>ERZ650306.1044-NODE-1044-length-16278-cov-5.529125_pt1 | contig 16278 bp, 9 predicted proteins | sample MGYA00376242_ERZ650306 | MGnify/ENA primary metagenome ERZ650306 (study PRJEB26733, sample SAMN07839244) | wastewater metagenome | biome: urban; feature: wastewater treatment plant; material: waste water | place: USA: North Carolina | collected 2016-03-31 ... | reverse complement strand
GTTATGAGCGTAGATAAAAGTCCGGTATATAATGTAAAGGCAATTCCAATAGAGAAAATACAAGCAAACGATTACAATCCGAATGTAGTGGCACCGCCCGAAATGAAGCTTCTGGAGCTTTCCATCTGGGAAGATGGTTTCACCATGCCTTGTGTCTGTTACTATGATGAGGAAGAGGATAACTACATCCTGGTGGACGGTTACCACCGTTATCAGGTGTTGAAGACATCCAAAAGAATTTATCAGCGCGAAAACGGGTTGCTTCCCGTGGTCGTGATTGACAAGGAACTTTCCAACCGTATGGCGTCCACTATCCGTCATAATCGTGCCCGTGGTACGCATAATATCGAGTTGATGTGCCATATTGTTGCGGAATTGGACAGAGCCGGCATGTCGGATGAATGGATAATGAAGAATATCGGAATGGATCGCGACGAAGTGTTGCGTTTAAAGCAAATTTCGGGTCTGGCAGACTTGTTTGCGAACAAGAACTTCAGCATTCCGGATAAGAAAGAAGAGTATGTGGCGGATAAATAAATGAATATTTCAGGGGTGGATTTTTTAATCTGCCTCTTTATATTCATTAACAAGTGAAATATTTCGTTGCAAACTTGCATAATTTAGTCAAATCGCCTACATTTGTCAGCATCAAAACAAACAGAATAGGTCCTATGTGCTTTAAGGCACTATAAAAAACATTACATGAAGAAAATTTTGGTTAGTGGCGGTGCTGGTTTTATAGGTTCTCATCTTTGTACCCGATTGATAAACGACGGGCATCAGGTGATTTGTCTGGATAATCTTTTCACCGGTTCGGAAGGAAATATCACTCATCTGAAGAGCAATCCCCGCTTTGAATTTGTACTGCATGATGTGGAAACCCCTTATGAGGCAGATGTGGACGAAATCTATAATCTGGCTTGTCCTGCTTCTCCCATCCACTACCAATATGATGCCATTAAAACCATCAAGACTTCTGTATTGGGCGCCATCAATATGCTGGGACTGGCCAAAAAGACGAATGCCAAGATATTGCAGGCTTCTACCAGCGAAGTGTACGGTGACCCCGTTATTCATCCCCAAGTGGAAAGTTATTGGGGAAATGTAAATCCAATTGGCCTCCGTTCTTGTTATGATGAAGGGAAGCGTTGTGCCGAGACATTGTTTATGGACTATCACCGCCAGAATGGAGTGCGGATCAAGATTATCCGTATATTCAATACGTACGGTCCTCGGATGTTGCCGAATGACGGACGGGTGGTTTCCAATTTCGTGGTTCAAGCATTGCAGAACCAGGATATTACAATATACGGTTCGGGTAATCAGACGCGAAGTTTCCAATATGTAGATGACTGTATAGAAGGTATGGTGCGGATGATGAACACGGAGGACGATTTTATCGGTCCGGTAAACTTGGGAAATCCGAATGAATTCTCCATATTGGAACTGGCGGAAAAGGTCATTAGGCTGACGAATTCCAAGTCGAAACTGATTTTCAAGCCACTGCCTCATGATGATCCCAAACAGCGTCAGCCGGACATCACTCTGGCAAAGGAAAAGTTGGGCTGGGAACCGACTATAGAGCTGGAAGAGGGTTTACAGTATATAATAGAGTATTTTAAGGAATATCGTTCCTAACTAAATAGTAATTTTGATAACGGGAAAAACAATATAGAAAGATGAACATGGAAATAAATCCTTCCGAATACAAGATTCTCATCGTTGACGATGTGATGTCAAACGTTTTATTGTTGAAAGTGCTTTTGACAAATGAGAAATTCGCGATTGCTACTGCAAGTAACGGGCGGCAAGCGTTGGAACAGGTGGAAAAGGAAAATCCTGATTTGGTTTTGCTTGACGTAATGATGCCGGACATGAGTGGTTTTGAAGTAGCTCAACATTTAAAGTCAAATCCGAATACAGCTGATATTCCAATCATCTTTCTGACCGCACTGAATAGTACGGCAGATATTGTGAAGGGGTTTCAGGTTGGCGCGAATGACTTCATCTCTAAGCCTTTCAATAAGGAGGAATTGATTATCCGTGTTACCCACCAAATATCTTTGGTAGCTGCCAAACGGTTGATTTTGAGTAAGACGGAAGAACTGCAACGTACTATTGCCGGGCGTGACAAGCTTTATTCGGTGATTGCCCATGACTTACGTTCTCCGATGGGATCCATCAAAATGGTGCTGAATATGCTGATATTGAACTTGCCATCTGAGAAAATTGGCGCCGAAATGTACGAGCTTCTGACGATGGCTAATCAGACTACGGAGGATGTGTTTTCATTGCTGGATAACCTGCTGAAATGGACAAAGAGTCAAATCGGTAAGTTGAACGTGGTTTATCAGGATGTGGACCTCGTCGAAGTGACAGACGGTGTCATTGAGATTTTCAGTATGGTGGCAAGCCTGAAGAAGATAAGAATCCGCGAGATGAAACCGGAAAAAATGATGGTCAACGCTGATATTGACATGCTGAAGACAGTGGTCCGTAACTTGTTGAGTAATGCCATTAAGTTCAGTAAGGAGAACTCAGAGGTACTGGTGAAGATGGAGGAAGTAGATGGTATGGCAGTTGTCAGCGTCCAGGATTATGGCTGTGGCATCAGCGAGGAGGGGCAGAAGAAGTTGTTGCATACTGATACGCATTTCAGCACGTTCGGCACGAACAACGAAGAAGGCTCGGGACTGGGCTTGTTGCTATGCAAGGATTTTGTCGTGAAGAATGGCGGTAAACTGTGGTTTACTTCCAAGGAAGGCGAAGGCTCCATATTCAGCTTCTCTATTCCGGTGAAGAAGTGATAACGAAGAAAATAGAACGGATGGTCCGTTGAAGTAAAACAGACCATCCGTCAGACTCAAATAGACCGTCTGTTACGGTCGTGCAGACCATCTGTTTCTTATGAACGGATGGTCTGTTTTTTTATCTCTTACACAGACTGCGGAAATCGCAATATTCACATTTCCGGGTATCCTCTGTTTGGCTGAATGTTTCTTCTTGGCTGAATATCTCCTGCAGGAGTCCGTGCAGCCGTTCGCGAAACTCGTCTTCGAAGAAAGCGAAGTTGTTGACCGGTACCTTGGGTTGTCGCGGCGCTCCCATTTCGATGACCGGGGAGTAGCTTTCGGAAGCTGCCCGGTGGATGTAGAGCAGGGAAGGGGCTACCTTCAGCGATTGCTTGCGGCAGAGGATGGCGGCGTACAGAAACGTCTGGAAAATATAGTTGGGACGGTTGTCGGCGGGAGTAAACAGTTGTTCTATATTTTCAGGAGTCTTGGGAGTACCGCCTGTCTTGTAGTCCACGATACGTAGCGTGTCTCCTTTGCTGTCCAGGCGGTCGATGGTACCGCCTATCTGTAAGGCAAGCTTTCCTTGCGGAGTATCTATTTCCATCATTTCTCTGACGTCCTGTTCCATACCCTCCATACGGAACGGGGCATATTGCAGGTCATTGCGCAGAAGCTGGCGCAGGTAAGAGGCAATGACTTTGGAATGGATAAGCTGCGTACCGTTATATTCCGGTTGCTCCGTAAGGGGCACATGGAAGAACTTTTCTTTAAAAGCATTGTCCACATAGGCTTGCAGGCGGACATCGTCTTTCAGTAACTGTTCCAGGTCTTCTTTACGTATTTCCCGTCCGTTGGTTGTCAGTTCGTTGTACACCAGTTCGGCAGAACGGTGGAAGATGGTGCCGAAGAGGGCGGAGTCTATTTCGGCGCTTACTTCATCGAGAGCCTTCAGGCCGGCTACGTATCGGTAGTAGAATTTCAGCCGGCAGTCCAGATAGGCATTGAGGGCAGAGGGGGAGAAGAACGCTTTGGGACGTCGGTGGATGTCGTAGGCGTCGAACATCTGTTGCAACATCTCCGGTGTCTTGTGAATCTCAATTTCCCGGGCTTGCTGTGGAGATTGTCCGGCTTCAAGGTACTCAAGGGAGATGTTGTGCGGCGACTCTACCAGGAATTGCAGCATGAAGCGGGACATTTCCCCGCGGTTCAGTCCGTCCGAAGAGGTGTTATATAATAAGGTGACGTTTTCTGCCCGTTGGATGAGGCGGTAGAAGTAGTAGGCATAGACGGCATTCTTGTGTTCTATGGTGGTCATGCCGAAGGCCTTCCTCAGGTTGTAGGGAATGAAGGAGGAGTCGCCTCCGGCTTTGGGCAATTGCCCTTCGTTGAGGGAGAGCATGATGAGGTTACGGAAATCGAGGTTACGCGTTTCCAGCACCCCCATTACTTGCATGCCGATGGCGGGTTCTCCGTGGAAGGGAATGTTGGCAGAGGTAAGCAAGCGGTTCAGCAGTCGCTTCAGCGTGTCTGTGCGCACACCACTCAATTCGCCGGTCTCTATCAGGCTGAGCAGGCGGTTGACGAGGGTGTAGCTTTTGAACAGAGACTCGCGGTACAGCTGGTTGAAGATGTCTTCCACGTCTTTTTCCTGGCGGTAGAGGACGGCCACTTCGCGAAGCAGTTCGGTGAGGTAGCTGCATAGGGCGGCGATGCCGTTCTGTGGTGTAAAGACTTGTTCAAGGAATGCGTCCTGCTTCAGCTCCGAGGGAAGGGGATAGAAGCGGTTGTCCCGGGTAAGCTGTTTTTCCAGTGTTTCGGCATTGGGGGAAAGTTGCCGGGTGTAAGGGTGTTTCAGCAGCGTGATTACGGTTTCGTAGATGTATCGTCCGGTACCTGCATGGTAGCCGGTAGTCTGTAGCTCTACAAGGGCGTTGATAAAACTGTACACCGGAGTTTGGGCAAGGGGAAATCCCATTGTGATGTTGACGTTCTTTACCTCTGCCGGAATGGAGTGGAGGACGGGAAGCAGTAGGGATTCGTTGCAAAGGACAACGGCAGTGTCTTTGAATGAAGAAGGGGTTCTTAATTCTTCATTCCCCCTAATCCATTGCGGCAAGTAGCGGGCTTGTGCATTTTCGGTAGAAGCGGAGATAAAGCGTACGTTCTTGGGTTTCCGCAGTACATCAAAAGAAGTTTCGGGCAGTTGGTTGGGAAACAGCTTTAGGTTGCGGAGGATGAATTCGCCTGCTTCGTGGGTATAGGGCGGCTTTTGCTCAAGGGGAAGACGGGTGTAGAACACGTCGTAATCCCAATAGAACATTGCTTTCCCGGCATCCTGCAAGAGCTGGAAGAAACGGGTTTCTACTCTATTCAGCACGTTGAAGCCGACAAATACATAGCGGTCGTAGCGCAGTCGGTCGGTGTCGAGTTGCTCCATGACATTGCGGTACATCATGCCTTCGTAGGCGATGCCCAGTTCTGTAAGATTGCGGCGGTAGTGGCGGTAGATGTCGCCCAGTTTATCCCAGAGGGAGATGAATTTGGCTTTCAGCTCCGTGCGCTTTTCTATGGAAAAGTTCTGGAAGAACTGGCGGATGGCTTCTTCTTGTTCTTGGTCGAGGAAGTCGTAATTGTCCATAATGTTCTTCAGTTCTTGCAGGTTGCTGAAGAGTTTGTCGGCATCTACAAGGTTTTTGTCTACGTCATCGAAATCGCTGATGAGCAGTTCTCCCCAGAAGTAGAAGTCATCCAGAGTTTCTTCGCTGCGGGTCTCTTCGCGGAACACCTTATACAGTTCGCATACCAGGCGGATAGGGTCGCCGGACTTCAATGGAGAGAGTTGCCGGAACAGTTCGCTGATGCTGACGTAGGCAGGCGACCACAAAGGGCGGTCCGTTTCAGTTGCCAGATATTCGTTGAAGAACAGACTGGCACGTTTGTTGGGGAAAACGATGGCGGTGCGCGAGAGGTCGTTTCCTATTTTGGCGTAAAGGTCGCGGGCGACCAGTTGGAGGAATGTTTCCATGATTTAGTTGATAATTGATAATTAATAGTGGATGGGGAGTGAGTTATACCGGTTCTATGTTGTTCTCCTCTACATACCACAAGTAACCCCGTATATTTTCTGCGACATACCCCATGCGGACCAGCAGTTGCATGTATCCCTGCACCTGCTTGTTGTACTTCTTGTTTGGCTTTCCGAACTTGAAGTCCACCACTACGATTTCTTCGCCACGCATCATCACGCGGTCCGGGCGGCGTGTCCGCAGTTCACCGTTTTCCTGCCAGATGATGTCGCATTCATTGAATAGCTGCCACGTTCCTGAATACCAGTCCTTGACTTGAGGCAGGGAGAAAGCGCGTTGGGTGAGATTGCGTATTTCTTCTTCCGTCTCACTCCGTCCAATCACACCTTCAAAGACGAGCTGGCTGATGGCATTGTCAATGTCTTTTTCCGTTTCGATGGCAGAGAATAGGGTATGCAGCAAACGTCCCCGGTTGATGAAGCGCTGGCTGGACTCTGCTTCGTCCACTCCTGCTATGAAGTCTGCCGAACGGTTGGATTGCCGGAACTCGATGTCGTGGAGCATGCTCTCCATGTGGACGGGCAGTTTGACCGGCTTTTGCGAAAGTCTGTTGACTGGTTGCTGTTCGTAAACCTCAGGTTTACGTTCGCAGTATAGAGGTTTCTGTTCGTAGTATAGAGGTTTAGCTTCGTCGTTAGCAGGGTTGTCTGCGTCATGCTGTGAGACGGGGACGGGGGAAGGGCAAATCTTGCCGTTCTCATATATGGAAGCCTCTTCGTCCCAACTGCCTGCTCCGTCTTTGGCTATGTGGGGCAGGGTGTTGGCAAGGAGTTCGGACATGGTTCCCTTCTGTTCCTTCCGGCTCCAGAGGATGAGGTTCTTGCCGGCACGGGTAAAGGCCACGTACAGCAGATTCAGATTGTCCACCCACAGCTGAAGACGTTCGTGCAGATAGTCCTGCCGGTATATGGATTCCGCCATGGTGGTGGAATAGTTCACCGGCACTAAGCTGATGGCATTATAAGGCTCTTCCGGTGGGGCGCACCACACCAGCTGGTTGTTGGTTTCGTTCTCCAGCTTCCAGTCGCAGAAGGGAATCAGTACGGTATGGAATTCCAGTCCTTTGGACTTGTGGATGGAGAGGATGCGTATGCCGTCCATCTCACCGCTGGGGATGGTTTTGCTGCAAAGGGTTTCGTCCCAGTAGCGGATGAAGCTGGCCAGTTCGGAAGAATTGCTTTGCAGATACTCCGTCACAGCATCGAAGAAGGAGAAGAGGTAGGCATCCTGCTTTTCAATGCGGCTCATGCCGAAGATGCTGAACAGTTCTTCCAGTAACTCATACAAAGGCATCAAGCGCAGCGTTTCCCGTCGGGAGGTAAAGGTTTCGGGCAGGGGAGTGGCTATGATGAATCCCGACTGCTCGTCATTTGTCATTTGTAATTTGTAATTCTCCATCAGCGCAGCCTCCGCAATCTTGTTCTCCGGATTCGATAGGCAGCGCAGGGCATCCATCAGCATGCAGATGGCAAGGGAGGCATCCAGACGGAAAGCTTCGTCGGACACGACAGAAAGATGCAGTTCTTTGTCAAAATAGTCGGCTATCGGCGGGATATTCTTGTTCTTGCGGACAAGGATGGTGATATCATTCAGTGTTACGCCCTCTTCCAGCAGCCGTTGCACCTCTTCTCCTAAAGCGAGAAGGGTCTGCTCTGTATAGTTGTGTTCATCGTCCGGTTCCAGGAAGGTGGCTTTTACGTAGCCGTACTCCGTGCTCTTGGGCGATTCCTGCACTACGTCGGCATAAGCGCGTTTCAGGGGTAGGCAATCCTCTTTCAGTTCGTTCAGGTGTAATGCATTGAGGTAGTCTATGGCAGCGGTAAATACCTGGTTGTTGAAACGGATAATGTTGGTTTCGCTACGCCGGTTTGTTTTTAGGGTTTCCACACGGACGGGGAAGGAGTTTAAGTTTAATTCTTTATTTCCCAAGCTGTTCAGTATTCCCCAGTCCCCGTTCCGCCAGCGGTAGATGGACTGCTTCACATCTCCCACAATCAGACTGTCGGCTCCTTGCGAAAGTCCTTCGAGCAACAGCAGACGGAAGTTGTCCCATTGCATGCGGCTGGTGTCCTGGAATTCGTCAATCATGACGTTGCGTATGTTGGCGCCGATTTTCTCGAAGACGAACGAAGAGTCACCCTCGCGCACCAATTTGTGCAGCAGGGCGTTGGTGTCCGAAAGTAGAAAGCGGTTATGTTCTCGGTTCAGTGTACGTACCTCTTCGTCAATATGGTTGAGGAGTTGTAGTTTGTTGAGATGCTGGAGCGAGAGACGGCAACTGTTCAGGGTGCGGTTGCGTTGCGGACGCATTCTTTCGGCTTCCTGCAGTAGAGGTATCAGGCTGGTTTTTGCCAGACAGATGATGTCGTCCTTCCGTGAGGATGTTTTCGTTGCCCAGTTTTTTGCATCTGCCAGGCTGTTTTGCAGGGTGGCGTTCAGCACATCTTTGTCAGACAGTCTGCCGTCGCGCAGTTTGCGGAAGTAACTGCCGATGCCTCGGGCACCTCCTTTCAAGTCTTCGGGAGTGAGGGCATGCCCTTCCAGTTCGCCTTCAAACTGGTCGTAGAAACTTTTCATCTGTTCCAGAGCCTCGGTTTCCATATCGCGCAGCACATCCCGGTAGAGTTTCAACGTGTTCGGAGTACGAAGGCATTGCCGTAGTTTTTCGCCGCGTTCTATGTAGCTTTCATCGAAGATGTTTCGTCCGAAACTTTTCACCTCATTCGATACGTTCCAGCGTTTGTCGTCGCGGATGCGCTCGTCGATGTAGTCCAGGAGCCATGCCAGCACGGGAGAAGTGGGGGTAAGCTTCTCGATGAGGCTGTCTACGGCATCACTCAGCACTTCACTGTTGTTCAGCTCTATGTTCAGGTTAGGACTCAGTTCCAGTTCGCGGGCAAGGTTGCGCATCACAGATTGAAAAAAGGAGTCGATGGTTTCCACGCGGAAACGGCTGTAGTCATGCAGCATGTATTGCAGTGCCATGCCGGCCCGTTGACGAATCTCCCCGTCCGTCAATCCGTCCCCGCCTTCTTCTTTAATTTTTAATTTATAATTTTTAATTCTCTCCAAGTATGCTTCGGAAGAAGGTGCTCCCTTCCAGATACCGTAAAGCTGTGTCAGTATGCGCTCCTTCATCTCTGCCGTAGCCTTGTTGGTGAAGGTTACGGCAAGTATCTGCCGGTAGGCGCGTGGATTGATTATCAAATGCTTGATGTATTCCACAGCCAGCGTAAAGGTCTTGCCTGAGCCGGCAGAGGCTTTGTATACTAATAATTCCATGTAAATTGCTGCATTGAGTATGTATCTGCAAACGTACACAAAAATAATGAGAAAAATAAATGCTTCCCTGCTTTCTCTTATAGAAAGAAGTGGGAAGCATCCATTATTGAGGGGCTATGTGTAGGGGCTGTGCTACATTACCGGCGTCTGGAAAAGAAATACAAATCCTTTGCTGTCTTTCAAATCCTTTATGGCATCTCCGGCATAGATTTCTCCGTTTGTCAGTGAGAGTTTCTTGATTCCTGCATTCGGGCTAAAATCGATTTTCTTCAAGTCGAGCCAGAATAAGTTAGGGGTCAGTGTGGACTCAAAATAATATACTTTGTTCTTCTGGTCGGATACAGAACGCCAACGGGTGGAGGAGATATGGGGCTTGTCCGGTGTGGTGATACCGAACGGTACAGAAACATTGCGCATTACGCTCAATACACTGGGTACGGCAATCTTTGCATCCGCTGTTTGCGGAATGGCATTGATGTAGAACGATGCGCGTACAAAGCGGTCGCTGGAGCGGTTGGTTCCCGGCAACATATTCAGTCCGCCTACCTCTTTCCAATAGTCGTTGATAGCCAGCTGGAGTTCATATTTGGGAGAGTTGGTCATTACTTGATACTGCTTGCCTTCATGTATCTCAAGGTTTCCGTCTATGTATTCCAGGACAGCCGTGTTTCCGGTTTCATCTGTGATGGCCAGATGCAGGGTGGAAGCGGCTCCGTTGGGCAGGTCTGGTGCATCAATGCGGAAGGATTCTTTTTTCAGTTCATCCACAGCTTCGCGTACGGTTGCAAAATTGTCGAGTACGTATTGCGTCCAGATACTGATGCCCATAATCGGGCGGTTGTCTCCCGGGCGGTGGTAAACGGACTCCGGAAGGAAGAGCAGGCTGGCAACCAGACCTTTCTCGTTCATACCGTCGCAGGTACCTATGTCATAACCGGCGGCAATGACGCTACCGTACTTGGAAGTCCAGTTCACTGCATTCCCTTTGTTGTAGCCTGCCCTTTGCATGCCTCGTGGGAATACATAGATGTTACTCATAAGGTCTTCTTTCCAGTCCATCGTACGTCCTGTAATGACTGTATTGTCAGGACCGATGTAGGTGGCTCGGGTACACGCTTCTGTTTGTTGCACACTCATGGAGGCTATGGCAGCCAGTGCAACAGCTATTGTCTTTATTGGTTTATTCATCTCGCTTTTGTCTTTATGAATTAATACTCTGTTTCATAGAATAACAAAAGGAGGGGAGTATAGTTTGAGAAAAAGAGGTGAAATCCCTTACTCGTCTTTTTCTTTCAGCAATTCCTCCATCTTCAGCACCTCGTCCCGATACTGTGCGGCTTCGATAAAATCGAGTTTCTTGGCAGCCTCCTGCATAAGCTTCTTGGTACGTTCGATACTCTTTTCCAGTTGCTTGCGGCTCATGTACTGTACTATAGGGTCGGCAGCCATCGTAGATGTACTTTCTTGTTCCACATAGGGGCGGGGAGTGCTGGAAGTGAACTTCTCGCTGCTGAGGACGGCTTCGCCGGAAGCCTCGTTGGTGGCAAACACATTGAGGTTCTTGGCTTTCTTGATTTGCTGTGGTGTGATGCCGTGCTCTTCGTTGTACTTCAACTGCTTCTCGCGACGGCGGTTGGTCTCGTCGATGGTCAGTTGCATGCTGTCCGTTATTTTGTCGGCATACATGATGACCATACCGTTCACGTTACGGGCGGCACGTCCGGCAGTCTGTGTCAGTGAGCGGTGGGAACGAAGGAAACCTTCCTTGTCTGCATCGAGAATGGCAACGAGAGAGACTTCAGGCAGGTCGAGTCCTTCACGCAGCAGGTTGACACCGACAAGTACATCGTAAATGCCCTCGCGCAAGTCACCCATAATCTTCACACGTTCCAAAGTGTCTACGTCGCTGTGGATATAATTACACTTCACGTTGTTGTTCAGCAGATATTCCGTCAGTTCTTCAGCCATTCGTTTGGTGAGGGTGGTGACGAGGGTACGCTCGTTCTTCTCGATGCGTACTTGGATTTCTTCCATCAGGTCGTCTATTTGGTTGTGGCTGGGACGCACCTCAATAATGGGGTCTAACAGTCCCGTCGGGCGGATGACTTGTTCTACTACGATGCCTTCGGATTTCATCAGCTCATAGTCTGCCGGTGTGGCGCTGACGTAAATCACTTGTTTGGCCATCTCTTCGAATTCATCGAATTTCAGCGGGCGGTTGTCCATGGCAGCCGGTAGGCGGAATCCGTACTCCACCAGGTTTATCTTGCGGGCGCGGTCACCTCCGTACATGGCACGTATCTGCGGGACGCTGACGTGGCTTTCGTCAATGACTATCAGGAAATCTTCGGGGAAGAAGTCCAGCAGGCAGTAGGGGCGGGTACCGGCAGCACGCCCGTCAAAGTAGCGAGAATAATTCTCAATGCCGGAGCAATGTCCCAATTCGCGTATCATTTCCATATCATAGGTCACCCGTTCCTGCAAACGTTTGGCCTCGAATGGGCGGCCTTCGTTTTCAAACCATTGCACCTGCTTGTGAAGGTCATCCTCTATTTCGTGTATGGCACGCAACGTGGCTTCCTTGGTGGTCATGAAGAGGTTGGCGGGATAAATCTTGTAGGCATCGAACTTGGCGACGGTAACGCCGCTCATAGGGTCCACTTCCTCAATACTGTCTACCTCGTCTCCCCAAAAGGTGACGCGCAGCAAGTTGTCGGCGTAAGCCAGATAAATGTCCACCGTATCGCCTTTCACGCGGAAATTGCCGCGGTTCAGGTCAATGTCGTTGCGTACGTAAAGACTGTCCACCAGGCGTCGCAGGAAGACATTGCGACTGAAATTCTTGCCTTGCTGTACTTCGATGACGTTGTTGTAGAAGTCTGCCGGATTCCCCATGCCGTATATGCACGAAACGGAGGATACCACCACTACATCTTTCCTGCCCGAAAGCAGGGCAGAGGTGGCGGCAAGGCGCAACTTGTCTATCTCGTCGTTGATGGCGAGGTCTTTTTCTATATAGGTGTCCGATGATGGCAGGTAGGCTTCGGGCTGATAGTAGTCGTAGTAGGACACATAGTATTCTACGGCATTGTTCGGGAAGAATCCCTTGAACTCGCTGTACAACTGGGCAGCCAGCGTCTTGTTGTGGCTCAATATCAGCGTTGGCTTGTTGATGTTGGCAATGACGTTGGCTATGGTGAATGTCTTTCCGGACCCGGTGACACCAAGCAGTGTCTGTGCGGGAAGTCCCTCGCGCACGCCCTCGGTCAGCTGTGCGATGGCCTCCGGCTGGTCACCGGTGGGCTGGTAAGCGGATGTCAGTTCGAATTTGTTCATTTTCTCTTCTTAGAAGCGGCAATATTCGGTAAAATCTTTGAGATAAACAAAATTTTTTTGTTTACTTTGCAGCTATATTGATAACAACCATTAATAATTGTAATACAACGAAGAACATGATTTGGAATGAAAGCATCGAATGCATGGATCGCGAAAGCCTTCGTAAAATCCAGAGCATTCGTCTCAAAAAGACTGTGGAGCGTGTGTATCATGACACTCCTTTTTATCGTAAGAAAATGCAGGAACTGGGAGTTACTCCCGATGACATAAACAGTATAGATGATATTGTAAAACTGCCTTTTACTACCAAGTACGACTTGCGGGACAATTATCCCTTCGGCCTCTGTGCCGTACCTATGAGCCAGATTGTGCGTATTCATGCCTCTTCCGGCACAACCGGAAAACCCACTGTGGTAGGCTATACCCGAAAAGACCTTTCAGCATGGTCCGAATGCCTTTCACGGGCCTTTACCGCCTATGGTGCCGGTAGCTCGGATATTTTCCAGGTGTCCTACGGTTACGGACTTTTTACCGGCGGACTGGGTGCGCATGCCGGTGCCGAGAATATCGGCGCTTCCGTCATCCCGATGTCCAGCGGCAATACGGAGAAGCAGATTACACTGATGCATGATTTCGGTTCTACCGTACTTTGCTGCACGCCCTCATACGCCCTCTATCTGGCAGATGCCATCAAAGACTCCGGTCTTCCCCGTGAAGAGTTTAAGTTGAAAGTGGGAGCCTTCGGCGCCGAGCCGTGGACCGAAAGTATGCGTCGGGATATTGAAACCAAGCTGGGTATCAAGGCATTTGATATTTATGGGCTTAGTGAGATTGCCGGTCCCGGTGTAGGTTACGAATGCGAGTGCCAGCACGGTACCCACCTCAATGAAGACCATTACTTCCCCGAGATTGTAGACCCGAAGACCCTCGAACCGGTTGCCCCTGGAGAAACCGGCGAATTGGTGTTCACTCACCTTACCAAAGAGGGGATGCCGCTGTTGCGCTACCGTACCAAGGACCTCACCGCCCTGCACTACGATAAGTGCTCCTGCGGACGTACACTGGTTCGTATGGACCGCATCTTGGGACGTAGTGATGACATGCTGATTATCCGTGGTGTCAACGTGTTCCCCACGCAGATAGAGTCCGTTATTCTCGAAATGCCGGAGTTCGAGCCTCACTACCTCTTGCTGGTAGACCGCAAGAACAATACCGACACCATGGAGTTGCAGGTTGAGGTTCGTCCCGAATACTATTCCGATGAAATCAACAAGATGCTGGCTCTGAAGAAGAAGCTTGTGGCCCGCCTGCAGAGCGTACTCGGTCTCGGCGTAGATGTCCGTTTGGTAGAACCGCGCAGTATTGAGCGCAGCGTAGGCAAAGCCAAGCGCGTCATCGACAACCGCAAATTGTAATTGCCAAATTGTAAATTGTAAATTGTCAAATAGTAAATGAACCTATGGTAGCAAAACAACTTTCCATTTTTCTGGAGAACAAGTCCGGTCGCCTCACAGAGGTGACTGAAGTTCTTGCAAAAGAAGGTGTCAACCTTTCTGCTCTATGTATTGCAGAGAATGCCGATTTCGGTATCCTTCGTGGCATTGTTTCCGAACCGGATAAAGCATATAAGGCTTTGAAAGATAATCACTTCGCAGTGAACGTAACGGATGTAGTAGGCATCAGTTGTCCCAATATCCCCGGCTCATTGGCGAAAGTGCTCCGTTTCCTCTCCGATGAAGGCGTGTTCATCGAGTACATGTATTCCTTTGCCAATGGTGAAACGGCCAATGTCATCATCCGTCCCAACGACATGGATAACTGTATCCGTGTATTGACAGAAAAAAAGGTCGATTTGCTGGCGGCAAGCGAACTCTATAAACTGTGAAAACGAAGGATTAGGGAGGAAGGATTAGGGATGAGGACTATGCAGTTGATAGCACAGTCACTAATCCCTAATCCTTCACCATTCATCCCTAATTCCTGCCCGTTCGTCTGGTTTTTGAAAAATTAAGGCTCGTATCGTTGCTTTATTCGATGCGAACCTCTATCTTTGCGCATTATTTGAACAAAAGTAATGAAGAAGAACATCCTTATAACTTTGCTTGCAGCACTGCTGCTCTCCTCATGCGGAGAATACAACAAGTTGCTGAAAAGCACAGACTACGAATACAAGTATGAAGCGGCAAAGAATTACTTCGCAAAAGGCCAGTACAGTCGTGCTGCCACGTTGCTGAACGAGTTGATTGCCATTCTTAAAGGTACTGATAAAGCGGAAGAGTCTCTTTACATGCTGGGTATGAGCTATTATAACCAGAAAGATTATCAGACTGCCGCGCAGACATTTACCCAATACTATAATGTGTACCCGCGCGGTACGTTTACCGAATTGGCGCGTTTCCATGCCGGAAAGGCATTGTTCCTGGATACACCGGAGCCCCGTTTGGACCAGTCCGGTACATACAGTGCGATTCAGCAACTGCAAATGTTCCTCGAATATTTCCCTGACAGCTCGAAGAAAGACGAGGCCCAAAGCATGATATTCGCTTTGCAGGACAAGCTGGTTATGAAAGAATATCTCTCTGCCAAGCTCTATTATAATTTGGGAAATTCGGATTCAGTCTTGAGTATTTCCCTCAATGCTCATCATTTCTGCATGAAAAACGCGCTGGGTTCAGAAATGTATCATGGTTTGAATGCCATCATAGATGTCTATATTAACAGGAAAGACTATAAGCGTGCAGGTTATTATATCCAGATGATGCGGCAAAATGCAGATCAGTTTATTACCCCAAATCAGGTTCGTAGAGGTAGTGAACTCTTATATTATAATATAGGTAGATATTATTGCGGCATAGGCAAGGTGGATGAGGGAATTGGCTATTTCCATAAGATTCTTACGGCAGACCATATTACTTTTACACATAAAGAGGCGGCTTATGGAGGATTACATACTGCTTATCAGCTCAAGGGGATTCCTGATTCCATATCCAAGTATGCCCAGCTGTTTGTCAATGCCAATGATTCTTCCTATAGGCATAGCACTGTGGAGTCTATGTATAATATACAATCCATGTATGATTATCAGCATTACCAGCAGCGAGCTTTGAAAGCACAGATGGAGAATCAGCTGCTGTGGTTATCTATGGCTTTGGGTGTCGTTGTCTTGATCTTTGTTTCAGTTGTTGTCTTTTTATACATACGCAAGCAGATGAAGCGGAGAAAGGCAGTATTGGTTGGAATAAACGCAGACTATAATAAGGTGCTTGATGAGTATAAGCGTTCTGTTGCCGATTTGAAAATGATAGAAAATAATTTTGAACAGTATCGGCAGAAGAAAGAACAGGAAATCCAGCAGATGAATCTGGCTCTGAATTCTTTTCATCAGGTTGGCGAAAATGAGAACTGGATGACGGAGATTAGTTTGCTTGATAATGAACTGGTGAATCATTTCCATGCGCAGGCAAATGGAGTGAGTTGCAAGATATCAGATAGTGAATGGGAAAAGTTGAAATCATTGGTCGAAAAGCAACAGCCTGATTTTATTCGCTTCATTTCTGCTCCGGACAAAGGATTAACAGACAGGGAATATCTTGTAGCCATATTGGTAAAACTACATTTTATCCCTTCTGAGCTGTCACTTTTATTGGGTGTCGGGTCGCAGCAAATAACCAATATCCGTTCGAAAATCAACAGCAAGCTATTTGGTAAAAGCGGAGCCAAAACCCTTGATGCCAATATCTGGAGGATATGATAGTCACCAGTGTAAAAAATGTAATATG
>ERZ650306.1036-NODE-1036-length-16318-cov-4.555433_pt1 | contig 16318 bp, 10 predicted proteins | sample MGYA00376242_ERZ650306 | MGnify/ENA primary metagenome ERZ650306 (study PRJEB26733, sample SAMN07839244) | wastewater metagenome | biome: urban; feature: wastewater treatment plant; material: waste water | place: USA: North Carolina | collected 2016-03-31 ... | reverse complement strand
CTCTTTCCCTACACGACGCTCTTCCGATCTACCATGCATATATCCACAGCAAGTATCCCATTTCGTTCAGCAGAATCTGTTTCCACTTTTTCTTTTGGATATAGCGTGCCCTGATTGGATTGAAAAGAAGTCCGAGTACACTGAGGAAAATAAACAAGTCGCCTATGGCAAAAGGCATGAGTTTTGAAAAGGAGGACAAGAAATGGGAAATCACCGGATATACAGACTGTGCATATACTTCTCCCAATATTGGAATGAGCTGCGTTGCCCATACAACAGACAGTAATACGATTAATACGACATACCGGATTTTCAATTTGTCTCTCATTTTTATTTTCAACCTACCATTAAGAGGACTATCGACCTCTAACTCCTAAGCCCGGAGGGCGATAACTCCCTTTAACTCCTACTAACTCCTGACTCATTTTGTAGGGACAAAAATATATATTTAAATTTTAATTCATTAATTTTGCGCCCGTTATTCGCAATAAATTAATTATAGAGATTTAAAAACATGGAATTAGCAAGTAAGTACAATCCCGCTGACGTGGAGGGAAAGTGGTACCAGTATTGGTTGGACCACAAATTATTCAGTTCGAAACCCGATGGTCGTGAGCCTTACACCGTCGTCATCCCGCCCCCCAACGTCACCGGTGTGTTGCACATGGGACACATGCTTAATAATACCATACAAGATATTCTGGTACGCCGTGCCCGCATGGAAGGCAAGAATGCCTGCTGGGTGCCGGGAACCGACCATGCATCCATTGCTACCGAGGCCAAGGTGGTGAACAAACTTGCCGCACAAGGCATCAAGAAGACAGACCTTACCCGCGACGAGTTCTTGAAGCATGCCTGGGAATGGACTGACGAACATGGCGGCATCATCTTGAAGCAGCTCCGCAAGCTGGGTGCTTCTTGCGATTGGGATCGTACAGCTTTTACTATGGATGAGAAACGCAGTGAAAGCGTGCTCAAGGTTTTTGTTGACTTGTATAACAAAGGTCTGATTTATCGTGGTGTCCGCATGGTGAACTGGGACCCTAAGGCACTGACCGCACTTAGTGACGAGGAAGTAATCTACAAAGAAGAGCACAGCAAGCTGTACTATCTGAAGTATATGGTAGAAGGTGACCCCGAAGGACGTTATGCAGTGGTTGCTACCACCCGCCCTGAAACCATCATGGGAGATACAGCCATGTGCATCAATCCGAATGACCCCAAGAATACCTGGTTGAAGGGTAAGAAGGTGATTGTTCCGTTGGTAGGACGTGTTATTCCGGTTATCGAGGACGATTACGTAGATATAGAGTTCGGTACCGGTTGTCTGAAGGTAACTCCTGCCCACGATGTGAACGACTACATGCTGGGTGAGAAGTACAATCTGCCGAGCATCGACATCTTCAATGATAACGGAACGCTTAGTGAAGCTGCCGGCTTGTATATCGGTATGGACCGTTTCGATGTGCGCGAGCAGATTGAGAAGGACCTGGCTGCTGCCGGTCTGTTGGAGAAAGTGGAAGCCTATACCAACAAGGTAGGTTTCTCCGAACGTACCAACGTGCCCATCGAACCGAAACTTTCCATGCAGTGGTTCTTGAAGATGCAGCACTTTGCCGACATGGCTTTGCCGCCGGTGATGAATGATGAGTTGAAGTTCTATCCTGCCAAATATAAGAATACGTACAAGAACTGGTTGGAAAATATCAAGGACTGGTGTATCAGCCGCCAGTTGTGGTGGGGGCATCGCATTCCTGCTTATTTTTTGCCGGAAGGTGGTTATGTAGTGGCTGCCACTCCCGAAGAAGCCTTGGCATTGGCAAAAGAGAAAACGGGTAATGCAGACCTTAAACTGGAAGACCTTCGTCAGGATGAGGACTGCCTGGATACTTGGTTCTCCTCCTGGTTGTGGCCCATCTCTTTGTTTGACGGTATCAACAATCCGGGTAACGAGGAGATAAACTACTATTATCCTACCAGCGACTTGGTGACCGGTCCGGACATTATCTTCTTCTGGGTAGCCCGTATGATTATGGCAGGCTATGAATATGAAGGTAAGATGCCGTTCCAGAATGTTTATTTTACGGGTATTGTCCGTGACAAGCTGGGACGTAAGATGTCCAAGTCGTTGGGTAATTCTCCCGACCCGCTGGATTTGATTGAGAAATACGGTGCCGATGGTGTACGTATGGGCATGATGCTTTCAGCTCCTGCTGGCAATGACATCCTCTTTGACGATGCACTGTGTGAGCAAGGACGTAACTTCAATAATAAGATATGGAACGCTTTCCGTCTGATTAAAGGTTGGGAAGTCAGTGCGGAAGTTCCGGTACCGGAAGCTTCAGAACTGGCAATACGCTGGTTTGAGGCCAAGCAGAATGAAGTGGCTGCCGAAGTGGCTGATTTGTTCAGCAAGTACCGTTTGAGTGAAGCGCTGATGGCTGTTTACAAACTGTTCTGGGACGAATTCTCTTCCTGGTATCTGGAAATGATTAAACCGGCATACGGCCAGCCCATCAACCGGAAAGTGTATGAAGCAACTATCGGTTTCTTTGATAACTTGTTGCATCTGCTCCATCCGTTCATGCCATTTATTACAGAGGAGTTGTGGCAGCATCTTTGCGACCGTACAGACGGTGAGAGCTTGATGGTAAGCCCGTTGTCAATGTCGGCATTGGTAGATGAGGATATCATCCGGGAGTTTGAAGTGGTGAAAGAGGTTATCAGCAATATCCGTTCCATCCGTTTGCAGAAGAACATCGCCCAAAAAGAGGCACTTGAGTTGCAGGTTATCGGTGAGAATCCGGTTGTGGCATTCAACGCGGTTATCATGAAAATGTGTAACCTTTCCTCCATCAATATAGTGGAGAACAAGGCCGACGGTGCTGCTTCCTTCATGGTAGGTACTACGGAATATGCCGTACCTTTGGGTAACATGATTGACGTGGAAGCCGAGATAGCCCGTATGGAGGCCGAACTGAAGCATAAGGAAGGATTCTTGCAGGGTGTGCTGAAGAAACTGGGTAACGAGAAGTTTGTGAACAACGCTCCTGCCACAGTGCTTGAGATGGAACGCAAGAAGCAGGCTGATGCTGAAAGTATCATCAAATCTCTCAAGGAAAGTATTGCAGCATTGAAAAAGGCATAACTGTCCGTCACATAAAAACAGAGAAAAAGCTCCGGAACCTTCAACTCCGGAGCTTTTTTTAGCGGTATAATGAACTGTTTATTTGAACAGTTCTACTACACACCACATTAGGCGTGCGGTGGTGTGTGTCCAGATTTCCTTGTAAGTGCAGTTATTTTGCATCGGGAAGTAGGGTTCGTCCTCATTTTCGAATGTTTCGATTCCTACGGGCACGGCTCCCACAACATTTCCGGCGTATGCCCCGTAAAGCGGCGGATAGTCATATCCGTCTCCATAAACGGTACTCATGGCAAACGGGTTGTAGCCTAATATGTATTCTACCTGGCGGGTTGCAATATCCCTTAACGCTTTGTCGTTGAATAGGCGTGCAAGAATAAAGGCAGCTTTGGCTTTGCCCATGACAACAGCGTGGAATCCCCTGAACTGATAGGCGACGGGGAAACGGCGCAGATAGAAATCCTTCGAGAGAGGGATGCCGTTGCGCACTTGTGCATTGTATTCTTCCAGGCTGGGAAGCCCTACCTGCTCTCCTTCGTGGTACAGATTCTTATAATCGGTATTATCCACCTCGTATACGGCGCTTGGCAGTATGCCGTACGGCTCAATCAGTTGTGAAATCCCGCGTAGATAGTCTGCATAGGCTTCACAGGATGCCTTCCACAACGGGGCGTCCGGATGGGTAGGGGCATCTGTCAGTAGCATCGAGAGTCCTTCGGCCATCAAGTGCTCTTGGCTTTGGTGATAATAGGCCAGAATACGTTTTTTCCGGGAAGATTCATAGAAGAAACCTCGTAGGGGGATTTTCCAGTCGGTACGCTTTTCCAACTGTTGGCCCGCCATGACGGTACGTGCCAGCCGGGTTGCCCAGTCCAGATAGTAAACATCTTGTGTAAGGCGGTACAAACGCATGGCTGTGACGGTGGCAAGGGCATAAAGTTCGGTTTCGTTCTGTTCCGTCCTTTGCGTATCCAGCAGGTCGATGGCGAATTGGAAGTCCTCAATGGCACTGTTCCGGCACCACCGTGCAAACACTGGGTCTTTCTTTTCAAAATGAGGGGCGGCGAGTGCGCAACTGGAAGCGGCTTTCAGATTGTCCGTAGGCGTATTTCGTGCTTCTGTCTGCATGTCGTCTTTGTCACCACGGATATTCTTTGTCCAAATGCCGATAATCAGTCCACCCAGTCGGTAGCCGTCACCGAAGCGGGTACGCAGAATCCAGTTCACTCCCCAGCGTGCCTCTTCCAGCAGGCGTTCGTAGAAGATACTGTCTTTGCCTTGTACGGCACCGGCCATTTCGAGGAGGGCGATGCACGATTCGGCTGTATTTCCCGTTCCTTGAGTCAGGTCGGCTGCATCGTGCCATCCTCCGGCAATGCTCATGCTCCGTCCGTCGGGATGATAGGCGAATACATCCTGATGGCATTCCTGATGAATGCCGGGCTGGTCGAAACCGCAACGTTCGGAAAAGAAGAAGTTCAGCGTGTGCCAGGCGGTAGACAGGTAGGCATCATTTCCGATGGGGAAAGGCTTTGATTGTACATCACCGATGGAGAGGAAGTATTGTCCGGGCGTATTGAAACTGCTGAAGTCCAGCACAAGAAATCCTTTGTCCTGCTTCTTGTCCTGATTCAGAGGACTGGCCGTACCTTGATAAACGGTTTGTCCCGTGGCGGCATCGTGCAGGCTGAAAGCCCTTTCCGGCATGTGCTGCACCAAAGCCTGCTTGCGTGCTCCCGGCTTGTATCCGCTGTGGCAGTAGGCCATTGCATCTTTTCGCAGGTCGAATCCCCGGCTGTTTTCCGCTTCTACCTTTTCGATGCGCATGTCGTCTATGTATAGGCTCATGTGTTCGCTGGCTCCTGCAGGAGCACCTGCCAGCATGATGTTTACCGAAAAGCCGGTGACACAGTCACGGTATAGGTCCGGTATTTCCCATATGATGTGCTGCCATTTGTTGGGATAGACAGTCTCGAAGTGTTGTCCTTCAAAGCGTCCGGGAGTCGGCATGATTTTCTCTCCTTCATTGTATAGGGTGAATCCGGCAAAGGTCAGATAAACGCCCGGTGCATCCACATATACCCAAACGGAAAAGCGGTTGTATTCCCGCAAGTCTTCCCGGTCGAGGGGACGGATAATCTCCGGGGTGGCGTAATTCCGGTTTGTTGGATTCTTCTTGCCCAAGGAGGCAGGAGTGTCCAGACGGACACTTCCTTTGCCTGAGACAGTGACTTTACGGTCCACATGTATGGTTCCGGGTCCGGTGTGGCGCAGAGCGCCGAAATCTTCGGCCAGGGGGAGTACCCTGCTTTTCAATACCTCTTTCTTTTCCCACCGCGTCAGTCCGGCGTGTGCGGGATTAGCTTTCATTATGCGGTGCACATGATTGCTTTGCTGTAATTGTTTCTCCAGTTCCGTATCGGGTTTCCACGGAGCTTGTGCTTGTGCCTGCATGCAGCAGCATGCCAGCAGCAGTGTTCGGATGATGTATTTCATGGTATTCAGTGTTTGGTTTCAGGGTAAGCATGAAAAGGAGCCTTGAACTCCGGACGTAATGTATAAGTATCCTTCAGTGGGAAATCTGCGGGAACTTCTTGGGTGACGGCGCCGGTGGCAGCCCATTCGCATCCCCGGAGTAAAGTCACCTGGAAACCGGTGCAGCGCATGGAGTAAGTCATGTTCGGGTCGTTGCCGCAGTGCCCCAGGAGGTCGACGAATATGCGCCCTTTTCCGTAGCTTACTGTCCACATCAACGGTTCATGCCGTCCGCGTTCGTAGGCGGTTGCCAATATTTCCATGTTTCTTACCGGACCGCGTAGGCGGGTATATATCTCGTCCTTGAAGTGTTTCCATTGAGGAGGCAATCCTTGCAGGATAGGATGATGGGGGGCGCGGTGTTCTATGACGGTTTCGTGCTGCAAGCCGTGGTAGCCGGCATACCCCGGAGAGTAGTCGTAGACGTATTGTCCGTCTTTCCAGTACAGATACGGACCGTCCTTTTCGTTTCGTCCGTCCCAGGCTCCCATGCCTATTATCTCGTTGTATTCTTTCCAGTCGGCCATCGGGACGACGGAAGAATGTATCACTACCACACCGCCTCCATCGGCAACGTATTTCTCGAAATTCTTGCGTACGGGCTCTGTCCATGTAGCTCCGCCGTAGTTGATGACGATTAAATCATATTGGTGGAAATCGGGTTTGAAGGTGGCGATGTCTCCACCAAAGTCGGGTGTAAAGGCAAAATCCACTTTGAACATTCCGCTGTTTTCCAATATCTGCTTCATGGCTTCGCAGGCGCCTTGCCAGTAATGGCTGCCGTCCTGCCCGGCTATCATCATGGTTTTGATTACTTTCTTTTGCTGTGCGTGTGTGTGCGAGGCAGCTCCTATATAAATAAGGAGTACCAGGATAAGTGTCAGTCTTGTTTTCATTTTCCGGAAGATTTAAAGTTTTTGCCAGTAGGGTTCCATTCTATACGGTCGTAGCAGCGTGTGGTGCGCAGATTGTAACCTTGTTCGTCTACGCTGAACTTTCCGTCTTTGAAGTAGGATATGTAGAGCTCGGAGATGCCGTCCTTGTTGCGGTCTTCTACAAGGAGATTGTACTTGTCGGTGACATAAATCTCGTCGGAAATGTATTGTATTTCTTTGGTATAGTTGTCTACGATTGCATAGTAGGCCTTGAAAAGGTCGAAAGTGGGGTAGTGCCCGTTGTCACGTCCGAAAAGCATTACTTCTTCAAGGGCATCGTCCCCGTCCATATTGGCAAGTACGGATTGCTGAAAGGAAAATCCCGGTTTTTGTACTTGTGGAGGAATATTGTCCCATCCTTCCTGATGGGCTGTCACTGAAAATTGCGCTTGTGCATGGATGACGTACACCAGCGCCGACAATAGGATAATCAGTTTTCTCATTGCGTGCATTTTGAGGTTATGATAATAATAGGGTTACTTCTTGCTTATATGACCGGTGGCCCGGAGTTTTCCCTAACTTTTTTTAGAATAATTAATGAATACGGGATGTATAGGGACTTAGTGCCTCTCCCATCAGGACTGAACCGGTCTGACCCGTATACTGAGAGGTCATAACATCCGCATCCTTTCCATTAAAACACCCGGATGTTTTGGGGTAATACATCCGGGTGTTTTGGGTGAAAACATCCCCATGTATTGGGGTAAAACATCCGGATGTTTTGACCTCTCAGTCCTATACTCTTTAGGGCTAAGTCCCGGTGTGTAGCCGGCAAGGTATAGGGGACGTTCTGCTTGTGTATGGTCTTAATGCGAGGTGAGCAGGTGCATCAATATCAGTGGCAGATAATCTTTCAGCTTGACCCTTAATATCTTCAAAGCCTGCTGAATGCGGTAGTCTACCGTTTTGGGGGAAACGTTGAGTAGTTCGGCAGCTTCCTTGTAACTCAGATTCTGGAAACGATGCATGATGAAAGCTTCCCTATAAGTAGGCGGCAGTTCGTTGATGGCCCTTTGTATATGCTTGCTTAATTCGTTGATTTGATAGATATCCACCTCCTGCAGCATGGCGAACATTCGTTCATAGTAAGCGGTGTCTGCCCGTTGCTTCACTTCATTTTGGGCAATCCGGGTCATGCAACGATGGTAGACAGCCTTGAACAGATATTGCTTGAGCGAATATTCGATAATGGGTCTTTCGCGGTTTTCCCAAAGCCATAGCATGACGTCCTGAACAATCTCTTCTGCATCTTCCAACCGGACAAAACGATAGCAGTAGGTGCAGAGCACAGAATAGTACTTTTGAAATAACACATCAAAAGCACTTCTATCTCCTTTTTGTATGGCGGATAATAAAGATGTATCTTCTAATGGTATGTTTCTCATAGGGTGGGGGTTCATTATTGTTGGGCAAAAATAGCTTTTTTTCCTATTATAATCTAAGTATATAAAATATTTTTAGTTTTTTGTTTAGGAGTTCTTTTCACCCGTTTGTCTTTAGATTAAAGCTAGCAATAAAAATTATGGTAAAAAGAGAGGGAATGGAGAACCTGCTTCTCAGGTATTATGAAGGAGAGACAACGGAGGATGAAACTGCTCTGATAAAGGAGTGGCTGGAAGCATCGGAAGAGAACCGCAGGACAGCCCGCCAGGTTCAGACACTCGGTCTGGCGGCGGACATGGCGCAGATTTCATCCAGGCTGGATGTAAAGAAGGCCTTGGAGGATGTACATCGTAAGATGAAACAGAAAAAGGTCAATAGGTATCAGGTATTATTTAGAGGGATGCAACGGGCGGCCGCCATTTTATTCATCCCTTTGATGGTATCGTGGTCTATCCTTTATTGGGACAAGGATAAAGAAGAGATACATATGATGGAAGTCAGGACAAATCCGGGAATGACTACTTCTGTCGAATTGCCGGATGGAACGGAAGTCGTTCTGAACTCGTCGTCGTCGTTGCGCTATCCTTCCCGATTTGCCGATGATAAAAGGGAAGTGAAGTTGGTGGGTGAAGCATTCTTTTCTGTCGCAAAAGATGAAAAGAAGTTCATTGTCGGCACGCTGAACAATTCCAAGATAGTGGTACATGGAACGGAGTTCAACGTAGAGGCTTACAAAGGGAGCAGGACGGTACAGACCACTTTGGTTTCGGGTAAAGTCAGTTTCTCCTATGTGAATAACGGCAGGAGGAATAATGTAATGATGATACCGGGGCAAAAGGTTATTTATGATATAGTGCGGGAAAAGGTCGTTGTGAAAGAAGTCAATGTAGACGTGGAAACATGTTGGAAGGACGGACGCTTGATCTTCAGGAACACTCCGTTTGAAGATATATTGAAGAGTTTGAGCAAAAGATATAATGTGGAATTCATTCTGAAAAAGGCTTCATTGAAGCAGAATTCCTTTACGGCTACATTTACCAAACAACGTTTGGAGCGAATATTGGAGCACTTCCGAATCTCCTCGAATATTCATTTCAAGTTTGTTGAAGATGGTGATGTGAATGCCGAGAGACAGGTAATAGAAGTTTATTAACCCTTTAAAAAGTAGTATGATGAAACACAAGTCCGTTTAGAAAAACATGCAGGAAAATGTTGGCGCATTTTCCTGCATGAAACACAGTAACTTTTAAATATCTGTTTGGCGACAGATAAAGTAACTTTATTTTTTCACTAGAAATCAATACAAAATTATGAAAAAACACTATTGTATCCAATCATTTAGGGCAAAAAGTGTCCTGATGAGATGCATGAAAAAAATTCCTCTTGCTATGAGATGCACATTATTTATGTTGTTTTGTTTGGTTGGTATGACTTTTGCCAATGAAGGTTATGCTCAAAAGACAATGGTAAACATTGCTCTTGAAGACAAGACCGTTGATGAAGTACTGACAGAATTGGAACAGGGTACTGAATTCGTTTTCTTCTACAACAACAAGCAGATTGACGTTAAGCGCCGTGTATCGGTCCGGGCAAATAACAAAACCATATTCAAGGTTCTGAACGATGTATTCAAAGGAACCAATATAGGCTATAAGGTATTGGACCGTAATATAATCCTTTATGATAAAGCTATAGGAGCTGATGGGATACAGGCAACCTTGCAGGCTGCGACAGTGAAAGGTTCTGTGGTCGATGCAACCGGTGAACCGGTGATTGGTGCCAGTATCTTGGTGCAGGGAACTACCAACGGTGTCATAACAGACATTGACGGTAATTTCATTCTGACCAATGTGGGCTCTGATGCTACTCTTATAATAAGCTATGTAGGTTATAAGACACAAAACATAAAGGTTGCAGGCCGAAATTCGTTCAAGATAGTTTTGGTAGAAGATGCTGAGATATTGGATGAAGTGGTTGTTGTAGGATATGGTGTACAGAAGAAAGAATCACTGACCGGTGCCATTGCAGCCATTGGTGCTGATGAAATAGCTACGACCAAGACCGAGAATCTGATTAGCAATATTCAAGGTAAGATGCCGGGACTATTGATTCGTCAGAAAACCGGAGAGCCGGGAACTTTCGACAATATGGTGAGCATTCGCGGTTATGGTGACCCGTTGGTGGTAATTGATGGTATCACACGTGAAGGTACTGAAGAACTTGCACAGCTGAATTCTGAGGATATAGAAAGTATCTCTATTTTGAAAGATGCTTCTGCCGCTATTTATGGTATGAATGCGGCTAATGGCGTAATCATTGTTACTACCAAAAAAGGTGTAGCCGAAAAGACCAGAGTATCTTACTCAGCATTGTTCGGTATGAAGAATGCCACGGGTATGGAAGAAACGGTAGATGCTTATACTTATCGCATGTTGGCCAATGAAAGGGCACGTAATGACCAGGCTGCCCCTGAATACACTGACGATATTCTGGAACTGTATAGAACCGGGGCTAAGGGTTATACAGACAATAACTGGATTGACATGTTTATGAATAAACTGGCGTTCCAGCAATCGCATACTGTTTCTGTGAGAGGCGGAACGGATAAGGTGAAATATTATGTGAGCTTCGGCTATAATGGCGATAATGGTTTGCTGAAGAGTGGTATCCAATACTATCATAGATATAATCTGAGAAGTAACCTGACTGCAGAGCTTACGAAAGGGCTGAAACTGAATGTGAATCTGTCCGGGCGTTGGGATGAAACCCAAAGGCCGAGAGAGGATTTTATGTGGACTTTTAAGACTTTGATGGTTAATGACCGTGGTATCGGTACTCATACGATTAATAATCCCAATCATTTGTCTGCAATCGGTCCTGAAAACAAGAATCCTTTTGCGTTGGTTGATCCGGATATAGACGGTTATCGCAAGAACAGAGGCCTGACGTATTCTGCCGATGTGGAATTGAATTGGCAAGTTCCTTTTGTAAAAGGGTTGGCATTGAGTCTTTTGGGGTCATTTGACGGTAACAATCGTAACAACTCTTCTTTAAACCGTTCTTATCCGTTGTATGATTATTATACAGATGCGCCTGCCGGTACGGGAGGTAGTACTGATGCTTATTCCAATACGATGAGAATATATCAGAAGATTTATGGTAGGTTGCAGGCTAATTATATGCGTTCTTTCAATCAGCACAATTTGAATGTGACAGCTGTGGCAGAGTTGAACAGTACACGACGCGATGAATTATCCGGTTCCCGGCAATATTCAGAGTTGTTTACTAATGATATTTTGAATCAGGCAAGTCCGGGTACAGCTACCAATTCAGGGTATCGTAGTTTTGGCCGTTTGGCAGCCTATCTGATGCGTGCGAACTATGATTATGCCGGTAAATACTTGTTGGAGGTAGTAGGACGTTATGATGGTTCTTATCGTTATGCTCCTTCTAAGCGTTGGACGTTCTTCCCGTCGGTAAGTGCCGGATGGCGACTTTCGGAAGAAAGTTTCATCAAGGACAATTTGCCGTTTATTACTAATTTGAAAATCAGGGGTTCTTTTGGACAAAGTGGATATGATGCCGGTGATCCTTTCCAATATGTATCTGCTTATAATTCGGCTTCTAATGGTTATGTTTTTGATGGTGCCAGCCAGATTATGGGTATGGTAGCTCCTGGTGTAGTGACTGACCGGCTTTCTTGGGTTACATCTTCTATTTCCAATGTAGGTCTGGATTTTGACTTATGGAACGGTAAGTTGAGTGGTACTATCGAGTGGTTCAATCGTAAGAATGAAGGCATTTTGGCCGACCGTGCACAATCTGCTCCTGATACATTTGGTGCAAGTTTCCCGAAGGAAAATCTGAATTCTAACCGGAACCGGGGTTTTGAGATTGAATTGGGACACAGAGGACAAATCGGTAAGGACTTCTCATATTCAGTAAGTGCTAATTTTACGTATGCCCGTGAAAGAAGTCTGCATGTGGAACATGCAGAATATACCAGTTCTATGGATAGATGGCTGAATGGAAAGGAAAACCGTAACAGTAATGTGATGTGGTTGTATAAATACGATGGCCAATATACTTCTTTGGAACAGTATGAAACGGCTCCTTTGATTGGTGGGAACTTGGGTAACTCTAAGATGCTTCCGGGTAGTTACAGATTGCTTGACTTGAATGGTGATGGCAGGATTAACAGCAGTGACCGTGTTCCGGAGTTTTGGGCAACCGGTGCAAATCCTCCTATCCAGTATGGGTTGACTTTGGCGGCTTCTTATAAGAATTTTGATCTCAATATGCTGTTTCAAGGAGCTTCCGGTTACTCCATCGGATATGCCAATGATGATGTTTGGGGATATGGTGGCAAGACAAATAAATCTTATTTAATTGCGAAATATGTAGATCGTTGGCATCCTGCAAATATAACAGATGATCCGTATAATCCTGCCACACAATGGGTAGCCGGTTATTATCCGGCATTACGCCACAATTTCTCCAATACTTCGGATAATGGTAGTAGATGGAATTATGGTATTTCCGTTTGGCTTCCGCAAGCTACTTATCTCCGTTTGAAGAGTATGGAGATCGGTTACAATCTGCCAAAATCATTTATGAAAAGAATCGGGTTGAACAGTGCCCGTATCTTTGTCAATGGTTCAAATCTGCTTACGTTCTGTAACAAGGCTTTGAAGGATGCTGACCCCGAACGTGAGGAAAGGGATTGGGGAGCCAACCTGGCATATCCGTTGATGAGAACTTATAACTTTGGGTTAAACATAAACTTTTAATTCTGAAATACCATGAAAAAAAATATTTTATCGATATTCTCATTATGTGCATTGATGGGATTGTCCGGTTGTAATGCCTTCTTGGAACTTGAACCGCTGGATAAAGTGTCTCCCGATCAGTTATTGGAGACAGAAGGTGGTGTAAAGGCACTATTGGCAAACATATATACCATGATTCCTATGGAAGATTTTAATTATCGTCCGAACGCTGGTTTTAATCAACGCGGTTATGATGGTGTGAATGAAACTACTAATTTAGCATTTCTTACCGACGAAGCTACCCGTAGTGACGGAGGAGTGGATATAGGTTACGAAGGATTCAATTATTGGCCCTATGGAGATATTCGTCAAGTGAATATTTTTATGCAAAATGTAGAAAAAGCCAAAGAAGCAGGAACAATTTCTGTTGCAGATGCGGATCGTATGACTGATGAAGCCCATTTTGCACGTGCTTATATGTATTATGGGCTTGTAAAAAGATATGGCGGCGTTCCTCTGATTGACAAAGTGCAGGACGATGATTATGCCGATGGTGGACCGGGTGCTGTGGCAGTTCCCCGCAGTACAGAGTTGGATACTTGGAAATTTGTATTGAATGAGTGTACCCTTGCTGCTGCTACTTTGCCCGATGCGACTTCTGGTTCGGATTTGTATCGCGTAACCAAGTGGGCAGCTTATGCGTTGAAGTCAAGAGTTGCACTTCATGCAGCTTCTGTAGCCAAGTATTGGAATCTGGCACCTTTGGCTGGTGAAGCTGTCACTCAGAAACTGGTGGGTGGAATGACTTCTGCCGATGCCGATGCATTCTATAAAGAATGTATTGAAGCATCTAAGTTCCTTATAGAGAATTCCGGTAAATCTCTTTATAAGCCTGCTCCGGCTACTGTTAAGGAGGCTGCATCAAACTTCCAGGCCTTGTTCCTGAATGACCAGAATGAAGAGATCATTTTCAGTAAAGCGTATCTTAATGGAACAACCAATACTAATCAGGGACATAGCTATGCTCAGTTTAATATCCTTCCTCAAGTCAATCCGGGCGCTCTGAAATATGGACGTTTCAATCCGATGTTGGAAATCGTTGATTTGTTTGAAGATTATACGGATGACGGCACGGGAAAAAGTGCAAAGATTGTAACTCGTACGGATGGGAATGAAGATGCTTATATCCCTAATTTCCATAATATGAATAATGCTTCTGTAGTGAACACCTTGATGTCGGTACCTTTTGTTAAATATAACGATTTGTATGAACCGTTTGCCAACAAGGATGCACGTCTGTTGGCAAGTGTGGTTGTGCCGGGTTCATCTTATGCCGGCACTGAGATTATTATCCAGGGCGGATTTATTAAGGACAATAATAGCTATGTGGCTTATTCAAACGAGTCTACTCAGAAAAATGGAACAACATATTATGCTTTAGGAGCCGAAGGTGAAACCATGTTCTCTGGATTTAATAATGTGAACAGTGGTGAGGATGCTAATTGGACTGCTACAGGTTTTGGAGTTCGTAAGTATATGCCCGAGGGCGAGAGCATGTCTCCCGACCGTCTTTCGTCCACTACCTCTTATATTGATATGCGTTTGGCAGAAGTCTACCTGAATTATGCTGAGGCTGTTGTGGAAAATGGTAGTGGATTTGGCGATAAGGAATTGGCTGAGAACTATTTGAATGCTTTGCGACGTAGAGCTGGACATACCGACCGGATATCTTTGACATTAGAGAGTGTTTTGAAGGAACGTCGTGTGGAGATGGCGTTTGAAGGAAAGCGTTTTTGGGATATGAATCGTCGTAGGGAATTCCATACTGAGTTCAGCAATAATAGAATTCGTAAAGCTTTGGTGCCGATGCTTGACTTGCGTGGTGCAGAGCCTAAATATGTCTTTGCAAGGGTGAACTACTTTGGTGACGAAACAAGAGGAGGGCGTACTTTCCAGAACATCAACTACTATAGGGGCATACCTAATATTGCCACGAATGGTTTAGTTCAGAATCCAGGTCATTAATTTGAATAATATTAAGTAGAAAGTTATGAAAAAGATATTGTTATTTGTGTCATGCTTCTTATTTGCATTGACATCTTGTGAAATTGATAATTATGAGGGACCGGATGCTTCCATACATGGTTCTATCCTTGACGAACAGACAGGTGAACTTGTAGGTTCTGATATGGAAAACGGTAATGCAATTAAAGTGAGGGAGCATGGATTTACTAATGCTACGGATCAAACCTGGTATATCACAAATACCGGAGAATATCGTAACAATATGGTTTTTGCTGCCACTTATGATGTTCGTTTTGAAAATGGGAATTTTTATCCATTTGAAGTGAAGGATTTTGTTGTTAAGTCAGGGGATAATGTGTATGATTTCAAGGTTATTCCTTATATTCGCGTCAAAAGTCCAAAAGTAGAAAAGAATGGCAATGTAATTACTGCTACATTCTCGTTGGAAGCTGGTAAACATGAAGTGAAATTGAAAGAGATTCAGTTGTTTGCTTTTTCAGATATGTGGGTAGGTAACAATGTGAAATTGACGTTGAATGGAGGGACTGATAAGCAAGTGTTTAGTCCGAGTACTGCTATAAATAGCGCTGATATTTATACATTGTCCATCGATCTGGGACAAAATGCTGATGTCTTGAAATACAGCAAGAATTATTATTTCCGTATTGGCGCTCTGGCTGATGTTTCGGGTGTGGGCACTGTACGGCATAATTATGCGCCGGTAGTAGTTATAAAATTGTAATTTATAGCAGAGGGAGACGTTCTGCTTGACGGCAGAACGTCTTTTTTTATCCATACATTAAAAATAAGACCATGAAGAAATTGAACACGATTATTTTAATTTTGCTGGGGATGATATGTACTCAGTTGTATGCTGTACAATTGAATTCGATTTATCCTCTAAAACCCAATGACTCCGAAGCTTTTTATTTCACTCCCGAGAACTATCCTATAAAGGCGGATGGAAAGATGGATGTATCGGATGCTTTGCAGGCAGCGATTAATCAAGTGAAGAAAGAAAAGAATTTCGGAATCCTTTTTATCCCTGAAGGTAAATATAAAATCAGCAAGACCATTTATATTCCTACGGCTATTCGTTTGATTGGCTATGGAAAGAATCGCCCGGAATTTATTCTGGCTAAGAATTCTCCGGGTTTTCAGGAGGAAGTAGCTGATGATAAAGGAAAAGCTAAATACATGTTCTGGTTTACGGGAGCCGTTGTCAAGGAAGGTGAGAAACCCCGTGATGCCGGTGCCAGTACGTTCTACAGTGCCATGTCGAATATCAACTTGCGCATAGAAGATGGTAATCCGCATGCAGTGGCGCTACGCACACACTTTGCCCAACACAGTTTTATCAGTTATGTGGCCGTATACATAGGTAAAGGCAAGGCTGGTCTGTTCGATGTGGGCAATGAGTTGGAAAACGTTGCTTTTTACGGGGGAGATTATGGCATTTATACGACAAAAGCTTCTCCCGGATGGCCGGTAATGATGGTCGACTCTTATTTTGAGGGACAACGTGT
>ERZ650306.1033-NODE-1033-length-16349-cov-12.975267_pt1 | contig 16349 bp, 19 predicted proteins | sample MGYA00376242_ERZ650306 | MGnify/ENA primary metagenome ERZ650306 (study PRJEB26733, sample SAMN07839244) | wastewater metagenome | biome: urban; feature: wastewater treatment plant; material: waste water | place: USA: North Carolina | collected 2016-03-31 ... | reverse complement strand
GGTGGTCTTTTGGTCTGGAAAAAGAAAAAGGGCAGAACCCCGAAGAGCCCTGCCCATGATATTTGCATTAGTTTACGTTGCTATTTATTGTTCGTTATTAAAAGCGAATACTATTGTTTCTAGTAATTTTTTCATATTTTTCCATTCTTCTGTTTTAAAAACTTCATCACCTCTCTCAATTTTATTACGCATTTCATGAAACTTATGCTTTATATCATCTTTATAAGAAATCACTCCTTGATATAATGCTTCTTCAACATTATTTTTATTTCGTATTCGTTTTCTCGATTCCCATTCAATTGGATAATAGTTCCCACCAGTTTTTATAATGGAATCTGGCAAATACAATTCAATAGAAGCAGCTTTCTTGTTAATGTCATCAGGCACAATTTTCCCATTAGGTGCAATAGTTGGGTATTTATGAAACATTGTAATTTCTGGATATAATAATATTCTAAAATTTGCCGGCCAGTTTTTTATTTCATTTAATAATGTATTATAATATTATTGCTAATATTTATGATAGGATTTGATGAATTTATGAAAGAACAAGTTTTATTTATTGCACCTTTTAAAAAATTAGCAGAAGATGCTTATTTAGTTATTGAAGAGAGGTTTTCAGATAAAAAGGATTTATTTAAAGTTGTTGAAGCTGATTTAGTAGAAGCAGAAGAAGTAGTAAAAAAATATATTAATGATGGTATAGAAGTTATTGTTAGTAGAGGTGGAACAGCATCTTTATTGGAAAAAGAAGTTGATATCCCTATGGTGTATATACAAGTTACTATTACTGATATTTTACAATCATTGTTAGAATTAAAGAAAATGCCAGATAATATTGGAATAGCGGGTTTTGAAAATATGATCTATGGTGTAGAAGAGATTGCTAAAATAGTTCAACCAAAAATCATTGTTTGTGGTGCAAGTGCATATGCTAGAGAGATTGATTTTAAAAGATTTAGAGAAATAGCAGACTCTGTTGGAGCTATTTTATTTGCAGATATTGCTCATATTGCTGGTCTTGTTGCTGCAAATGAACATCAATCTCCATTCCCTCATGCTCATGTTGTAACAACAACTACTCATAAGACTTTAAGAGGTCCAAGAGGTGGTATGATTATGACAGATGATGAAGAGATTGCTAAAAAAATTAACTCTGCTATTTTCCCTGGACTTCAAGGTGGACCTTTAGTTCATGTAATTGCTGCTAAAGCTGTTGCATTTAAAGAGATACTTGATCCTAAATGGAAAGATTACGCAAAACAAGTAAAAGCTAATGCAAAAGTATTAGGAGAAGTTCTAGTAAGTAGAGGTTATGATATTGTAAGTGGTGGAACAGATAATCACTTAGTTTTAGTATCATTCTTAAATAAACCATTCTCAGGAAAAGATGCAGATGCAGCACTTGGTGATGCAGGAATTACTGTAAATAAAAATACAGTACCAGGTGAAACAAGAAGCCCATTTGTAACTTCAGGTATTAGAATAGGAAGCCCAGCTTTAACAGCACGTGGAATGAAAGAAAAAGAGTTTGAATATATTGCAAATAAAATTTGTGATGTATTAGATAATATTGAAGATAAAGAGTTACACAAAAAAATAAACAAAGAGCTTGAAGAGTTAGCTAGTAAGTTTGTGATTTACAGTAGTTCGACGTATTAATAAAGTTTAGAAGTAAGGAGTTATTATGCAAATAATTGGTGATGATTTTGTAAAAAAAGTTCAACTAAAACAAGAAAAAGAAGAGCTTGAAAAGAAGTTAAGTGAACTTGATGAAACAAGGATATCTATGGGAAATATAAATCTTACAAACAATCTAAATAATGCCTATAAGGGTATAGATAACAATGATGATATGAATGAGATGAATAGATTACAGCAAAATATCAATTATGATGATAGTAATGAATTTGACAATATTATGCTAAATCAACAACAAGGTGGAGAAGACAATAAGAAAAAATACCTAATTTTAGGTATTGTTTTAGTAGTTCTTTTTTTACTAACAATAATTATCATAAGACTTCTAACAAGCGATTCTAAAAAAGAAGATCCATTTACTTCAAATAACCAAAGCTCTTCTGAAATGAAAACTCTATCTGAAAATAGTGGAAATATAGAAGATAGATACCAAAGAATACTTGATGATAAAGCAAAAAAAGATAGTACTGAACCAGTAGTAAATCAACAGATTAACACTTCAAATGATAGACTAGATATGATAAAAGAGACAAAAGAAGAGGCTAAATTAGCTCAAAATGAAAACTTCTCAGATAGCTCTATTCCAAATGAAACTCTTGATGAAACTATAAAAAAGATTGAAGAGAAAAAACAAACTCCTAAAACATCTGAAACAACTCCAGCTGCATCTACAAAAACACAAGCTGAACCAAAAAAATCTATAAGAGATTTAGTTGAAGGTAATGCTGCCGCAAAATCAACAAATCAAGAAGCCACTGGTAGTGGTTACTTTATTCAAATTGGAGCATTTTCAAAAAGACCTAGTGAATCTTATTTAAAAAATATAACAAACCAAGGTTTTAAATATAAAGTTATTCAAGAAGATGTAAAAGGTAGCACATTTAACAAACTCCTTATTGGTCCTTATAGTAGTAGAGCAGCTGCATCAAATGATGTATCAGCTGTTAAAAATAAGTTAAATATTCAAAATACTTTTATAGTAAATTATTAGTAGATATTTATGAATTTTTATAGTAAAACTCTATTTTTAGATCAATTTACACCAGTTTCTATTTATGAAAAAACAAAAGCTCTTTATCCAAAAGAGCTTAGTTTTTTGTTTGAAAGTAGTATAAGCTCAAGTAATGATGGAAATTTTTCATATATAATAATTGGAGCAAGAGAGAGAATTTGGTATAAAAACAATGAATGTTTTTTTAAAAATGAAATTGGAACAATAGAAAAAGTAGATAATAATCCTCTATTATTTTTAAAAAAATATTATAAGAATTTTGAAAAAAATATATATAAAGAGAAATCAAAAGAGCTAGGAATTGGGCTAATTGATGGGTTTATTGGAAATGTTGGTTATGATATGGGAAAAGAGTTTGAACCAAAACTAAAAGCTTCGATGAACTCTTTACAAGATGAGTTAAATATTCCTGATTTAGACTTAATAAGACCAAAGATAATATTGGCATTTTCTCATAAAACTTCAAAGTTAGTTATTCTTACTTCAATGAATGAGTTGAAAAATGAGATTGAAAATATAGAAAAAGAGCTTTTAAAGCCATATATTTATACTCCACTAAAAAAAGCAAAATTGATAGATAATGGAAAATTTAACTTTACTAAAGAAGAGTTCTTTTCTATAGTTGAAAAATCAAAAGAGATGATAAGAGCTGGAGATATATTCCAGATTTTAATCTCAAATAGATTTACTCAAAAAGCAGTAGTTGATAGCTTATCTTTTTATAGAGCATTAAGAAGTAAAAATCCTAGTCCATACCTATTTTTATTAGAATTTGAAGATTTTAGTATTGCAGGAAGTAGCCCAGAGGTTATGATTAGATTAGTAGATGGTCACCTACTTTTAAGACCAATAGCAGGAACAAGAAAAAGAGGTTCTACTTTAGAAAAAGATTTAGAGATGGAAAACGAACTAATCAACGATAAAAAAGAGAGAGCTGAGCATCTTATGCTTGTTGATTTAGGAAGAAATGATGTTGGAAGAGTTGCGCGTGCTGGAAGTGTAAAAGTAACAGAACTTATGAGAATAGAAAGATACTCTCATGTTATGCATATAGTTTCAGATGTTGAAGCAGTTTTAGATGAAAAATATGATATGTTTGACCTATTTATGGCAACATTTACAGCTGGAACAATGACTGGAGCTCCAAAAATAAGAGCTATGGAATTAATAGCAAATTTTGAAAAAATCAAAAGAAATTTTTACTCTGGAAGTATAGCTTACTTCGGTTTTGATGGTAATATGGATAGTGCAATAACTATTAGAACTTCGCTTTTAACAAAAGATAAAATAATTTTCCAATCAGGAGCTGGAATAGTTGCAGACTCTATAAATGAAGATGAGTATTTAGAAGTTCACAATAAATTAGCAGCAAATATTGCAACTTTAAAAGATTTATTATAAATAAAAAGTAAAAAAGGAGTAATTATGCTTTTAGGTGTAAATATCGACCACATAGCAACTCTAAGAGAGGCTAGAAAAATAAATGACCCAAACCCACTAGATGCTGTTAGTATTTGTAAAGTAAGTGGAGCAGATCAAATAACTATTCATTTAAGAGAGGATAGAAGACACATACACGATTTAGATGCAAAAGCTATAATAGAACAATCAGCACTTCCTGTTAATTTAGAGTGTTCTATTAATAGTGATATTATAGATATTGTTTGTAATTTAAAACCATATAGAGTAACTTTAGTACCTGAAAATAGAGCAGAAGTAACAACTGAGGGTGGTCTTGATTTAGAAAATAATTTTCAAAAAATTAGCCGTACAATAGAGCAATTAAAATCAAATGATATTGAAGTTTCACTTTTTATAGACCCTACTTTAAAATCAATAGAACTTTCAAATATGTTAGGAGCTTCTTGGGTAGAGCTTCACACAGGAACTTATGCAAATATCTATGCAATGTTAAATACAAATTTAAGATTTACTCAACACTCAATTAAAGAGTTAGAACTTCCAAAAGAAAAACTTAAAGAAAAATTAGAACATAGTTTAGAAAATATCAAAATATCTTCGAGCTATGCTGTAAATTTAGGCTTAAAAGTCGCGGCTGGTCATGGATTAAATTATCAAAATGTGAGAAATATTTGTGAAATAAAAGATATTATTGAGTTAAATATAGGTCAAAGTATTATTGCAAGATCTGTTTTTACAGGATTATCATCTGCAATAGTTGAGATGAAAAATCTTATTTCAAAATGAAAAATCTTCCTAAAATTGCTATTAGTATTGGAGATTTAAATGGTATTGGTGTAGAAATTGCATTAAAATCTCACGATACTATAAAAGAGATTTGCCAACCTATATATTGTATAAATCGCCAAATGCTTGAGCAAGCTTCTATGCTTTTAGAAGTTCCTATTCCTAATGATTTTATGCTACATGAGACTTTTGGTGACTTCGAAATATTACCTTCAAAAACTACAAAAGAATCTGGTATTTTTTCATATCTATCTTTTATGGATGCAATAAATCTTGCAAATATAAAAAGTGTAGATGCAATTTGTACTTTACCAATAAACAAAGAATCATGGGGAAAAGCTAAGTTAAAGTACAAAGGTCATACAGAAGTTTTAAGAGATTTTTATAACAAAGAAGCAATTATGATGTTAGGCTGCCAAAAGATGTATGTAGCTTTGTTTACAGAACATATCGCTTTAAAAGATGTTGCAAAAAGTATAAAAACAAAAAAACTTATTAATTTTTTCAAAAATTTTCACTCTTGTACAAATGCAAAAAAAGTAGCCGTTCTAGCACTAAATCCACATGCAGGAGATGGTGGAGTTCTTGGGAAAGAAGAGAAAAAAATACAAAAAGCTATAAAAAAAGCAAATAAAATTTTAGGTGAAGATATTTTTTCAAGTCCACTTGTACCTGATACTGCTTTTTCACCAAATAATAGAAAAAACTATAAATATTTTATAGCCATGTACCATGATCAAGGTTTAGCCCCTTTAAAAGCCTTATATTTTGATGAAAGCATTAATGTTAGTTTGAATCTTCCAATTATAAGAACTAGTGTAGATCATGGAACAGCTTTTGATATAGCATATAAAAATAAAAATCCAAATACAAAAAGCTATATAAATGCGATAAAAGAGGCTATAGTTTTGAGTAAAAAATGAAATTACTTGAAGAAAACTATGAAATAAATTTTTCCAAAGTAAATTTTTTGGAGAGAAAAACAAAGATAGAACATAAAAAAACTATCATATGTGGAGCTTCAAAAGTTGGAAAATCTTATCTAGTATATGATTTTTTAAGTAACTTTAAAAATGAAGAGTATTTATATATTGACTTTTTTGATTTAAGAAATAGTAACATAGATAAAGAGTTAAGCTTATTAGATGATTTTATATCTTTAAAAGATATAAAAGTTTTAGTCTTAGAAAATTTTAATAATCAATGTAAAATTCCAAATTGTGAAAATATTATTTTAACTTCCCAAAAAAGTATTGAATACAAAAATTTCAAAAAAATAGAACTTTTTGCTCTGGATTTTGAAGAGTATCTTTTGTTTGATAACAAACATCAAAATATTACTCAAAGTTTTAATAATTTTTTAAAATATGGGAATTTACCACTTTCTATAAACACGGAAGAACATAAAAAAATATCAAAACTCCAAGATATTATAAAAATGAACTCAAAAGATGATACAAGTTATGAGATTTTAAAAATCTTAATAGAAAATATTGATGAGAAAAAATCAATTTTTCAACTATTTAATCAACTAAAATCAAAAATCAAAATATCAAAAGATAGATTTTATGAAGAGTGCAAAGAACTAGAAGATAAAAACTCTATTTTTTTTGTAGGAAAATATAATCAAGAGAAGAGTTTAAAAAAAATATACTCTTATAATTATGCTTTTTTAGGTGCTATTAGTTTTTCAAAAAAATTTAAACAAGAGTTTGCAAATATGATTTTTTTGGAACTTTTAAAAGAAAAAAAAACTATTTATTATCTTGATAACATTGATTTTTATATAAAAGAGGATAATTTAGCGATTGTTTGTATTCCTTTTTTTAATATTGATTTAAATTCAAATTTACTAAAAAAAATTATAAAAAATGCTTTAGAACTAAATATAGAGAAAATAGAGATTATTACTATTTCAAATAATCAAAAAATTGATAATAAAAAAATAAATATTGAAGCAATTGTATTTTATGAGTGGGCTTTAATTTAAGTATATTAATCTTTTGTGATATAATGCTTTTATCTTTTACAAAAGTAGTTAATATGGAAAAAAAGTTAGTTAACTTTATAAAATATGCTCCTATGATTTTTATTCCTTTAGTTGTTTTTTTAGTTTTTTATCTAATAATAACTGGTTATAAATCTACACTTAATAGCAATTTTGAAATCTATAAAAATGATTTAATAGATAAACAAAAAAGTTTAGTAAAAACAAATATCCAAATTGCTACTCAAATATTTGAAAATCAAGTATTTTTGACTGAAAATAAAGAGAAAGCTTATAAATCCTTCTTAAACCTGATAAAAAATATAAATAATACAGCTAGTGATTACTATTTTATCTTTAATACAAAAGGTGATGTGATTGTTCACTCATTTTTAAGCCATCTAGAGGGTCAGAATCTATATATTGTAGATAATGAAAACTACAATAATGTAGTAAAAATAATAACACAAAACTCATCTGAAGATAGATTTGTAACGTACAAGTGGTTAAATCCAAGTACAAATTTAATAGAAGATAAAATATCTTTTGTAAGACAACTACCAAATAGTGATTTAGTTATTGGAAGTGGTTTCTATTTAGAAGATATTAATAAAATTGTAGAAAACCAAAGAGATATAGAACTAAAAGAACATGATAAAAATATAAATGTTACTCTATCTTTAGCTATTTTTTTTACTATTTTATCTTTTATTATATCTTATATAATTTCAAAAATGCTTTTAAAAGCTTTTAATATTTTACATAGTTCATTAAAAGAGAAATCTATTGAACTTCAAAAATTAAATAGTGAACTTGAAATTAAAGTTGAGAATCGTACAAATAAACTAAAAACTGCATACAAAAAAATGAAAGATTTAGCATCTATTGATGATTTAACAAAAATATACAATAGGTACTATTTTTTTAATATTTTTAATCAGCAATTAGAAAAATTAAAATCAGATAAAACAATTTTTAGTTTAATAATGTTTGACTTAGACCATTTTAAAAATGTAAATGATACTTATGGGCATGATGTTGGTGATTATGTACTCAATGAGACTTGTAGAGTTGTTGAAAAAGACTTAAGAGAAAATGATACTTTTGCTAGAATTGGTGGGGAAGAGTTTTTAATACTACTACCAAATACAAATATAGAAGATGCCTTTTACATAGCTCAAAGAATAAGACAAAATATTGAACAACATAAGTTCAAAGATATTCCAAAACTAACAATAAGTTTAGGTGTAGCAGAGGCAAATGAACCAATCTTAAGTACAGAACTTCTAAAAAAAGTAGATCTTGCTTTATATAAAGCAAAAAAAGAGGGAAGAAATAAAGTTATCGCCTTTAAAAATTAAGATTGATTTGGTTAAAATTTCATCTTAAAGCAACTCTTTGGTCAAGGGTTGCTTTTTTTATTATATTGATACAAAATTCCATCATCAAATGCTAACCAAAAAGAGGCTGGTAAAGATGCTTTTTTTAATAAATTATTTGTCCAAGTGTTACAAGTATGAAAAATACTATAACTTCCTATTGCCTCATAAAAAGCATCATTTTGCCCATATTGAGATGTTGTTTTTATATTTATTGGTTTTTCATCTTTATATTGTAAAGAGTTTTTTATTGTATCAATGATCAAGCTATACTGCTTTTTAGAAATTTGTATTTTGTACGTCAAATCATCTTCAGCAATCTCATCATAATATGTAATATGTAAAGCAGCATTTCCAAGACCAAATCCTGCAATTAAAGCAGTGCTTAGTTTTAACTCTGCCCAAGTTGGCGTATCTAAATAAAAACCTTTATCACCCCAACCAATACTAATATACAAAAAATCATCTCTTTTGCTTAAAGTATCTTCATAATTGAAAAAATCAAACCAGTTTATCACATCACTTTTTATAGGTAAAACTACATCTGTATGAACTCCATTTGATTTTATAAATATTTCATAATCTAGATTTTCATTTTTTGAATAATTTGTTGTAATTTTTGAAAGAATAGTTTCACTTAATAAATATACAACTACAAATAAAAATATTGATAAGATAATAAAAAATAGAGTTTTCAAAATTTTTCTAAACATTAACAACATTTCCTTATATCTATTTTTGATTATTTTATTATTAATTTATAAAAATATAGTTAAAATCTGGCATTTTTATTTAAAGTAGGGAAAAATGAAAAAACTTTTTATAGTAAGACACACAACAAAACAAAAAGAGACACAAAACGAATATGATTATGATACTGAATTAACTAAAGAAGGTATAGAAAAAGCAACTCAAATGGCTCAAAAATTGGCTTTGGAAAATCATCAAATTGATTTAATAGTAGCGAGTCCAGCAGTAAGAACAAGACACACAGCGGAAATTTTTGCAAGTGAGTTAGGATATAACAAAACTATTATGCTAAATGAAGTTTTATATATGGCATTTGTAAATGAGCTAATAGAAACTATCACATATACTTATGATACAGTTGATACTATGTTACTAGTAGGTCATAATCCATCTTTAACTGCTTTAGCTGTTACACTTTTAGGATTTAAAGAGAAATTTGAAGAGGGTGCAGTTATGCAAATAGAGTTTAATTGCAATAGCTGGATTGATATTGACAAAAATAATGCAAAACTAATAAGCTATACTATTCCTAAATAGTTTAGCTTAACTATTAATTTACTTTATATTTTTATTCATCAAAGCAACAGTTGCAAGATTTGTAAGCTCATTTAATGTTTTCGAATCCAGTTTTCTATCGCCTATAACAAAACTAAAAATCTCAATAAAATTATCTCTTCCCCAAACTCTAAGCTCAGAAACATTCAAAAACTTTTCAGTACTTAAAGTTTGACCTTTCTTATTTTTAATTATAACTTTTGCACTATCACTATTTTCAAAGTTTCCTTTTATTCCATCATTATTTTTAATTTGATAGCTTACAGTTGCATCTAAAATCTTACCACTTACCAAACTTCCATCATCTATAACTTTTTTTGGAAAACCACTATCTTTTAAAAAATCATCCCATTTATCCGCATAAACATTTGCAGATAAAAAGAGTAAAACAAAAATCAAAACTCTTTTCATACTATTTTCCTAAACAAAATTCACCAAACATAACATCTAACATCTCATCATTTTCATATGGCCTTGTAATATTTGATATTTCATGTAAAGCTTCTGTTATATGGTGTGCAAAAAACTCTAATTCTCCACTATACAATGGATTTTTTGCCATTTTTATATTTTGTAATGTATTTTCAACACTATTTATTTGTCTTTTTGAAACAAGAGTTAGCTCATCTGTTCCACTATTTTCATCTAATATTTTTTCTATACTTTTAATAAGTAAATTAATATTCTCTTTTGTTGAAAGTTCTATAAATTCACCCAATAACTCTTTTTCAAAAGATGTTTCAAGATCTGTCTTATTTAAAATTTTTATAATATTTTTATTTTCTTGAGAAGATAGAAGCTCTAAAATCTTATCATCTTCGCTATCTTTAACTCTACTATTATCAAACAAAGCCACAATGATATCTGCTTCATTTATAGCAGTTATTGATTTTTCAATTCCTATTTGCTCAATTACATCACTTGTATTTTCTCTAATTCCAGCAGTATCAACTATTTTAATAATGTGCGTTCCAATTTTTACACTCTCTTCAATTGTATCTCTTGTAGTTCCTGCGATATCAGAAATAATTGCTCTATCATAGTTAAGTAATTTATTTAAAAGACTAGATTTTCCTACATTTGGTTTTCCAATAATTGCAACTTTAAACCCATCAATCATACCTTCTCTTCTTTTACTAGCTTCTAGAGTATTTTCTAGTTTTTGTTCAATTTTTGATATCTTTTCTTCTATTTTTGAAAAGATATCACTAGGTAGATCTTCTTCAGCATAATCAATCGTAACCTCTGTATATGCAAGCATAAATAGTAAATCTTCTCTAATATCTTCTACAAAATCTTTAAGTTCACCCTTTAACTGTCTAGCCAATAGTTTTACAGCATCACTACTTCTTGCTTCAATTATTTTTGATATTGCTTCTGCTTTACTCAAATCTATTTTATTATTCAAAAAAGCTCTTTTTGAAAACTCTCCAGCAGTTGCCATTCTAGCGCCATACTCTAAAACTGTATCCAATACTAGTGAAGCAATAGCAACTCCACCATGAATTTGAAACTCAACTATATCTTCTCCTGTAAAAGAGTTTGGAGATTTAAAATATAAGACAATTGCTTCATCAATAATATTTTGTTTTTTATCATACAAATAAGATAGAGTTGCAATTCTTGGATTTATAGTAGTTTTTTGTGAGATTTTAAGAGCAATTTCAAGAGCTTTTGCTCCTGAAACTCTAACTATTGAAATAGAACCTATTCCAGATGCTGTAGCAATTGCTACAATAGTATCATCGTTATACAATATTAATCTTCTTTTTGTTTGTACTCATTTACAAGTACATATTTTTCACCTTTTACATTTGTTTTAACAGCAACATATTTCAAAGGAAACTCTTCTCTTAATCTTTTAAGAGCAATATGTACTAAAATACCATCAAGAGGCTTTGTTTTAAAACTCCCCTTCTCTTTGATTATCTCAATTACAGGCTCTAAGTATAGACAAATAGCAGCTTCTTGATTTTTTAAAAATTCAGCAACCTCAAGGCGAAGCATCAATCCAAATTTATCATTTATCCAGTTAAATAAGATATACGATAAAGCCTTGTATCTGTAGCCCTCTTTTCCAATAAGTAGCGCCGAATCTTCTCCTAAAAATTCAATAAAAATTGTCTCATCATCATAAAAACTAACTTTTATATCTTCTAATCTAAAACAAGAGTTATCAAACAAAAGATTTAAACCACTTTTTATCTCAGATATTATTTCATCTTTTGATTTTTTAATTATAATTTTTGAAATATCATTTGATTTTTCTTCATGATAAAACTTATCAAAAATCTTCTCTTTTGATTCAACTTTTGGAACATTACAAGAAACTTCTTTTGTTTCTAAAGTTGTCTTGCAATCTTTTTCAATACTATCTTTATTAGAATTTTCCAATCTTGAACTAACATCTTCTATATTGACACTCTTATTTTTATAAGATTTCAAAGAATTGTTATTATCTACTTTATCTGTTTTACAAACAGCACATATTATAGCTCGTTTTTTTCCAAAACCCAAAAACCCATTACTTGGTTGCTGGAATACTTCAATTGAAAGTTCTGTAATAGAACATCCAAATTCTAAAGTTGCCATTTCATAGGCTTTTTCTAAACTATCTGCTTCAAACTTTTTCATAACTTCCTACTTAATTAGTATTTGCGACTCTTTTTTTCTCAAATATTCTATTAATAGTATATTGTTGAGCAATAGTAAATAAGTTATTTACAAACCAATATAGAGTAAGTCCTGCTGGGAACCACAAGAAGAAGAATGTAAACACTATTGGTAATAGTTGGAAAATCTTCTTTTGCATCTCATCTTGCATAGTATTTGGTGTGATTTTTTGTTGGATATACATTGTTGCACCCATTAAAATTGGTAATACAAAATATGGATCCATCTCAGCTAAATCATGTATCCATAAAATCCACTCAGCACCTTTTAACTCAATTGCATTTATTAAAACTCTATAAATAGCAAAGAAAACTGGAATTTGTAATAAAAGAGGAAGACATCCACCCATTGGATTTGCACCATGTTTTTTATACAACTCCATCATTGCCATTGATTGTTTTTGTTTATCACCTTTATATTTGTTTTGAATATCTTTCATTTTTGGTGCTAAATCTTTTAATTTTTGCATACTCATCATACCTTTATATGATAAAGGATAAAGTACAAGTTTAATTAAAATAGTTAAAACAACAATAGTCCAACCCCAGTTTCCAATATATCCTTGTAAAAATTGAAGAAGCACGAACATTGGTTTTGCAATAAATGTAAACCAACCATAATCTATTACATCGATTAATTGAGGATTTAAAGCCTCTAAATCTTTATGATTTTTTGGTCCCATAAATCCACTAAAATTTGTACTAGTTCCTGCTTGGATAAATGCTTGAGGGTCATTATTTGCATCAGGCATAAGAGTAACTGCTAATGATTTCTCAAAATTATAAATAACAGTTGCATAATATCTATCAAAATTTGATATGAATTTAACACCTACTAAATCTTTATTACTTTTTAAATCACCATCTTCTATTGTGTCCAAAGTATCATCATTTAGTTTTGCAATAAAACCATGAACAGCATACATATCAGCTAAAACATTTGGTCTAAATCCATTTGTAATAAAAAACTGCTCATTGTTTGTAGAGCTAACAGATAAATCATAGTGTCCATCTGGATAGAATGTAAACTTTTTTGTTAAAGTTGTACCGCTTAAAGTTTGAGTTAAAGTTAATTCTTGATTATTTGTTGTAGCATCAATATTTGAAGAACTAGCTACTACATCAACTTTAAAAGCTTCATCATTTAAAACTCTATTTGAAAATCTAACTTCCAATGGTCTTAACTGATTTGCAGCAAAAAGTTTAATTCGATTATTTTTATCATCTTTATACTTCTCTTCAAGCAAAGTAACTTGATATATTCGACCTAGATTATCTATTTCTATTATATTTTTCTCAGTTTTGATTGTAGCAACAATATTTTTACTCTCATTTACTACTGGTGCTAAAGAGCTTGTATTAGAATTTATTTGCTCTTTTATCTCTGGAGCAGCATTTGCTTTTTGCTCTTGCTCAATTTTTTGTTGTTCCATTTTCTCAATCTGTTTTGGCTTTAATACCAAAAATTCATAAGCTATAAAAAATACAAAAACCAATACGGTCATTATTATCATTCGTTTTTGTAAACCACTGTTTTGATTATTACTATTCATCCTACTTCTTCCACTCCCTGTTTTTTACTACTAAAAATTTTCCATTTTTTAAAGGCACATACCAATATACTATTTTGATTTTATTATATTTGATATTTTGATTTTTTTTTAACCTATTTATTACTGGATAGTCAAAACCACCATCAAAAAGTTGGTTACACTTTAAAATGCGTACTATTGTATAAAAAATAGCCTTAAAAAAACCATTATTATCAAGTTGCCAAAGTGCATATTGCGAACATGTTGGATAGTATCTACACGAACCATATGATAAAACTGTTAAATATTTTTGATAAAACCTTATAAAAAGTTTCGAGATGGCTTTCATTTAAGAACTTCTAGCCTTTTAAAAGCAAAGTTAAAATCTCTTTTTAAATCTTGAAAATTCTTATCATGTATAAGATTTTTAGCTACAAAAATATAACTTCCTTCTTTTAATCTATCTTCATAGTCCAAAATACAAGCTCTTAATCTTCTTTTTGCCTTTGCTCTTAAAACTGCATTTCCAATCTTTTTTGAAGCAACAAAAGCCAATTTTAAATCATTTTTTGGCATAAAAAAAGCGACAAAAGTCGGCGTATGCCAACTTTTACCGCTTTTATAAAGTTTGTTGAACTCTTTTTGGCTATTAAGCCTAAAGTCCTTACTTAAACAGCTAATCTTTTTCTACCTTTAGCTCTTCTTGCATTAATTACTCTTCTACCATTTTTTGTAGCCATTCTTACTCTAAACCCGTGAGTTCTTTTCTTAGGAGTGTTATGTGGTTGATATGTTCTTTTCATCTTACTCTTACCCTTTTATATTTTTCAAAATTAAGTTGTGGATTATAGGTAAATTTTACTTAAACTATTCTTTTCTTTAAGATACGTTTACAACTATCTCATCATTTTTAATATCAAATTCAACACTACTTCCATCACCTATACTATCTTCTAGTATCAACTCAGCAAGCTTATCCTCAACTATCTCATAAATAGCTCTTTTAAGCGGTCTAGCTCCATATACAGGATCAAAACCAACTTTTGCAATATAATCTTTTGCTTCATTTGTTAAAGATATTTTTATACCTTTTTCTTCAACTTTTTTCTTAATATTATTAAATAGTATATCAACAATATTTGAAATAGCATCAATTCCTAATTGTTCAAAAATAACAATATCATCAAGTCGATTTAAAAATTCAGGTCTAAAATGAGATTTTAGCTCATCTAAAACAGCTTTTCTTCTTTGCTCTTTATCACTTATTTCAATAATTCTAGCACTTCCAATATTTGAAGTTAAAATAATAATTGTATTTTTAAAATCAACTGTAACACCTTTATTATCAGTTAATCTTCCATCATCTAAAACTTGTAAAAGTATATTAAATACATCTGGATGTGCTTTTTCAACCTCATCAAAAAGTATTACACTATAAGGTTTTCTTCGCACAGCTTCTGTTAATTGACCACCCTCTTCATATCCAACATAACCAGGTGCTGCTCCTACAAGTCTTGAAACAGCGTGTTTCTCCATATATTCACTCATATCAAATCTAATTAATGATTTTGGATCATCAAATAAAAATTTAGCTAAAGTTTTTGCACTCTCAGTTTTTCCAACTCCTGTTGGTCCTAAGAATAAGAAGCTTCCTATTGGTCGTGAAGTTTCACTTAATCCTGCTTTATTTCTTTTAATTGCTCTGCTAATTGCTTTTATTGCTTCATCTTGTCCTATTACATCTTTTTTTAGAACTTCTTCAACCATTAAAACTTTTTGTTTTTCACTATCCATCATTTTATTAACTGGAATTCCAGTCCATCTTGAAACTATACTTGCAATTGCTTCTTCATCAACTGAGTTTCGTAAAAGAGTTCCCTCTTTTTGCATTCTTTTCCATTTTTCTTCATTCTCTTTAATTTTTGCTTCTAAAGTTGGAATTTCTCCATACTCAATTTGAGCTGCTTTCTCAAAGTTTGATTCTCTTTTAGCAATATTTGCTCTATTTTTTAACTCTTCAATTTTCCAAACGTTGATGAATGATTCTATAAATTTCTTCATTTTACTAAAAGGATTATAAAGTTACAGCTTCTCCACCAGCAGCCTCGATAGCCGCTTTTGCAGATGCAGTAAATTTGTGAGCACTTACTTTAAGTTTTGTTTTTAGCTCACCTCTTCCTAAAATCTTTACTAAGCTATTTTTTGTAGCCAAACGTGTATCAACATATACAGTAAAATCAACTGTATCTGTAACTACTCCGTTTTCTACTAATAATTGTAATGAATCAAGATTAATTCCTTGATATTCTACTCTATTAATATTCTTGAAACCAAATTTAGGCACACGTCTTTGAAGTGGCATTTGACCACCTTCAAAACCAATTTTCTTAGAATATCCAGAACGAGACTTAGCCCCTTTGTGTCCACGTGCAGCGGTACCACCTTTACCAGAACCTTCTCCTCTACCTACTCTTTTATTTTGGTTGTGAACTGAACCTTCAGCTGGTTGTAAGTTACTTAAATTCATAACTGTATAGTGTTATTTAGTTTCTT
>ERZ650306.1018-NODE-1018-length-16512-cov-16.102510_pt1 | contig 16512 bp, 18 predicted proteins | sample MGYA00376242_ERZ650306 | MGnify/ENA primary metagenome ERZ650306 (study PRJEB26733, sample SAMN07839244) | wastewater metagenome | biome: urban; feature: wastewater treatment plant; material: waste water | place: USA: North Carolina | collected 2016-03-31 ... | reverse complement strand
GTTTAAATTTACTTTTTAAATCATCAATAGAAAAAGTTGTAGGATTTTTACAACTCTCACCTGATATTTCCAAAGTCCAGTTTTTAACATCTATATCTTCTAGAGCAGGTGGTGTTCCATTATTTCTAACAAAGAAATGTTTATCTGGAGTAAACTCATCATTTAACAAATGAGGAGGTGTCTCTGCATTTATAGGTCTATCATTTAAGTAGATTAATCCCTCTTTCCCTGGAAGTGAAAAAGGGATATCAGAGTTTGCAAGTGCTGCTGGTATTAAACCACCTGGCATATTTTGTGCAAATGGTATGTTTGAGCCAACAATAGCTGCCATTGCCAATAAAGAACTTTTTTTTAAAAATCCTCTTCTAGAAGTTGGTTCAACCTCTCTATCAAATATATCCAAATCAGCTTTTATAGGATCTTTCATATAAGCTTCATGAATTCCAATAGTTTTAATTTTTTTATTTTTCAAAACTCTCTCCTTAGAATTAAATATTAAGATAAATCTTAATTCTTAATTGTAGTATGAAATAAGAAATATATGATAAATTTTGATTTTATAAGTTTAGTTTAATCTTTAAAAGTAAAAATATGTAACATTTTTACTTTTTTAGACTCTATTTTTGCCTTAAAATTATAATTGTAGCAATTGTTGAAAGCAAAATACCTATAAAAACTCCTAAAGAGATTGTCTGTTTTTCAAAAATAAACATTATTAAAGCAACTAAAGATGGACTTATATAAATATATGCCATAACTTTTTTTGGTCCTAAAATAAGTGTTGCTTTTTGATATAAAAATAGCGTTAAAATTGTTGTTGCAACTACTAAATATAACATTGAAAATAGTAAATTACCCTCAATTTTTTCCCACTCATAAGGAATATCTAAAATCCACATTGTAAAGCTCATCCAGATTATTCCAGCCATTAAAGTAGAAAAAACAAGCACAATAATATCATCATCTTTTTTATATAAAACCTTTAAAAATATTGAATAAAGTGCCATAGATAAAGAGGCTATTAAAAATATAATATCTCCTTGATTTAGAGAAAATTTTAATAAAAGTTCTAAATTGGCTTTAAAAACAACTATTAAAGTAGAGATTATTCCTATAATATAAACAATCAACTGAGCTAAAGGAATCTTCTCTTTAAAGAAAAAGATACATAAAATTGCAGTCATTAAAGGAACTAAAGTATAAATAGAGCCTGTATTTAAAACTGTTGTATACTCCAAAGCTTTGAACATTCCAATAAAATATAAAGAGTAAAAAAGGCTTATAACCATAGCTTTTGGTAAGAATTTTGGTACAGCTTTTACTCTATTTTTATTAAAAATCACAAGTGGTGATAAAAAAATAAGTGCTAAAACAAATCTATAAAGAGTTAATGATATTGCATCTATTGTGCTTGAAAGTTTATATGATGCAAGAAATGATCCTGCTATAAAAATTGTTGCTATTACTACATAAATATGAGCTTTTGTTGATTGTTGCAAAACTTTACCTTAATTGATTTTTATTTATATTTTATCTAATATTTACTAAAATAGGCTTCTACAAAAGCTAGGACGACCTAGCCTCTTTACTCATTCAAGGACGGCCTTAAATTTTTCAAAAGGATTTTTATGAGTTGGACAATACTATTTTTAGCAGGTATTTTTGAGATATTTTGGGCAGTTGGTTTAAAATATAGTGATGGGTTTACAAAACTATTTCCAACTATTTTTACTATTGTTACTATGATTATTAGTTTTTATCTTCTTAGCCTTGCTTTAAAAGCTCTTCCTATTGGTACAGCTTATGCTGTTTGGGTAGGTATTGGAACTGTTGGAACTGTAATTGCTGGAATTATGCTTTTTGGTGAATCTATGACTTTAATTAGAGTTATAAGTATTTTATTTATTCTTATAGGAATAGTTGGTCTTAAATTTACTACAAACTAAAAATATATGTAAAAGTTGAGCCTTGATTCTCTTTTGAGTCTAGCTCAATTTTTATACCATTTTTATCACAAATATTTTTTACAATACTAAGTCCTATTCCAAATCCACCTGTTATATTATCGCCTCTATAATATCTTTTAAAAACAGTTGATGTATCTTTTATACCAACTCCTTCATCTTTAAAAACAAGCCTTATATTTTTATCATCTTTTATTAAACTAACATAAATATTTGAATCATTTTTTGAATATTTTATTGCATTTGATAGATTATTATCAATTATTCTATAAGCTTCAATCTCATTAAAAACTATTTCAATATTTGCTTCAATATTTTTATGAAAAACTATATTTCTAGCAACTGCTAAGTCATTGAAAAACTCAACTCTTTTTTCTAAAAATGAAGATAAATTAATATCTGTTTTTAACTCTTTTACCTCATGTTGTTGCATGTAATACTCTAAATCTTCATAAATAATTGTCATATTTTTCAAAGCAGATTTTACTCTTAAAATATTTTTATCATTTCTTAATCTCATTGATAACATATCAATATTTATTCTAGCAACTCCTATTGGAGTTTTAAGTTCATGCATAGCATCTTTTAAAAACTCATCTAAATAGATATTTAATTTTTTATATGGCTCAATGCTCTGTTTTATTACAAAAAATGAGAGTAAAAATATAAAAAAAGTAACTATTGAGATAAGTATTAAGGCATTATAAATAACCTCACTATAATCAACCTTTTTGCAAACAATTAAAAATGAAGCATCTAAAATATTTTGATTTAACTCTTTTTGATAACAAAATCTATCTTTAAATTTTTTAAAATCTTCATAAAAAAACTCTAAAGATTCATTTGAAGAGAATATTTCATTTTTATTTTTATCAAAAATTGAAGAGAAATATATGTTTGATCTTGGATAATAAAATATATTGTTGTTCTGTCTTTCAAAATAATCTATTTTAAAAACAATTTGATTTGCATAATTTTGTAAATCTATCTTATCTTTTATATCTTGATTATTTTTTGTTGCATCTATATAAAAATATATTGGAATAAGAGCAATTAAAAGTGTAATTGTTACTTGAATTACAATATATTTTAGTTCTGATTTACTATTTATCAATTTTATAACCTAAAAATCTCTTTGTTTTAATAAAATCTTTGTCTGTTTTTTCTCTAACTCTTTTTATACACATTCTAATATCTGCATAAGATATATCTTTATTCTCCCAAACATTTTCATGTAAAGACTCAATAGATACAAAAAAACCTCTATTTTGTACCAAAAAAGATAGAAGTTCAAGCTCTTTTGCTGATAAATCAACCAACTCTTCATCTCTATAAAGAAGAGATTTTTGTATGTTGTATTTAAATCCCAACTCAAGCTCAATACAATCATCACTTGAGTTAAAATGATTTTTTATAAGTGCCTCTATTCTAAATTTTAGCTCAATCATATCAAAAGGTTTTCTAATATAATCATTGCAACCAAGAGTGTATCCACGGCTTAAATCTTTTATATCTGTAAGTGAAGTTAAAATTATAATTGGAGTATCAATAGAGGCTTCTCTTACATGCTTTACAAGCTCAAATCCATCCATCTTTGGAACTCTTATATCAAGTAACAGCAGATCATACCTTTTTTCAAAAATTGAGTTTAAAGCATCTTCTCCATTATCAAAATCATCAACTACAAAATCAAGCTCTTCTAAAAACTCCTTAATTGAAATTTTATATAAATAGTCATCTTCTAGCAACAATATTTTTATCATCTAATTATTATCTCTTTTTTTAAAATATCTTTATTATCATTTTTTTCATCTTTTATTTCAACATCTATAAAGTAATCATATTTTGGTAAATATCTAAAGTTGTTTATATTTTTATCAAAACTAATAAACAAAACTCCAACACTACTATTTTCAAACTCTCCTAAAGGAATTTGAGTAAAAATCCTATTATCTAGTTCATAATAAAACTTATCTTTTTTTAAAAATTGTGGATTTTTTTCTAAAATATCTAATAATCCTTTTGTAAAACTACTCTCCAAAATAGCATAATCTTTAAACTTTTGATTATTTTGGTGATAAGTTGCAATTTTTAAATAATCTTTCTCTAGCATAACTATAGAGTCTATCCCTAAAGTTTTAAGCCTATTTACAAGAGATTTAAAATCAACTATTACTTCAAGAGAACCTATAAATATATTTTTATCATTATAAATTGGTACAATCGCTTTTATGTTAAATCGTTTTCCTAATTCACTTGAAACATAAGGTTCCTTTTGGTTTTTAACCTTTACAAGACCCTCTCTAAAACTATCAAGTTTTAATCCAAAATCTTTATCTTCCCAACTTCTTGTAAATACCTCTAAATCTTTTGTATGAATTTGAACATCTATACTATTTTTCGTATATGTTTCTATAATATTTAAAAGTTTTAAAAGCTCTTTTTTTAACTCTATATTATTTTTATTTTCTAAACTTTTAACAATCTCTTGATTTCGTGAAAACATTAAAGCTAAAGACAAAGCTTGATTTTTTTGGTTTTCTAACTCATTTTCAATAATTTGGATTTGATTTGATACAAATATGTCAAGATTTTTTTTATCTAAAATATTATTGTATTTATTTAAAAAGTATATAAAAAAAAGAACTAAGATAATAAAAAGTATAACTATCTTTTTGTAAGTTTTTATAAAAGGAAGTATCATAAAGATACTCCTTTTTTATTTATTAGTTTTGATAAATTGTCCAAATGGTCCAAATCTTCTATCATCTGAATCTTTTCCTTGTATATAAGCATCAGGAGCTTTTACAGCAGCATCTGGGAAATCTTTTTCTCTATTTGCCTTTTCTGGTCTTTCGTGTTCGTTTAAATTCATATAAACAGCAACATTATAAGCCTCTTCATCAGTTAAAATTGGATTTTGATGAGTTGCTCCTAAAGGCATATTTGCTTTTATAAAATCCATAGCTTTTAAAGTTCTGTACATTCCAGCGCCTTTATTGTAGCTATCTTTCCCCCAAAGTGGTGGATATAAATAACCATTTGCAAGCCCTTCATTTTTAATACCTTCTCCATTTTCTCCATGACAAGAAGCACAATGAACATCATATACAGCTTTTCCTTTAACAGGATCTGCTTTTGTTGTTTGTATCATTTTTCTATTTACTTCAGCCAAACCAATTCCTTGAACTTTTGCACCAACAGGTACTCCTTGACTTAACCAATAAATATAAGCTTCCATAGCCTTCATCTCTTTGCTTGAATTTGGCAGTGGTTTTCCATTCATACTTCTTTCCATACAACCATTTATTCTATCAGATAAAGAACCTATTACATTCTCTCTAGGTCTATACTGTGGAAAGTTTCCGTAAATTCCTACAAATGGTGCAGAATACTCTTTTGTACCTGCGTCTAAGTGACAACTTTGACATGAAAGATTATTTCCAGCATATCTCATATTTTTGTCTTTAACTTCAGGACCTATATGTTTATAAGTATGAACTACTAGCTCTTTTCCATATTTAATTAAATCTCCAAATTGGTTATTTGGGATTGTACTTTCATCTGGAATTTTATACTCAAGTTTTTCACCTTCATATTTGTAACCAATATTGTTTCTTTCTTGTATAAGTTTTTTATCAAACTTCACAACTTCAGAAGCAAACAGCGAACTAATGCTTAATGCACTACAAACTGCAACCGTTAAAATCTTTTTCATAAATAACTCCTCCTACTATTTAATGATATAAAGAATGGTAGCTTATTAATATAACTTGAATGTAACAAAAAATAGATAGATGTGAGAATCTATCTATTTTGCTTCATTTCCAATCTTATTTATTACAGTTTGAATATCTTTTGTTCTATTTTGTGAACTTGGATGCGTAGAGAAAAAGTCATTTCCTCCACTTTTACCCTCGCTCATATTTTCCCAAAATTTAGTAGCTTCATTTACGTTGTATCCAGCCTTATGCATTAGATAAATACCTATTTCATCAGCTTCACTCTCTTGCATTCTTCCATAAGGAAGCATAACTCCCAAATTTGAACCTAAACCATAGGCTTGATTAAATGCATTTTGATATTGTGGAGCAGTTGCTGCAACTGCTACACTTCCAATTAATCCAACACCTTGTTGTATCATTCCTTGTGTTACTCTTTCAGCTCCGTGACGTGCTAGTGCATGAGCTACTTCGTGTGATATTACAGTTGCTAATTGGTCATCATTTTTTGCATATTTTAAAATTCCTGTATATACAACAACTTTTCCTCCAGGAAGACAAAAAGCATTTGCTTGGTTATCTTCAACTAAATTAAATTCCCACTTATAATTTGGTTGATTTGCAGCAACTGCAATTTTTTGACCAATTGTTTGAACTCTTAAAGCATCTTTTGTGCCTGTTATAACTTTTAGTTCACTTAAAGACTCTTTATATGATTTTTCACCCAAAGCTAACTCTTCTTGTGATGACATAAGAATTAGTTGAGACCTGTTTGTATATGGAGTTTTGTGTGTACAAGCTGAAAATAAAATAGCCACAAATGTAGCAAATATAACAATTTTAAAATATCTCATTTTTTTCCTCTTTGAAATAAAATTTTACTATTTAATCAAAAAAAAGTATAAAAATAGTTTAATTAAATATTGTACATAAATTGTACAATATTTAAGATACTAAAATCTATAAAGTGTTTATATAAACTACAAGTGTAACTTTTATTTACAAAATATAAATTTGTACAACTATAAACAATAATTGTACAAAGATATTTAGAACTTTGTGATATAATTCACCCAAATTCTTAAAATTTAATAGGAGAAAAAATGAGTTTATTACAAGAGTATAAAGCACACGAAGCACAAAGACAAAGCGAAGGTGGATTACCAGGTCTTGCTCTTACAGCTGCTCAAACTGCTGATTTAGTGGAGATTTTAAAAGCTAGTAAAGTTGAAGATGCACAATATGCATTAAATCTATTTAAAAACAAAATTAACCCAGGTGTTGATGATGCTGCTTATGTTAAAGCTGCTTTTTTAAATGATATAGTTCAAGGTAAAGTTGCATGTTCTGTTATTTCAAAAGTTGAAGCTGTTGAAATTTTAGGAACAATGATGGGAGGATATAATGTACCACCACTTGTTGAAGCACTAAAAGTTGCTGAAGTTGCAGATGCAGCTGCTAAAGAGTTAAAAAATACAATTCTTGTTTACAACTCATTTAATGATGTAAAATCATTAATGGATTCTGGAAATGCAAAAGCTAAAGAAGTTATTGAATCATGGGCAAATGCTGAGTGGTTTACAAATAAACCAGCTTTAGAAGAAGAGATTACATTAACAGTTTATAAAATTCCAGGTGAAACAAATACAGATGATTTATCTCCAGCAACTGTTGCATTTACAAGAGCAGATATTCCATTACACGCAACTGCAATGTTACAATCAAGAATGGAAAAACCTTTAGAAAAAATGGAAGAATTAAAAGCAAAAGGTCACCCTTTGGCATATGTTGGTGATGTTGTTGGAACTGGATCTTCAAGAAAATCAGGAATCAACTCTGTTCAATGGCATATGGGAAGAGATATTCCAGGTGTTCCAAATAAAAGAACAGGTGGAGTTGTAATTGGATCTATCATTGCTCCAATTTTCTTTAACACAGCAGAAGATTCAGGATGTTTACCAATCGAAGCAAATGTTGACAATCTAGAAACTGGTGATGTTATCACAGTTAAACCATATGCTGGTGAAATCTTAAAAGATGGAAAAGTTGTTTCTACATTTAAATTAAGTCCAAACACTTTAACAGATGAGATGAGAGCAGGTGGAAGAATTCCTTTAATTATTGGAAAAGGATTAACTGCAAAAGCTAGAGAAGCTTTAAAATTATCAGCTTCAACTGCGTTTATTGCTCCTGAGCAACCTGCAAACAATGGTAAAGGTTATACTCAAGCACAAAAAATGGTAGGACGTGCTTGTGGTGTTGAGGGTGTTAAACCAGGAATGTATGTTGAACCTATTGCAACTACTGTAGGAAGCCAAGATACAACTGGACCAATGACTAGAGATGAGATTAAAGAACTTGCTGCATTATCTTTTGGTGCTGATATGGTTATGCAATCATTCTGTCATACAGCTGCTTATCCAAAACCAGCAGATATTAAATTAAGACATACTTTACCAGATTTCATCAACTCAAGAGGTGGAGTTACACTTAAGCCAGGTGACGGTGTTATTCACTCATGGTTAAATAGATTATGTTTACCTGATACTGTAGGTACTGGTGGAGATTCACATACAAGATTCCCAATTGGTATATCTTTCCCAGCTGGTTCAGGTCTTATTGCATTTGCAGGTGTTACAGGTATGATGCCTTTAACTATGCCAGAATCTGTATTAGTTAAATTTAGTGGAAAAATGCAACCAGGAATTACTTTAAGAGATTTAGTAAATGCTATTCCATATTATGCAATTAAACAAGGATTATTAACAGTTCCTAAGAAAAACAAAAAGAATATTTTTGCTGGAACAATTATTGAAATTCAAGGTTTACCAGACCTAAAAGTTGAGCAAGCGTTTGAATTATCAGATGCATCTGCTGAAAGATCTGCTGCTGCTTGTTCTGTTCAATTAAACAAAGAGCCAATTATTGAGTACCTATCTTCAAATATAGCTTTAATTGAGAAAATGATAGAAGAGGGTTATGAAGATTCTAAAACTCTTCAAAGAAGAGCGGATAAAATGAAAGAGTGGATTAAAAAACCAGAACTATTAGAGCCAGATTCTGATGCTGAGTATTTAGCTACAATTAATATCAACCTAGATGATATTAAAGAGCCAATTTTAGCTTGTCCAAACGATCCAGATGATGTTGCAACATTATCAGAAATTTTAGCTGATGACTCAAGACCTAAAAATATTGATGAAGTATTCGTTGGTTCTTGTATGACAAATATCGGATTATTCAGAGCTTTAGGAGAAGTATTAAAAGGTGAGGGTGTTGCTAAAGCAAAACTATGGGTTGCACCTCCAACAAAAATGGATGAAGCTCAATTAACAGAAGAGGGATACTACGCAGCATTTGCAGCAGCAGGTGCTAGAATAGAAATTCCTGGATGTTCATTATGTATGGGTAACCAAGCACAAGTAAGTGAAGGTTCAACAGTATTCTCTACATCTACAAGAAACTTTGATAACAGACTTGGTAAAAACTCTAAAGTTTATTTAGGTTCTGCTGAAGTTGCTGCTGTTGCTGCACTTTTAGGAAGATTACCATCTGTTCAAGAGTATTTAGATATCGTTGCTAAAAAAATCAATGAAAGCAACAAAGATGGAGTTTACAAATACTTAAACTTCCACCAAGTTACATCTGAACACTTAACTACACTTTTAACTTCAAGATAAGAAAATATAAATATATAAAAAGAGGGTTCCTCTTTTTATATAAATTAAACTCACAAAACCACAAAATAAGCAATAAATTGTTAATATATCTTTTTTAAATAAAGGATATTTTTTTGAATAAATTATATTATAGTTATGAAATGTGTAAAGAAGATACTCAAAAACTAGTAGATATTTCTAAAAGTTTCAAAGCAGATGCATTTTTAAGTATTGCAAGAGGTGGATTAACTCTATCTCATCTTATGTCACAAGCACTTAATCAAAGAAATGTTTTTACTATAAATTCAATATCTTATGATAGAAAAAATCAAAAAGATAGTATAGAGATTTTTAATATTCCAGACTTAAAATCTTATAAAAAAGTTTTGATTATTGATGATATAGTTGATAGTGGTAAAACGATGATAGAAGTTTTTAAAATATTAAATGAAAAATTTCCAAATACAGAGTTTAAATTAGCTACACTTTTTTATAAAAAAACAGCTTTGATAAAACCAGATTTTTATATAAAGCAGACGGATATGTGGATTGAGTTTTTTTGGGAAGTTGATATACAAATTAAAGAAGAGAGATAGATATGATTTTTGATAGACGAGCTAGAATTTTTTTAGCAATTACAGCTTTACTTATGGCAAGCGCAATAGCTTTTGGAGCTTTTGGAGCTCATGGATTAAAAAATATTTTAACTCCAGAGATGTTGAAAGTATTTCATACAGGCGTTGAATATCAATTTTATAACACTTTTGGGTTGTTTATGGCAACGGTTTTGACAATGTTAAGACCATACAATAAAAAATTAAAAGTTGCTCAACTATTAATTTTAATTGGAACACTTATTTTTAGTATATCTTTATATCTTCTTACAATTTTAAATCTTCCAATTTTAGGTGCAATTACACCAATAGGTGGAACTTTACAAATTATTGCATATGTTCTTTTGGCTTATGCAATATTAAAAGATAATCAATAAAAAGGAGAAAATAAAAATGGCAGTAAAAGAACATTCACTAGATATTTCAGCAAAACTTGATATGCAAGAGATGAAAAATGCAGTTATTCAAGCACAAAAAGAGATAGATAATAGATACGATTTTAAAGGTATAAGCAAAGAGATAGATTTAAATGTTGGAGCAAAGACTTTAACTCTTATTTCTTCAAGTGATAATAAAATTGATGCAATGCTTGATATTATGATTTCAAAAATGAATAAAAGAGATATAAGTATAAATTCACTTGAAGAGCTTAAAAAAGAGGATAGTAGCGGTGGAAATAGAAAATATAGCTATAAAATAATTGATAGTATAGAAAAAGATGAAGCAAAAAGAATTCAAACAGAGATTAAAAATTTGAAACTAAAAGTAAGTGCTGTAAATCAAGGTGATACAATAAGAGTTACTGGAAAAAATATTGATGATTTACAAGCAGTTATGAGACATTTAAAAAGTTTAGATTTAAAAGCTCCTTTGGTTTTTGATAATTTTAAATAGTGGATTTTTATGAATAACATTATTGAAGATTTAAGAATCAGTCCACTAAAAGAGACAAATTATATAAAACCTTTAAAAGTAAACTTTACTTTAAATGGTATAAAAAAGAGCTGGGAAGCAGTAAGAAGCCATGATAGTGTGGCTGTTTTACTTTATCACAAAGAAAAAGAGTCATTTTTATTTGTAAAACAGTTTAGAGTCCCTGTCTATTTAAATGATAAAAATATCACTTATACTTATGAACTTTGTGCTGGTCTTGTAGATAAAAATATGACTCTTGAAGAGATTGTAAGTGAAGAGATAGATGAGGAGTGTGGTTATAAAGTTGATAAAAAAGATATCAAAAAAATCACCTCTTTTTTTACAAATGTAGGAATTAGTGGAGCAAAACAGCATCTATATTTTGCAACAATTTGTGAAAACCAAAAGCTTCATAGTGGTGGAGGAATAAATGATGAGCAAATAGAGTTGTACTTTTTAAATAAAGATGATATGGATAGTTTTATTTTTGATGAAACAAAAGCAAAAACTCCTGGATTAATTTTTAGTCTATATTGGTTTTTGAAAAATCAAAATGAGCTTGAATTAAAATGAAAATTCTTATTTTATCTCTACTTATAATTTTAAACTCATTTGCTGAAGAAAATCCAAATGATATGGATATTAACAACTCTTTTATTACTAAATATGAGTATGGAAAAATGTTATATAACAACCCTAGAGGAATAGGGTGTAACAACTGTCATGGAGATGATGCAAGAGGTAAAAAACTTGTTGAGTTTAAGCATGTTCAAAATCAAGAAGAGTATTTTTGCTCTTTAATTGCTCCTGATATAAAATATATAGAGTATGATGTTTTTTCAAAAAAAGTTAATTTGAAAAAAAATGATAATCTCAAATTTGAAAAAGATCAAGTTTGTGATAAATTAATCTATAAAGCAAATGTTATGCCTACATATTTTATGGTTGAAGAGGAGATTGAAGCTATTTATTACTATATTCAAAATATGAAGTAGATAAATATAAAAAATAGTATTTTATTTAACTATTTTTTCACAAATATCTACTATTATTTTAAAATCAAAATCTTAAGGAAAAATATGTCTATTTTTAAAAAAACTTCAACTATCTTTTTTATTTCTTTAGCTTCAATCTTTTTTGTTTCTTGTAGTTCTAAAACTCAAGATATAAATGAGATAGCTGTAACTGAATGTACAATTGCGGGAGCAAAAGCTCCACTTTGGGCTTGTGGGAACTATAGTGAAGAGAACAGATTTGTAGCAGTTGGATCTGCTCCTATGTCAAAACTAGGGCATGATTTTAGTAGAAGAGAAGCTTTGGCAAATGCTAGAACAAATTTAGTAAATGATATAGAACTAGAAGTAAAAAACAGAGTTGAAAGCTACATGAATTCAACAGGATTAAAAGAGAGTGAAAGTATAGAAAGAGTTGTAACTATGGTATCAAGACAAACTTCATCTATGACTTTAAAAGAGTCAAAGCAAATAAGCTCTTGGGAAAATCCAAATGATAATTTTATATATATTTTAGTTGCAATTCCAAAAGCAAATATAGAAAAAACAATCAATAGTGAAGTTCAAAAAGCACTAGATTCTTTAGATAAAATATAGGAAAAGAGTATGAAATATTTATCTATTTTTTTGATTTTTTTATCAATATTTTTTAGTGCTTGTTCTTCAAAAGATAATACTTTAATAGATACAAAAACTCAACAGCAAAATGCAAAAGAGGCTTTAAGAGGATTATGAGATTAAAATCATCACTTTTTTTTATATTTGTTGTTTTTTTTATCTCTGGATGTAGCCAAAAAGTACTTATAAATAGTACTAAACCAGCTATTATTGATAGAGCTTCAAATACAAAAAAGATTGCAGTTTTAAAGTTTGAAAATGACAATGTAGGACTTTCTACAAAAATTGAATCAGCAATATATAGTGTAAAAGTAGATGATAAATCATATTTTACAGTTATTAGTAAAAATAACAGAGAAAATATTTTAAATGAACAAAAATTTCAATATTCAGGACTTGCAAATAAAACAAACAGTGTTGAAATAGGAGAACTTTTAGGTGCTCAAGCATTAATTAGTGGAAAGATTGATAGTGCAAATGTACAAAGAGATAACTATTATGAAACAAGATATAGATGTGTTGATAGAAAATGTCAATATACACAAGAGTATAGAGTAGCTTGTACAAATGCAAAGTATTCATTAATAGCAAATATTTCAATGATTGATGTACAAAAAGGTGATGTAATATATACAAATAATTACACAAGAAATAGAAGTTATAAAAAATGTTCAGATGAAAGCGGTGGTTTACCTCAAGCAAATGTTGTTTATGATCTATTTGCAAATAGTATTGTAGATGAATTTTTGCCATATATTGCTCCTACAAAGCAAAGTTACTATTTAGAGCTTTTTGATGAACCTGATATTTCATATACAAAAGAGCAAGATCTTCTTTTAGAAAATGGTTTAGAGTATTTGAAACTTGGAGAGTTAGATAGAAGTATGGAGATCTTTAGTAAACTTTTGGATTCAACAAATGATAAATGTTATGTTGCTTCGTATAATTTAGGTGTTATAAAAGAGAGTTTAGGAGAGTATGAAAATGCAAAAGAACTTTATGATTTATCTGATAAATTAACACTAAAACCAAATAAAACTGTAATAGAAGCCATAACTAGAATAAAACAGAGAATTGAAGAAAGAAATAGATTAAACAATCAAATAGAAGCTGAAAAATGAAATATTTATTACCTATATTTTTTTCAATTTTTTTTGTAGCTTGTTTTGGAATAAACAAAGATGAAATTTCACAAAATAACTCTTTAAAATATCCTTCTTGGTACTTAAACCCACCTTTAAATGACGGAAATATAGTTTATGGAGTAGGAGTTGCGAATACAAAACAAGAGGCTATTTTAAATGCTTTAGATGATTTATCTTCAAGATTAATGCTAACAATACAATCAAATCAAGAGATAAGTTTAAAATCTTTTAGAGATTATAGAGAGTATGTTTCTAAAACTACAACTTTTAATATAAATACAAAGAGTGAAAAATTAACTTTTAAAGATTATAAAATAGAGGATTTTTATAGTTTCCAAAAAGAGATTTTTTATTTGATTAGTATAAAAAAGAGTGATTTAATAAATAGTTTAAATAGTCAAATATCAAATCTTTATGATGAATATGAAATTTTAAAAAGAAGCAATGATGATATTTTAAACAAAAATATAAAATATAAAGAGCTTTTAGAAAAATTTTATATTAATCTAAACAAAGCAGAACTTTTAGAGAGTTTACAAAATAAAAATATGAGCGAAAATAGATATATAAAAACTATTCAAAAAATAGAAGAAGAGATAAAAAACAGTATTTCAAAAATAAGTTTTTTTATAAAAAGTGATGATAATTCAGAAATTTTTAAAGAAGTTTTCAAAAATAGCTTAAACAAAAAATCATACAAAGTTGTAGAAAAAAAAGATAGTGAAAATATTTATGAGATAGATTTGAGTTCAAATCAAAGTAAGATTAGACCATCTGGTTTTTTTATTATTGAAAATATTTTAAATATTAAAGTAAAAGATAAAAATAATAGACAATTATCTAGTAAAACTATTGAATTAAAAGGTGCATCATCAAATAACTTTGATGATGCAAAGATTAATCTAATTCAAAAACTAAAAAAATATGAAGAGCAAAATAGTATTTTGCCATTTGAATAAGTAGTCCATATACAAGGGCTTTTTTGATATAATCCACAAAAAATATAATTTAAAAGAGAAAATATGAATGCAATAACAAGAGTAAAAGAAGCAATAGAAGAGATAAAAAAAGGCAATATGGTAATAATGCTAGATGATGAAGATAGAGAAAATGAGGGAGATTTAGTATATTCAGCAGCATTGAGTACTCCAGAACTTGTAAATTTTATGGTAACTCATGCCAAAGGTTTGGTTTGTGTGAGTGTATCAAGTGAAACAGCAAAAAGGCTTGAACTTTTTCCTATGGTTTCAAATAATACATCATCGTATGAAACAGCTTTTACAGTTTCGGTTGATGATGTAAATGCAGCTACTGGAATTAGTGCAATTGAAAGAGATAATACTATTAAGATTTTAGCAAATCCAATATCTAAAGCTACAGAACTTGTAAGACCAGGGCATATATTTCCACTTATTGCAAAAGATGGTGGAGTATTAGTTCGAACAGGTCACACAGAAGGAAGTGTTGATTTATGTAAGTTAGCTGGGCTAAAAGGTGAAGCTGTTATTTGTGAAATTCTAAAAGAAGATGGAACAATGGCAAGAAGAGATGATTTAGATATTTTTGCTGCTAAACACAATTTAAAACAGATTTATATATCAGATTTAGTTGAATATAGACTTGCAAATGAAACTTTAGTTTGTGAAGTTTCTAGTAATGAAATTTTATTCTTTGGTAAAGAAGCTATAAAAAAAGAGTTTAAAGATCATCTTGAAAATATTCATACAGTTATTCTTTTTGGAAAAGAAGAAGATGTAAATCATGTAAAATTTCATACAATAAGACCTGATATTAAAATATTTTTACATGATAATAAATTAAACTCTATGTTAAAAACTATAAACTTTTTGCAAAGTAAAGGTGGAGTTTTAATATTTTTAAATAACTCAAATAAAAATCAAGAATTAGAAAAAAACTATGGAATAGGGGCTCAAATACTAAACTCTTTAAAAATTAAAAAAATTAAGCTAATGACAAGTGGAGGAAAACACTCTTTTGTAGGACTTCAAGGTTTTGGTTTAGAGATTTTAGAAGAGATACAAATAGAGGGATAAAAATAATTTAATTTATAAAATAATTAAATTGTAAATAGTATGAGAGACTTGTGACAAAAATGTGACAAGTTTCTGATAGAATTTTCACAAGGCATAAAAATAGTATTTATACAAGGGAATTAAGATAAAAATGGGGATTTTTACTAAATTTAAACTTACAGAGGTATTAAGTACCTTTTGCTATTTAGCTAATATAATTTCTATAAATAAACTACAAAATTTAAAAATAATCAATAAAATATTTTTCCCACTTTTAATAGTAATTATTTTTAGTGGTTGTGTAACAAAAGTTATTAGTTCAGATAAACCAATAGAAGTTTTTGCAGAAAAAAAAGTATTAGTTTATGATAAAACTATCAGCTTTCCATATAATATCTATCCAACATTCATAGAATTTTCTCCAACAACTAAAAATGAATTAGCAGTAGCTTTACATAAAATTAAAATAGGAAGGTATGATTTTGAGGATGCAACACGATTTGTACTTATAGATTCAGAAAGTGGGAAAATAAAAAAAGATATGGAGCTTGGTGAATATATCAAGCCTAATGGAGAAAAAGGAGATTATCAAGGAGCATTTTTTTATTCTGATAATGGTGATAAATTACATTTGCGTAAGTCAATTCATGATGCTAGTAGTGGACAATATAGTGTCTTAGATTTGAATACTGGAAAAATTTCTTCTTCTTATATATACTCTTGTGATGAATTAATACCAGAAGAGTATAAAAATAAAGAATCAATAGGAGCTCGTTGCTCTAATAGGCTTAAAGCATTTTATGATTTTGGGGCATATTTTAGTAAAACT
>ERZ650306.1015-NODE-1015-length-16524-cov-27.342947_pt1 | contig 16524 bp, 17 predicted proteins | sample MGYA00376242_ERZ650306 | MGnify/ENA primary metagenome ERZ650306 (study PRJEB26733, sample SAMN07839244) | wastewater metagenome | biome: urban; feature: wastewater treatment plant; material: waste water | place: USA: North Carolina | collected 2016-03-31 ... | reverse complement strand
CACTGTGGATAAGCTCGTAGTTATGCACATGGTCTTCAAGCAAAACATCGCTGTCGTCCCGATTGGGATGGAAGGATGCACCTAAAATGAACTGTTGAGCATCAAGCTGCATACAATAGCCGCCATAGCTATAAGCTTGATTGAGGGCTAAAGGTTGCGCAGTATTCTCCACCCAACTGACTTGTCCGCGAATGGGCTTCAGCACAGGGTAGTGCTCAAAGAAAGCAGCCGTGTGGCGCGCACAACAGACAATCACGTGATCAAACTGACCTAGAGATTGGGCTTGTTCATTGAAAAGTTCATTGTGCTCTGGATGGATTTGAGTAATGTTGGCTTGTACGAACTGAATGAGCGGATGCGCTAAGATTTGATCTTTGAGTTGATGTGGTGAGACAGCGCCGGCTTCAGTTAGATTCAGACTGGGATATTCAGTGATTAACGCAGAATCAGCAGCGGTTTCGGCTGTCAAAAGATCCGCAGGGTATTGTTGTTCGAGATCGAGTAAGTCTTCGGCTTTTTTCAGCGCCAGTTGATGTACTTGAATGGGGCGAAAAGCCTGAAACTTGGGATAGTGCTGTAAAGCATGTTGCCAAGCCAAAGTCATTAAATGTTCATGACTTTGTTCAATCGGACAAAGTTTGGGGTTGAGTAAGGCCAGCGGATTGCCTGAACCTCCTGCAAGTGGCTCAGATTGGTCGTAGAGCGTGACTTGGTGTCCGCGCTCAGCAAAGGCCCATGCACTACTTAAACCTGCAATCCCTGCGCCAATGATAGCAATTTGGCGTTGTTTAAAAGCGTGTAGTACTTGATCAGGTCGATTTTGATTTAATACTGATTTGGTATCTACAGCGTCTGATGTATTTTCAGGCTCAGCAGGTAACCAAATGGCTTTCAGCATTTCGCGTTTATGCTTATAGCCGCGCGGACGTGAAATAGAAATACCATGCTGTGTTAAACCACGTTTGAGCACGCCTGCGACACTAAATGAAGAAAATGTCGTTCCAATACCAGATAAGCGAACGATGTGATTCAGTACTTGCTCTTCCCATATGTCTGGGTTACAGGCAGGCGCGAAACCATCGAGGAACCATGCGTTAACGCTACTGGTTTTTGCCATACTGGGGAAAACATCGTGAGCATCGCCTAACCAAAGGTCAAGGCTGAAACGTTCCTCAGGGAAGCTCAGGCGATGACAACCTGCAATCGGGTGCGGGTACTGTGCGATCAGTTGATCGGCGATCGGTTTGAGTTCAGGCCAGACATTGAGTGCGCGTATTAGATCCGTTTTAGACAGCGGAAATTTTTCAACTGAAATGGCATGAAGCTGGCTGTGGTTATTTGGGCGAACCTGTTGCCAAAGTTGCCAAAGCGCCAAGATGTTGAGCCCTGTGCCAAAGCCTGTTTCACCAACACTAAAATATTCAAAGGGCTGAAGATTGGACAGGCGCTCAGATAAATCATTGCCATTTAAAAACACATGGCGAGTTTCGAGTAGACCATTGTCTTTGGAAAAATAGACATCGCCAAATTGTTTTGAGACTGGCACATCTATGCCATCAATCTGTTGCCACTCTAAATCGGCAGTTTGAATTGCACGCGACACAACCACAGCACCCTATTGTTTTCAATAGGGCTTAGCTTACCACTGACGACGACGTTTGGTATAAACGTAACTGGCAATTAAGAAGCCCAGTAATACACCAACAGCGATGGTTGCCGCACCGTAGAGGAACATTTGCGCACTACGTTCGCTTTGTAAGACTTGAACTTGTACACCGAGGCTGTCATTTTTGAGTTGTAGCTCTTGGTTTTGCGCCAAAGCATCGAGATTGGCTTTTTCCAATTGTGCAAGACGTGAAGCTTGGTCTTTGACCAGTGCTTTGACTTTGGCATCTTGCAATGCTTTGTTCTTAGCAAGTTGTTCAGCGGTGAGTGGTTTGGCTTCTTGCGGTTGACCTGTTGGGCTAACTGTGGCCACCGCAGGAATGATTTTCGGTTGAGTTGCACTGCCTTGCACTTGAACAGGTGCGGCAGTCGTTGCTGGTACAGCAGAGGCTACACTCGGGGCAGGAGCGGTTTCAACGGCCCACGCCATAGAAGAAAGAAGAGATAAGCCCAATAAGCTTGTGACAACAACGCGCATGACCTTATCCTTGAGGGAATGCTTTATTAAATGGTTTAACATCAATCTGACGATAAACCCCTGCTTTTAAGAATGGCTCTTCCTGTAACCAGACATCGAGTGCTTCACGTGAGTCAAAGTCAACAATGATCGTACTGCCGTAAAAGCCTGCTTGCGGATTGCTTGGATCTTTCGGCATCGCTCCTGCAACAATTAAACGACCTTCATCATTGAGCTTTTGTAAACGAGCAAGATGTTCTGGACGTGTAGCAAGACGTTTTTCGACTGTACCTTCTTGATCGGTACATGTGACGACGAATAGCGGCATAAGAGTTCTCGATGTATGTTCTGGCTAAATTACTCTTCAGAAGATTTAAAGTATTTACGCAATACAATAAACTGAATAATGATAAAGGAAAACATCACGATCATGTCACCAAAAGCCGTGAATTCTCCCCAATATTTTCCGTCCATAAATAAAAATGCGAAAAATACGTGTAAAAAAGACATGAGGGCAAACATAGCAGCCCATGCAAAGTTTAAATTTTTCCAACCTGCGTCGGTTAAATTGAAGATTGGGCCGAACAAGCGTTTGATCAGCGGTTTGCGTTCTTTGCCAAAATAAGGAGAAAGTAAGAAAGCGCCTGAGAAAATAATATTCAGTAAGGCCGCTTTGAGTTTGATGTAAAAGTCATCCGACAGCATTAAGGTGACACCGCCGAAAATAACCGTCATAAACAACACAATCCACTGTTGTTTGTCTAAACGGAACTTTTGCATGAAGAACAGTGCGCCGTAAACCACCAGCATCGAAATAATCAAACCTGTGGTCGCTACAAGAATATTATTATTATCGACACCCCCAGCAGAACCAATCAATTGGAGCAATGGGTGATCAGTATTTTTAGGATCTACAGTTTTATATAAATAAAAGAAAATGATCAGCGGCACAAAGTCTAAAAGTGCTTTCATGTTAGAGTATCTAAATCTGTTCAAATAAATAGCTAGTATAAGTGATGGAAGGCGTAGATTTACATACTCACAGCAATATTTCTGATGGTACTTTCACACCGAAGCAATTGGTTGATGCTGCCGCGGAAAAAGGCATCCACACCTTGGCTTTGACAGACCATGACACCATGGATGGTCTTGCGTTGGCAGAGTTGGCTGCAAAGTCGCATGCGATGCGTATTATTTCGGGGGTAGAAATTTCGAGCCAGTGGTCGAGACCCTCAACCCAGAAAAACTATGGTGTACATGTGGTTGCATTGAATATGCAAGACTTAGAACCACTGCAAAAATGCCTTGAACAGCAAAAACAAATCCGTGCGCGACGGGCTAAGCAAATCTGTGATTTGTTGATTCCATTGATTGGTGAAGATATTTATCTCGATGTTTTAGCGAAAGTTGAACAGATGCCTGACCGTGTGACTCGAACCCATATTGCCAAGACCTTGGTTGAAAAAAAGTATGTGAGTCGTGCGCAACAAGCGTTTGATAAATATATTAAGGAAGGTAAGAAAGCCTACGTGAAATTTGATGGGCTGGGCTTAGAAGAAACCATTCAAGTGATTCATGCCAGTGGTGGTTTTGCCGTATTGGCGCATCCGACACGTTATGACTTATCTGCTACTAATATTCGTTATCTGATTGAAATATTTGCGCAGTTTGGTGGGGATGCGGTTGAGTTACCGCCCAATGTCGAACCGACATCTACCCGTCAAATGGTGGATCGGATGATTGCTGAGCATGGTTTAAAAGTATCGGTCGGGAGTGACTTTCATGGTGACAATATGCCGTGGATTAAGTTGGGCAATATTCCCAGAGTCAAAGACGGACAAGTGGGGATTTGGGAAAGTTTTATCTAAAGAGTACTGTTCATTCCCACCTTCTCCAAGAGCTATCTAGCCTAAGAGAAGGTAAGCGTGCGCTCGATTAGAGTAGATTATTGTCTTGTGCTTGAATGGGGGGTGGAGTAGGTTTACCTAAAGTCCCAAGCAGTTCAATTTCGATGGTACGTACCATCGAGTCCAGCGGCAAGTCATTACTTTGCGTTCCGAAAGGTTCTTCAATTTCCGAACTCAAAGCATCGAGTCCTAAGAAAGTATAGGCCAATACACCAACCAATAGTGGGGTGAAAATACCCAAGGTTGAACCTAAGCTAAACGGTAAAATGAGACAGAAAAAATACACCGTACGATTGAGTAATACCGAGTAGGCAAAAGGTAGCGGCGTTGTCGCAATACGGTCACAACCAGTTTGCACCACACTCAAGTCAGCAACGTGCTGATTCAGCTGCGCATAGACAATGTCACTAATTTCACCTTCTTTTAATGCCTGCATCAACTCCCACTGAATCAGACTGAGTGTATACTGTGGGGCATTGGCTTGTTGATACAGCTGAGTCAGTGCATTTTGACTTAGGCCACTGGTTTCCACCAGTTCCGTAGGATTGGCTGTTTGATGGCGTAAACGGTCACGCAAGACATTGGCAAAGACAATCACATGTTGAATCACACGTTCACGACGACCTTGGGTCAAGATACGACAGTCACGGTCAAAGTGACGTGAATTGGCAATTAAAATACCCCATAGCTTCCGTGCTTCCCACCAACGGTCATAGCAGGCACTATTTTTAAAGCCGAGGAAAATGGAAAGTACCACCCCAATGAGAGTGAAGCCGACCAAGGGCAGTTCAGGGAAATGAAAATAGCCGACATAGGACAAAATCCCAATAATGGCAGAGACCAACATGACCACGCCCAAAGGGGGTAAAACTTTGGGAAGAATGGTGCCACGCCATGAAAAAAGCACCTTAAAAATACTGGGCTGATCACGCACAATCATGTGATTAGAATTCTTTTAAAATTTTGCTTGATCTTCATATTTGTCGCGGTATTTGTCAATCATTTGTCTGCATATTTAAACGGATTGGATCAGGCTGTGTTCAGCAAAAGAAAAAGCACCTTCGGGCGATAAAATGAAATGATCAATCAGTTGAATATCCACGAGCTGACTGGCTTGAAGAATGCGCTCGGTCAGTTCGATGTCCGCCGTGGAGGGTTGAGCTTTTCCAAGCGGATGATTATGTGCAATCACGATAAAGGTAGCGTGTTGAGCAATACAGTAACGTAGCAATTGATTGATCGATATTTCACAAGAATTTACTGCACCAAAGAACAATTTTTTAAAGTTTATTTTTCTTAAATGTGCATCCAAGCAGAGCACCGCAAAGACTTCTTGGTTCTCGCCTGAAAATTCATACTGTAAAAACTTGAGCAATTGAGCTGAATGATTGAGTTCCAACTTTTGTTGCTTGAGCTGCTGGCTACTGTAGCGTCGTCCCAATTCTTTGACGGCCATTAATTGTGAATACTTGGTCGGGCCAATGCCGTGAAATTGGCTGAGCTCGGGCAGTTCAGCATCGAAAACCGCATTCAGACTACCAAAATGTTGCAACAAAAGACGTGCCAATTCGACCGCAGAATGTTGCGTTGAACCCGAACGGATGAAAATAGCAAGCAGTTCTGCATCGGAGAGGCTGGCAGGCCCTTGTTGTAATAAGCGTTCACGTGGCCGCTCTTGTTCGGGCCATTTTTTTATGGATAAGTGCATTATTTAATACTTTTTTATTCTTAATCTGAGAAACAGGGCCCAATCGATGATTGGGTACGAGACTATTTAATGCTATTGTGAGCGCCACTGCAACAGAAAGGTAGCCTGTTCGTGAGCTTTGATCTCAGTGTAATTCCAAATAAAAATATCCTTTTAGCTGTTACGGGCGGTATTGCTGCCTATAAAAGTGCCATTTTGGTTCGCCGTTTAAAAGATGCGGGTTTTCAAGTCCGTGTGGTGATGACCGAAGGTGCACAGGCTTTTATTACGCCGCTAACTTTTCAAGCTTTGTCGGGCAACCCTGTCCATACCGCACTTCTCGATCCTGAAGCTGAAGCGGGCATGGGGCATATTGAGCTGGCACGTTGGGCAGACTTACTCTTGGTTGCGCCTGCCAGTTGCAACACCATCGCAAAGTTTGCTGCGGGTTTAGCCGATGATCTGCTTTCTACTTTATATTTAGCCACCAAAGCCCCTGTATGGGTCGCACCAGCCATGAACCAACAAATGTGGGCAGCAAAAGCGACGCAGCGTAATTTAGCGACTTTGGTGGAAGATGGCGTGCATGTGATCATGCCAGATGCAGGTGCGCAAGCTTGTGGTGATGTCGGGTTAGGCCGTATGCCTGAGCCTGAGGATTTGGCACATCAAGTGACAGAATACTTCCATAAAGCGCAGCGTGCCATGGCTGAAAAATTTGGGATGTTGGCGGGTAAAAAAGTCACCATTACTGCTGGGCCAACGCGTGAAGCGATTGATCCTGTGCGTTATATTTCCAATCACAGTACAGGGAAAATGGGCTTTGCCATTGCAGCTGCATGTTATGCGGCAGGAGCCAAAGTGACTTTAATTGCAGGTCCTGTCAGCTTAGACACACCGAACGGTGTACGCCGAATCAATGTTTCATCTGCCATGAAAATGCTGGATACCAGTATGCAAATGTTAGATGAAGGCTGTGATGTGTTTATCGCGACTGCCGCTGTTGCGGACTATCGTGTTGCAGAAGTCGCAGAGCATAAGATTAAGAAAGCAGGGGACGAGCTCAATGTTTCTTTAATCAAAAACCCTGATATTGTGGCGACCATTGCACAGCAAGATAAACGCCCGTTCATGGTGGGTTTCGCAGCAGAAACACGTAATGTCGAGGAATATGCCGCAGGTAAATTGGTCGCGAAAAAGCTCGATATGATTGCCTGTAATGATGTGTCACGTCCTGATATTGGTTTTGCTTCTGATGAAAATGCGATGACGGTCTTTTTTGCAGAAAGCTATAAAATGGAAAAGCGCGATTTGGAAAAAGCGTCGAAACAAGAAATTGCTTTACAGTTGGTTGAAGCGATTCACGATGCTTTACATCGAGACCCTGAAAGTGATGATGATTTTTAATTTACATCGGTCTTCAATTTTGCGATATTCAATGCAGCCTTAGGCTGCATTTTTTTGCAAACTCACAGGAATAAGAATGAAAACATTATTAAAGGTTGTGCTGTTGAGCAGTGGTTTATGTTTGGCAGGACTTGCACAAGCGTCGGAAGTGCTAGAAAGTGCGATGAAATCTTTGGCGAAAAACTCAAAAGCTTTTGCTCAAGCCAAGACTGCCGCAGAGGCGAATACCGCATTAACTGAAATGCAAAAAGCTGCGGCAACTGCTAAGCAAAACAAACCTGACACTTTGGTGAAACAACCAAAAGACAGTGTTAAATTGAAACAATATGAACAAAAGTTTGATGCATTAACCCAAGAAATTGAACATGCTCAGCATTTGGTACATGCTGGGAAACTTGCGGAAGCTAAACAAAGTTCAGCCAAGTTTGAGGCTATTAAGCAGCAAGGTCATAAAGCATTTAAATAATTCAGTACAATAAAAAAGACCGCAAAAGCGGTCTTTTTTATGTTTGAAGGGCTTAAAGTTTTAAGCTTGACCTTCAACAGCAGCTGCTTGAGCACGCTGCATATTTGCTTCGAACTCAGCATCAAAGTTAATTGGTGTAAGTAACAATTGTGGGAAACTGCCTTTAGTCACCATATCATTCACCGCTTCACGAAGGAACGGGAACAAGATGTTTGGGCAATATGCACCTAAGATGTACGGAAGACGTTCTTCTTCAACACCATCTACAAGGAAAATACCCGCTTGAGTAACATCGACAATAAACGCCGTGTCGCCTGCATTGTTTGCTTGTACAACCACTTTAAGTGAAACTTCGTAGTGAGTTGGATCAACTTTTTCAGCAGAAGATGACAAGTTGATGTTCAACTCTGGTTGCCATTCTTTGGTAAAAACTTGCGCCCCAGGGACTTCAAAAGAAATATCTTTTGTGTAAATACGTTCTAAAGCAAGTTGTGGTTGAGCTTCACTCATTTTCTAATCCTTAATATGCTGAGCTAATTATGCCAATAGTTGGTCGAGTTTGCCTTCACGCTCTAAAGCATAAAGCTGATCAAAACCACCAATAAATTGGTCATCAATAAAAATTTGTGGAACCGTACGGTGATTGGTGCGTTGCATCAATTCAATGCGGACTTCTGGCGCTTCTTTAGATAAATTAATTTCTTTATATTCAACGCCTTTACGCTCAAGGAGCTGCTTTGCGCGAACGCAATATGGACATACAGTCGTTGAGTAAATAGTGACTTGAGCCATGAGTTTCTCCTTGTGCAAATTATTTAGCTTTAACCAGTGGTAAGCCTTGAGCCTTCCAGTTGCTAATCCCGCCATCTAAACGATAGCTGTCAGTATGTGCAACTTGTTGTAAAGCAGTACCTGCCACTTGGCCTAAGTTACAGATGAACACGAGTGGACGATCTGCAGCTTTTAACTCTTCAGCATGTTTTGTAATTTGGCTGTAGGGAATGTTGCGACTTCCACTGATATGACCTTCACGGAAATCTTTGGCATCACGTAAGTCAATCAACATGGCATTTTTAGCTTTCACTAAAATACCTAAAGATTGTGGTGAAATTTTGCGACCATTGCGTTGTCCTTCAAGTACGAAAAACAAAACAACCAATACCGCAAGTGTTCCAAATAAGAAGGGGTGATTCCCCATAAACTCGAACCAACGTTCCACAAGTCACCTAAATTACAATTCAAAAATTGCTAGAGAGTATAGCTTATAAAATATGGTGATCAAAATCACCGCTTCAAGGGCTAAGGTTGAATAAAAATTAATTTTTTTGCTGAGCTTCAGCAATTTCATCAATCAGACGTAAATAGCTGTCTAAACGGCGCGTTAAAATTTCACCATTTGCCGCAGCTAAGCGTAAAGCGCATTGTTTTTCATGTTTATGGGTGCAGTTACGGAACTGACAGTAGCCCAACAAGTTTTCAATTTCAGGAAAGCCACGTTGTACTTTGTCCGCATCTAAGTGCCATAAACCAAACTCACGAATTCCCGGTGAGTCAATCAGCGAGGCGCCTTCGCCAAAACCAATCAAACGGGTAGAGGTCGTGGTGTGCTGCCCTAAGGCTGAGTTTTCAGAAATCACATTGGTTTTTTGTGCAGCGTCAGGCACGATGGCATTAATTAAAGTGCTTTTACCAACACCAGACTGGCCAACAAAAGCCACAGTTTCATTTTTTAAACGCTGAGTCAGTGCGGTTAAATCGCCATCGGCTTGTGTTTGCATCACTTCATAGCCTAAGGCTTGATATTCCGCAATCAACGCTAAAATCGGGTCATTGTCTTTGAGCAAATCGGTTTTGTTCAGCACCAAAAGTGCTGGAATGTTGGCATCGGCACAGGCCACCAAATAACGGTCAATCAGACCTGGTGCTGGCTCAGGCAGTGGCGCAAATACAATCACAATCAGGCTGATATTGGCCGCGACAGGTTTTACTTTATGATAACGGTCTGGACGAGTCAGTAGCGACTGACGTGGCTGTATGGCATTGATGATCCCGAGCCCCGTATTTGGGTCGGCTTGCCATTTGACACGATCACCTGTGACCAGTAGTTCGAGGTTGGTGCGTGTATGACAGCGCCAAATGCTGCCGAGTTCAATCGGTTTCCAAAACGGTTCAGGTTCACCTGCTTGTACCGTCGGTTTGATGGGATGTGGATCTGGAGTCGTAAGGGCTTGCACTTCAAGCTGACGGCCGTAGTGTTGTACCACCAAGCCTTCTAAATCATTTGAAGTGTCGATATCTTCTTGACGTGTTTGCTGTTGTTTCTGAATGCGACGTTGTTGCTGTTCAGTTAAACGACGTTTACGAATTAAAGCCATTCATATCCTAAAAAACCATGAATTCAAGATGGCAAAAATAGCACGAAGCAGGGTATCAGTTACAGCATCGAAGCAATTAATTTGCTACTATCATCGTTTTTAAGCCGAATAAGATTGCACATTTATGAGCAGCACCGCTGATACGCGTTTGATTTGGATTGACCTTGAAATGACAGGTCTCGATACTGATAATGACCAAATTATTGAAGTTGCTACAATTGTGACGGATGATAACTTAAATATTTTAGCTGAAGGGCCTGTGCTTGCTGTACATCAGCCAGACCGTGTGCTGAATGCAATGGATGAGTGGAACACCCGCCAACATGGTCAATCCGGCTTAATTGAACGTGTACGTCGCAGTAAATTGACTGCGCAAGATGCGGAGCAGCAAACTTTAGAATTTCTAAAGAAATGGGTCAATCCAAAAAGCTCACCAATGTGTGGCAATTCAATCTGCCAAGACCGCCGTTTTTTACACCGTTTAATGCCTGAAATGGAACAATATTTCCATTATCGTAATTTAGATGTGTCTTCGGTAAAAGAGTTGGCTAAACGCTGGCGTCCAGAAATTATGAGTGGCTTGAAAAAGAATGCTTCACACTTAGCGATGGATGACATTCGTGATTCGATTGCGGAACTGAAGTATTATCGTGAATACTTTTTTATTATGAATAAATAAGTAGTAAAGAAAGAGGCGCTAGCCTCTTTTTTATTGAAATCGAATAGAATAGAGCTGAGGGTGTTTGTGTAGAAAAAAGAAACACTTTTTTGCTATACAAGTTTAAAACAAGCTTTATGATAAAGTAAATTAATTAAATTATAACAAAGAGTTGAGTTATGCAAAGTAATAACCCTATTTTGAACCGCGTGGAAACACATGCGGACTATAGTCAACCGATGACTGTTCAAGGTGCTATTCAGAAGTCTGTATTACTTACAGTGATTGCAGCTGTGGTCGGTATGGCACTGTTTTTATACTGTTTCATGACCTTAAATATTTCGCTAGCCTATGCTGCAACCTTAGTCGGTGCGATTGGTGGTCTAATTTTAGGCCTGATTGCAACTTTTAAACCAAATACCGCACGTACCCTTGCCATTCCATATGCCTTGTTTGAAGGTGCTTTTTTAGGTGGGGTGTCGGTCATTTTCCAATTGAAATATCCGGGTGTACCTTTACAAGCGCTCTTGGCAACTTTTGTCACCACTTTAGTGATGTTTGGCCTGTATCGTTTTCAAATTATTCGTGCCACTGAAAAATTCAAATCGGTAGTGATGTCGGCATCGATTGCCATCGCGATTGTGTTTGTGGTGCAGATGGTTATGCGTTTGGCTTTTGGTTCAAGCATTCCATTTTTATTTGAAAACAACTTATTAGGTCTAGGTTTTGCCGCTTTTGTTGCAGTGATTGCATCACTGAACTTAATTCTAGATTTTGATTTGATTGAAAGTGCTGCGGCACAACACGCTCCGAAAGCGATGGAATGGCTGTGTGGTATTGCGCTACTAGCAACTTTGGTGTGGATGTACTATTCATTTCTACGCCTACTCAGCATGTTGCGTGGCGACGACTAATCTCCTTAGTTTTAACAAATACGCCCCTTCATTGGGGCGTATTTGTTATTGAATGTTGATGAATTGAAAAAAGGCGCATTATGCAATTTCGGTTTCAACTTAAACTTGGCATTATGCAGATAAATTATTTTGAGTGAGAGTCACATGGCACAAGGACTATTGGCTGGAAAGCGTTTTTTAGTAGCGGGTATTGCAAGTAAATTATCAATTGCATTTGGTATTGCTCAAGCGCTTCACCGTGAAGGTGCGGAACTTGCGTTTACTTATCCAAATGAAAAACTGAAAAAACGTGTAGATGAATTTGCAGCACAATTTGGCTCAACGATTGTTCTACCATGTGATGTGGCTGTCGATGCTGAAATTGAACAAACTTTTGTTGAATTGGCAAAACATTGGGATGGTTTAGACGGTGTAGTACATTCGATTGGTTTTGCGCCTGCGCATACCTTGGATGGTGACTTTACCGATGTAACGGATCGTGATGGTTTTAAAGTGGCACATGACATCAGTGCATATAGCTTTATTGCTATGGCGCGTGCTGCGAAGCCATTACTTTTAGTTCGTCAAGGTTGCTTATTGACTTTGACTTACCAAGGTTCTGAGCGTGTGATGCCAAACTACAACGTGATGGGTATGGCAAAGGCATCATTAGAAGCAGGCGTACGTTATTTGGCGTCAAGCTTAGGTGCAGAAGGGATTCGCGTTAACGCAATTTCAGCAGGCCCAATCCGTACTTTGGCCGCATCAGGTATTAAATCGTTCCGTAAAATGTTAGACGTCAACGAAAAAATTTCACCGCTTAAACGTAATGTGACCATTGAAGATGTCGGTAATGCCGCATTATTCCTTTGCTCACCTTGGGCAAATGGTATTACCGGTGAAATCATGTATGTTGATGGTGGCTTTAATACGGTTGGTATGAGCCAGTCAATGATGGATGATGAATAACTATAGCTGAATACTTAATTTATTATCACACCTAAAACCATAGGAAATTAGGTCTTACAGATGTTTCCATGTGCTAGTGTTTTTAGAATTTAGCTATAGATTAATCTAAATTATTTAATAAAGCCGCTTCGATAGCGGCTTTATTTTTAAGGAGATAAGGTAATTCAAAAAATTATAATATTGGAGTTAAGGTCACACCGGTTTGGCATCGGCCTTGAGCGAGTTGTTAGGTTCTTCAGCTTTTGACGAAGCCTCCTCATTTGGTGGAAGCGAGGTGATTTGTGCTAGATAAGTTGGCATGAACCATTCCCTAACCAATTCTTCATACATGTTTGCCAAATTTGCTAATCGATGCCAGATGAACCCTGAACAATATTGTAGAAATTGAGAGTTATCTTCTGGCTTAACTCCGTTTTTGATTTTTTCTTTTAGAGTGTTTAGCTCGGAAAAGCTCCAAGTCATTGGCTTCCAGAAATCGTGACTAGACCATATATCTTGCCGTAGGGCAACGCTAATAAATGTTTTTATCATATTCACTGCTTGCTCATGCGGCACCGCATGGGGTGCAGCAGATAGTCCTTGGATGCGCCAGATTTCTCTGAGCTGATAGTTGAATGTACCAAAAGCACCATACATTTTTGAGCGCTTTCCATAAGCTCTGAGTGGAACTAGATTATCTTCGGTATTTACAATTTCATTTGATAGGGGAATGTAGATAACTTTGGATGCTTTATTTAGGTAATCTGGGTCCTCGGGGATCAGGACCTTATCTATATAGTCATTTAGGCAAATAAAATATGCTTTCCTTAGATCTGTATCTACGAGAATAAGGAGGACAGGGATTGCAACACCCATTGCCTGAACTGTAAGGATTTCAGACATTTCAAGCTTAAATTTTGCTACAGGGATATCAACATAATCTGTTTTGTCTTCTACAAGATCGCCTTTCGCAATGTTCCCTCTTCCGTAGGCTCTTCTTGTTGTATATTCGATACGGTTTGAGCCTTTTAGCTGAACAAAGAAGTTCTCGCCAAGGGTCTCTGCAATATCCCTATTTTCATCAACGTAATCGAAAAGCTCAACAACACAGTCAATTCCATAGTCTGAACCGTAACTATGGACAACCCATTCTTCTGGTATTTTTTCCCGAAGGACTTGTATTGATATATCTTCCTTAACTTGGTTTAAGTGACGTTGTTTTCTTCTCACAGTATTTCCTTAAACCTAACTAGATTTATATGGCAGGCTTGCCATATACCAATTTAATTTCTATTTGATTTAACTATATTTTTATCAGCATATAAAACAGAAATATTTACGTCAATGCATAAAATTTGATGAGTAAAATCAAAAGTTCTTAGCTCATTAAAAATGAGCCAAAAACTTTAAAAAACGGCACATGATGTGCCGTTTTTTTATGCTGCTTTTTATTTAGGAAGCTGTTGAATCGGGCTACCACCGAGTGCTTGCATCAACGTCACATAGGCGTTGTATTGACTTTGCTTGGTTTCAACTAAGCTGAGTCGTGCATTACGTGTAGTCGCTTGCGCATCTAGTAAGTTCTTTAATGCGATTGCACCGTTACGATAACGAACTTCGGTTAGTCGCTCGGTCTTATTCGCAAGTTCGACATTGCGTTGTTGCAGTTGTACTTGCTGATTCAGTTGAGTGCGATTTGATAATGCATTTTCGACATCAGCAAAAGCTTGGTATAAGGTTTGCCGATATTGAATAATCGCTTTTTCATACTCAAGATCACTAATCGCAATATCTTTCTTCATATCATTATATTGAAGAAAAGGTAGGCTCAGGCTTGCACCTAAAGTTAAAGCAGGGTTCTTTAACAGTTGTGTTAAAGAGGTGCTAGAAGAACCTAGATTTCCCGTCAAATTAATCGATGGATAATAACTGGCTTTGGTTGCATCTTTATTGGCTAAGGTTTTGCGTAGGCGTAATTCAGAAGCTTGTAAGTCTGGACGACGCGATAAAATATCGGCAGGGAGTCCGATCGCGATATTCGGAAGAGCATTGCGAGGTAGTTGTGTAGGCTCTTGAATATTCAGTTGTTGAACAGGTTCATGTAGCAATACAGCAATCGCAGTACGCGCTTCAACACGAAGCTGCTCAATTTGGCTTAAACTGGCTTTTTGGCTTTGCACCGATTGTTCCGCTTGAGTTAAATCTAAACCTGAAACCGCACCCGCTTTATATTGCGACTGTACCAAAGAATAGGTTTTTTGAGTTGAGGCTAAATTTTGCTGAATGGTTTGATAGCGTTCATTCAGATAGCCCAATTGCCAGTACAGTTTCGCTGTGGTTCCAACCAGACTTTGTGCTGTGGCTTGCAAATCTTGTTCAGTGGCTAGAGCTTCCCAACGACTTGCTTCAGTTTGATTGGCGAGCTTGCCAAATAAATCGAGTTCATAGCTAACACCGACACTGGTCGATAACCCATGGTCAGAACCATCGCCTGAACGGAGGTCATAGTTATGAGCTGCAGAAACACTCGAACTGGTTCGAATCCCTTGTTTATTTTCAGCCAAACCTGCCTGTAAACGAGCCTGTTTAAGGGTGATTCCGGCAACAGTTAAATCGCTATTTTTAGCGAGAACCTGATCGACCAACTGATTCAGTTGAGCATCATTAAATAACGTCCACCATTGATCAGTTAAATTGATGCTTTTACTTTTTTGTGCATCGTATTGGAACTGTTGTGGCACTTGGACTGTTGGGGTGCTATAGGGGGTTTTCACCACAGCAGAACAGCCAGCCAAGGAGCCAGTGAGTACCAGTGCGAGTCCTAATTTTGTGAATTGAAAAGACATACTCAAATTCCTTATTCTCTCGCTAAAGCAGCAACTGGATCGAGTTGTGCCGCATTTCGTGCTGGCAAGAAGCCAAATACAATACCAATCATGCTTGAGCAGACAAAGGCCGCTACGATTGACGTGGTCGAATAACTCATTTCAATGATGCCTTTGGCAAAGTGTCCGATGATTTGTCCAATCCCTAAAGAGAGTAGTACACCGAGTATACCGCCCAATAAACAGACCAGAATTGCTTCAATCAGGAATTGCTGCAAAATGTCACTTTGTCGAGCACCAACCGCCATACGTACGCCAATTTCTTGAGTTCGTTCAGTCACAGAAACCAACATAATGTTCATCACCCCAATACCACCAACGACCAAAGAGATCACCGCGATTGCGGAAATCAGTAAGGTCATGGTGGCTGTGGTTTGCTGAATGGTTTCACGAATACTGTCGGAGTTTTGGGTAAACACGTCTTGTGCACCGTGACGTTGTTCGAGTAGAGTCAAAATGGCATTTTCAGCGGCACTACTTGGATATTCATCTTTAATACGAACAATAATGCTACGCACATTAGACTGACCTAACATACGGCTCATGACTGTCGAATAAGGCAAGTAAACATTCAAACTGTCAGAGTTGCCCATAAAACCTTGTTGAGCATCAATCACGCCAATAATACGACTGGGTACACTGCCTAATAGCAGTACTTGACCGACAGGATTGGTGCCATCTGCAAAGAAGGTTTTCTCCGTATTGGTATCAATCACCACATCTTGGGCACGCTGAGTAACACTGTTTTTGTCAAAAGGCTGTCCTGATTTAAAGTTCATGCCACGGACATAGAAGAAATCTGCACTGACACCATTTACAGTTGCCGATGCTTCGGTATCTTTGTAACGTAGCGTCACACTGGTATTGGCAGATGGGCTGACCCCATCGACGTAAGGCTGTTCTGCCAAAGCTTCTGCATCAGCAGGCACCAGTGTTTTGACTTGTGAAGCACGCGAGTTATCACCAAAACCACGCCCCTGATACACGGTAATGGTATTGGTGCCGAGGCTACTGATATTTTCTAGAATTTGCTTCTGTGAGCCATTCCCAAGTGCAACCACCGAGACCACGGATGCGATCCCGATAATAATCCCAAGCATAGTCAAGAAAGTCCGCATACGGTGGGCATTCATGGCAAGCAGTGCCATGCGGAATGCTTAGATCGGAAGAGCGTCG
>ERZ650306.1014-NODE-1014-length-16534-cov-12.087081_pt1 | contig 16534 bp, 17 predicted proteins | sample MGYA00376242_ERZ650306 | MGnify/ENA primary metagenome ERZ650306 (study PRJEB26733, sample SAMN07839244) | wastewater metagenome | biome: urban; feature: wastewater treatment plant; material: waste water | place: USA: North Carolina | collected 2016-03-31 ... | reverse complement strand
CAAAATCGCATTTACTTATGCAGGTTCTGTAGAAAAAGCCAAAGCTTTAGAAGATGAACTATCTGCCGTTACCCAAATCAAAGGTTATCAATCAGACGCTTCAGATTATGATGCAGCTCAGAAGTTGGTAGAAGATGTTGTAGCAGAATTTGGTAAAATTGATATATTGGTAAACAACGCCGGAATTACCAGAGATAATTTAATGCTTAGAATGTCAAAAGAAGACTGGGATACCATTATCAAAGTAAATTTAGACTCAGTTTTCAACCTTACCAAAGCCGTAATTAAACCAATGATGAAGGCTAGAGCAGGTTCTATTATCAATATGACTTCGGTGGTTGGTGTAAAAGGAAATGCCGGACAAGCGAATTACGCCGCTTCTAAAGCGGGAGTAATTGGTTTTACAAAATCTGTGGCTTTGGAACTGGGCTCTAGAAATATTAGATGTAATGCAATCGCTCCAGGTTTCATAGAAACAGAAATGACTGCGGTTCTAGATGAAAAAACAGTTCAAGGTTGGAGAGATGCTATCCCTCTAAAACGTGGCGGTCAACCAGAAGACGTAGCCAATGCCTGCGTATATTTCGGATGCGAGATGTCCGCCTACGTTACAGGGCAAGTTCTGAATGTAGATGGAGGTATGTTGACTTAAAAAATTTAAAATATTTTGGGCGTGCCCCTACGTTTTCCCAGCTGCATAAACCTCATAGATTTCCAGAAAATCTATGAGGTTTTCCATTCCAAAACTTCGGGTCGGGCTGCTGCAGGCTACACTTCGTTTCGGTGCTCCGCTTCGCTCCGCACTGCTCCCTACGGTCGCACCTTCCGCATCCCTCACGCAGAGAAGCGCGGGCTTTAGAATTACTTTTTTAGAAAATTTAGAAAAAATCTCCATCAATGAAAATCAATAATATCACCTATAAAAATCCACTTTTTGTTTTTGCTTTAGAAAAAGAAGCGGGAACAGAATTTTCCCAAGAAAATGTAGCTTTTGTGGGCGTAGGGAAAATAAATGCTACCTACAATCTATTGAAAGCCATTCAAAAACACCAGCCAGACCTTATCATCAACCTAGGAACAGCAGGAAGTACAGAATTTAACAAAGGAAGTGTGGTTTGTTGCACAGAATTCATACAACGTGATATGGAAGTTACTGCGCTTGGTTTCCAAAAATTTGAAACCCCATTTTCTACAGACCCTGTTATTTTACAATACGGTTTAGAAATAGATAATCTTCCCAAAGGAATTTGCGGAAGCGGAGACCAATTCGAAATGGAACATAAAAATCCAGAATACAATGTGATAGAAATGGAAGCATTTGCTTTAGCCAAAGTTTCTAAAGAAGAAAATATCCCTTTTCTTTGTTTAAAATATATTTCAGATGGTGCAGACGGTGGCGCAGCAGAAGATTGGGTAGAACAAGTAAAATTTGCGGCTTCGGCTTTCAGGGATATTCTATTTTAATAGAGAATAAAATAGAAAGTAAAAGTAAATTTGTTATCAATAGTAAATAAAAAATCCTCTTGATAGAGGATTTAAAATAATATAATTCAGTGAATTATAATATATGTTATTACTTGTGTTTTGTGGTTGCAAAAATACAAATGATTTTTTAACTGTGCAATTTTTTTTAATTATTTTATTGATAATCAACACTATTCTAGAAAAAAATCTTTTTTTAAGAATAGTATCATCAGACAATAAGACCAAAAAAGCCCATTTAATGGGCTTTTTCTATGTTTTTCTATAAATTATTCATTTCCAAATACTTCGTTGTGTTGCTCTTGAACTCTTATAAAAGTTGTCCTTTTTGAGAGCTCTTTTAGCTGAGAAGCACCTACATAAGTGCAAGTAGAGCGTACACCGCCTGTTATATCTTTCACGGTTTCAGAAACTGGACCTTTGTATTTTACTTTTACAGTTTTTCCTTCAGAAGCTCTGTATTCTGCCACACCACCACTGTGTTTATCCATTGCTGTTTTAGAACTCATTCCGTAGAATAACCTGTATTTTTTTCCATTTTCTTCTATTAATTCACCACCACTTTCATCGTGACCAGCAAGCATTCCGCCAAGCATTACGAAATCTGCACCGCCACCAAAAGCTTTAGCAACATCACCCGGAACTTTGCAGCCACCATCTCCAATAATATGTCCACCCAAACCATGAGCAGCATCTGCACATTCTATAATGGCAGAGAGTTGAGGATAACCAACACCCGTTTTTACTCGGGTAGTACATACAGAACCAGGGCCAATTCCTACTTTTATAATATCTGCACCAGCCAAAATAAGTTCTTCTACCATTTCACCAGTTACAACATTTCCTGCTATAATGGTTTTGTCTGGGAAATCTGCTCTTACTTTTTTCACAAAATTCACAAAATGTTCAGAATAACCATTGGCAACATCTATGCAGATAAAATCTATTTTCGGGAATTTGCCGATAATTTCTTTAATTTTTTCTTCGTCTGCATTGCCAGTTCCAGAACTGATGGCAATATACTGATAGATGCTTTCTGGTGAATTCTCTAGAAAAGCAGACCATTCTTCTATAGAATAATGTTTATGAATGGCGGTCATTATTTTTTCTGATGCCAAAGCTTTTGCCATTTCAAAAGTTCCTACCGTATCCATATTAGCAGCGATAATAGGAACGCCATTCCAAGTTTTTTTAGAATTTCTGAAAGTAAATACTCTCTCTAGACTTACTTGTGAACGAGATTTAAGGGTAGAACGTTTCGGGCGAAACATTACATCTTTGAAACCTAATTTTATTTCGTATTCTATGCGCATTTAGTGAAATTTATTGAGGTAAAAATAGGGAAAAATTTTGGAAATCTTGAAATGAAAAAATCCGCTTTTTTGCGGATTTTAGAAATAAATTTCATTATTCTATTATTTTCCAATATCCCGTTTTGTCGCTACCAATACGTTCTATTATTTTTTGCTCTTTTAGTTCTTTAATTTTACGTTTTGTGGTACTTAAACTTATCTTTAATTTCTCGCTAATTTGCAGAGCTGTAATATTTTTGTCTTGTTTTATTAGCGAAAATACAGTGTCATTTACAGTGTCATTTTGTGATTTTACAGTGTCATTTTCTGGTTCAGTAAAATGAATGTGCATTTCTCTATTTTTTAGAGAAAAATCTCCTTTTAAAAGTAAATTGTACAAAAAACGGACAATATATTTTTCAGTTTTGAAAATTCCTTTTGATAAATCTTCGTAATTAGCTCTTACAAGTGCATTACGGAAATACCAAGAATGTTCTGAAAAAAGATTGTTATTCACTTCCTTAAAGCCAAGTTTATGTAAATATTTTATCAAGAAAATGGCGGTAGTTCGTGTGTTACCTTCTCCGAAAATATGAATTTGCCACAAGTAAGAAATAAAATGAGCGATATGTTCTATCATTTCTTGTTGGCTCAAACCTTTGTAGCTGAATTTTTTTTCTTGTTCAAAATCATACGCCAAAGTTTCTTTTAAACTATTGGCACTTGCATACAATACAGTTTCGCCATTTAGCACCCATTCTTGTTTGGTAATATTGTAATCACGAATTTTTCCTGCGAATTTGTAAATATCTTGAAACAATCTGCGGTGAATTGCCATATATTCTGTAGGCGAAAAAGTAAAAGTTTGTTCTCCCAAAATTTCTGCGATACGAGCCGAAACTTTATCTGCTTCTTCGGTGCGATTTTCGTCTTTTTGAATTGGGTGTTGTTTGTAATAGGTATCTATTCTTTGTTTTACTTCGCTAATGGTAATTTCGCCTTCAATATTTTGTTTGGCGGTTTCAATAAGATATTCAGACGGTTTTAAACTATCTACTTGTTGCAAGCCAATAGCAGTTTTCCAAACTTTTGCTTTTTCAGCTTTGTTTGGCTCGCCTTGTCTTAAATACTCATCAAAATTATACATTTTAAGAAATTTACTCTTGTAAAAATAGGGAAAAATTTTGGAAATTTTGGAATGAAAAAAATCCGCTTTTTTGCGGATTTTGGGATTTTATTTTTTTAAGTCACGGTTTCTATTATAAATTCAACCCCGCTTTTTTGGGCAATACTATTTTGTCTGTAGCCATACTTATTCGATTATTCCTCTAAAATATCCATTAGAATTAATTATTTCATTCGTGGGTTTAAATTTTATTTGCAATTCTATTTTCCCGAAAATACTATCTCCTTTTTTATAATCCGATTTGTTTAATGTTAATTTTTGCTTTATAACGTCGTATCTTTCAGATTCCAAGAAATCAAATGTCCTTTTAACATCTGTATAATTCTCCGCCGAAGTATAAAAGAAATTTTTGTATTTCAATATATTTATATTAACTCCTGCAAATCCATCTCCACTATTAAAAATTAAAGTTTCTATATTTTCCAATTTAGGACTTTTACTTGCGTTAAAATTAAAAGTTACTGTATCGTTTTTACTCGCAAAAATTTTAAAATCTGTTTGAACTTTTGTAGAGTCAAATATTAGAAAAGTTTGGTCAAAAACTTTTGAATCTAGATTTTTAATTTCTTGAGATTTTCCAATATTTTCATCAATATTTATTCTATTCCATTTTGATAGAAAATACAGAATTCCAATACTTGTAATTATTAAAATTATTAGTAAAGTATTTTTTAAAATTTTTTTCATTTCTTTTAAACGGAATCTTCAAATATGGTTACAGATAACGTTCTGGCGCTTGGCGAGGTTGCGAACTTCGGAACTGATTATTTTCTGTTAAAGAAAAAATTTCTTGCGAAACGTGAAAGTGATTTTACTACAAAATTCGCAATTGCACAAAACGCCTATTAGCAGTAGTACTTTATTAATAACCTTCAATATTAATATCTTGAGGTAATCCAACTCTCATAAAATATCTCGCAAATGCTTGTGATAAGTGTTCTCTGTATGGAGGAAGTAATCTTAATCTTTCAGGAATTTTTTCAGCGATTATTTTTAGATTTTCAATATGTACTCCATAAACATTACGAAAATCTACCACTATGTAATCATCTAGCTTTTTTTCTATTGATTTATTTAGCAAATGATACCCTGGTTGATTTCCTTTTTTCAAGTTGTCAATAGCTTTTGCTATAGCTTTTTTACTTTTTTGATCTTCTGGAAGATTATCAATAAAATATCGTAAGGGAAAATATGGACAAACTAAAATTATCTCAATTTTATTATTTTCTAAATCACAAGATTGAGACATAACTATTGAATTAATTAAATCTATTTGAATATCATTTTCAGCATCCAAATCAATAACTTTAGGTGGTTTTATTATTGGGCAATCATTGATAAAATCACCTTGACTTAAGTTGTTAGAATTAGATATTATTTCATACCATTCAAAATCTCCCATACTTAATCAATTACAATTTGAGGAGTGAAATGATTGATTTTTTTTATTCTAGATTTAACTATCAATGTCTTACTTTTTAACAATTTAATATTTAAACTATCAATGTCAAGTTCATTTGTATAATCTTCCCAAGTTGACAGATTTGATATTTCAAAATCAGAATTACAAATTTGAATATCAGTGTTAGAAAAGTTTGAATAGCGTAATCTAACTAAATTATCATTCTTAAAATTATTTAGTGGTTTATTATCCATTGAAGATATACTATATGAAACAGCTATAGTATTCTTATATTTTATTTCATTATAAGAAGTTAATTCTGCGTCTGTAGGTGGAATAAATAACATAACTAATTAATTAATTAAAAGTGTTATATAAATCTTCTTTAATCAAAGATTTGAAAGTTTTACTACTTAAAAGATGTGCTGATTCTAACCATTCTTTTAAAGTTTCTTTATCATGGCTTTGTCCATTTCCATTGACTTTAGTTTGTAAAACTATTCCGTCAGTAGAATTATTAGCTTTACCTTCATTTATCCTTATGGATAATATATCTGTACCAATTTGATAATTTGTATTAATATTAATATCACTAATAGTTGAGTCTATATCATTTAATATGTTACTATTAATCGAAATATTAAAATTTTGGTTAATAAAATTATAACCTGTAGTATTTGAATCATTAAATTTTAAAAAATCAATATAAATCAATGCAGGTATAATCTTCAATGTTTGAAATTTCGGATAAATATCTTTTAATATATCAAGTAATTTGTGAATGTTTTCTCTAAAATCTTCCCATACATAGAACTCATTAAGTGTATTAATCGATATTACACCTGGTCCAATTTGAATTAAAGGATATTTATTTTCATTTTTAGTAAATCTAAATACAGGAATGTTTATTAAAGCATCAAATGGAATTTCTAGTGGAGTTAGTCTTTCTCTATTTGGAAACTCATTTTTCAAATTTGCATATAAATCACCATAAAGATATTGGAAATCATCTAAATCTGATTTTATTTTAATATCCCATTTTAATTCAAAAACCACTTCTACTAGTGGAGCTTTTGGCAATTTACTCATTTAGTTTTACTTTTTTAAAATACAAAAATATACAAAATTTATTTCAAAATATAGATTTTTTTATATTTTACGATTTTTTTAATAGTATTACTGCTAACACACAAATATACAAAAGTTTTAAATCAAGAAGAAAAACTTCGAAATTTTTGAAAAACCCTAATTATTATTGGTTTTTTCCTTTGTTTTTCTTTCGCATTTTGTATAGATTGGTTAAGATTTTTGTTTCGCTCTATTTTTTCACTCTATTTAAAATACTCAAATTTTAAGAATTCAAAACCTCACCCAATTCCTGCAAATATTCGTGCGCTGTAAGATCAAATTTCACGGGAACTACAGAAATATAACCATCGGCAAGAGCGTTTTCGTCTGCATCTTTTCCTTCGTCTAAATTGTTAAAATAACCAGTGAGCCAATAATATTTTTTGCCGTGAGGATTTACACGTTCATCAAAGTTTTCTTCCCATTTTGCGTGGGCTTGTCGGCAAACTTTAATGCCTTTTATTTCTTCTTTTTTTAGTTTTGGAATGTTTACATTCAGCACAATTCCTTTTGGTAGAGGATTTTCTAATACTTTTTTTACTAAAGTTTGAATAAATTCTTTGCTTTGAGAAAAATCTGCATCCCAAGCAAAATCTAGCAAAGAAAAACCAATGGCTTGCAATCCTTCTACACCAGCTTCTACCGCAGCACTCATCGTGCCAGAATAGATAACATTGATAGAAGAATTAGCACCGTGATTAATGCCAGAAACTACCAAATCTGGTTTTCTGTCTAATACTTTATCTAAAGCAAATTTTACGCAATCTACAGGTGTTCCGCTTAGGGAATAGTCTTTTTGAGGACCATCTAGTTGTATTTCTTCGAAAGTTAAGGTAGAATTGATGGTAATGGCGTGTCCTTTTCCAGATTGTGGAGAGTTAGGCGCTACTACTACTACTTCGCCTATTTCGTTCATAAAATTTACTAAGTTTCTAATTCCGGGTGCGGTAATTCCATCATCATTGGTTACTAAAATCAAAGGTCTGTTTGTCATTTTATTTTTCATTTTCACACAAAATTAATTCTTTTTAGTAAGAATAGTATGTTTTCTGCGTTAATATTAAGTAATGCTAAAAATTGTTTTTTGATATATAGGTTACACAAAAGGAATGATATTTGTAGTATCTTGCGCGCTTGTTTTTTGGGCACTAAAGCTCATAAATGCTGAAGAAAAATGAATTTTATAAGAATAATATCTCTATCTATTATACTGTTTTGTAGCGGATTAAACGCTCAGATTAAAGAAAAATCTATAGAAAGTGTAGATCTAAAATCTACTAAAAAGAAACTGAAGAAAAAAGAAAATCCTGCTTACGAAATTTTGCAGGAAGTCTGGAAACGTAAAAAAAGCAACGGATTAGGTGGTTATAAAGACTTTCAATTCGAGGAGTACGAAAAGATAGAAGTAGATGTTACCAATATTGATAGTGCGTTTACCAAGAAAAAGATTTTCAAAGGATTAGACTTTATGTTTCAGTATGCAGATTCTACAGATAATGGCAACAATCTTACCTTGCCTATCTATTTTAATGAATCTGTTTACAAAAACTTTGGAAAAAATAATCCTAAAAAAGAAAAAAGAGATATTATCGCCAATAAATCTTCGGGTTTTTCGAATAACGAAGTTGTAGCAAATACCGCCAAAAATCTGTATAAAGAAATTGATATTTACAATAATACGTTGAATTTTTTTAATATAGGGTTTACTAGTCCTATCGCTAGAGATGGTTTTGCAAGTTATGATTATTTACTTTTGAATGAAGAAAATATTTCAGGTACAGATTGTTACAAAATAAAGTACACCCCCAAAAGAAAAGACGTACTTTCTATTTATGGGATGATCTATATCTCGAAAGATAATTATGCAGTTGTGCGCTCTACCTTAAAATCTACTAGAAACATCAATGTGAACTTTGTGAATAATTTCTACTACGAATTAGAGTATTACAATCCCAACGATTCTATCTTTTTGCCAAGAAAAAATTATCAAGAAATCCAAATGTCTATCTTCGGGAAGAATGAGAAATCTAAAAGTCTTTTGGCAAAAAAATCTACCTTTTTTTCTAAATATTCTTTTGACCAAAATTTAGACGATGATGTTTTTGATAGAAAAACAGAAGCTCTAAGTGATGCATCTGTACAAAAAAGTGATGATTATTGGGAGCTTGAAAGAAAAGAACCCCTTACAGAATCTGAGCAAAATGTTTATAAAATGATAGATGAACTTAATAAAGTTCCGAAATTTAAAAAAGCAGTAAAGATCTATGAAACTTTGGCTTCAGGATATTTTAATGTTTTTAATGCAATAGACATAGGCGATGTTTATTCTACCATTGGTTTTAATGATGTAGAAGGACTTAGGCTAAGGCTAGGAGCTAGAACTTTTTTTACGCCTAATGATATGTGGAGAGCTGCTTTTTATACAGCTTATGGTTTCAAAGACAAGCAGTTGAAGTACGGTTTAGAAGCTAGAAAAATGTTTGACAGAGATACCAGATTCACCATAGGAGCAGGCACCAGAAGAGATGTAATGCAATTAGGTGCACAATTAACCACAGACGAAGGTATTATGACGCGTTCTTTCGCATCTTCTGGTGTTTTGAATAGTGGCAATAATTTTAATCTGAGTTCTGTAAACCAAACCAGTGCTTTTGCGGCAATAGATCCTCTTAAAAATTTCACTTTAAGATTAGACGCTACTTATCAAACCATAAAATCTGCTAATCCAGAAAAATTTTCTTTAGATTATTACAAAAACGGACAAGTTTTTTCTGAAATTGCAGATTCTAAAATGGCTTTTAGCGTTACTGCAAGACCAGGAGCTAAATTCTCTCAGTATGGTGTAGATAGATATGAACACAGTACACTAGCACCAACTTTGATCTTGAAATATACGCAAGGTTTAAAAGGTGTCTTCGGTTCAGATTTTAATTACAGTAAGCTTCAGTTTTACTATTTCCAACCAATTCTCCTGAAAAGCTTCGGAAGATTATTGCTAAATGTAGAGGCTGGTAAAAACTTCAGTGCAGTTCCTTTGGCTTTACAAAACGTAATTCCGGGTAACCAATCTTACAGCTTAATTCCGAATACATTTGCATTGCTTAATTATTATGAATTTGTGGCAGATGAATATGCTACGTTCCATGCAGAGCATCATTTTAACGGAAAAATTTTATCATACATTCCTTTAATCAAGAAATTGAAATTAAGAGAAGTGGCGTTTTTCCGAACGGCAGTAGGTAGTTTGGGAGATGTTTCTAAAAGCATCAATGCAACCAATATTTCTCTTAATGCACCTAATAGACCTTATTACGAATATGGTTTTGGGATAGAAAATATAGGTTTTGGAAATATAAGAATTCTAAGAATAGACTTTAACTGGAGAGGAAATTATTTGGAGAACCAAGATGCCAGAAAATTTGGGATAAAATTCGGGTTTCAGTATAACTTCTAATAAATAAGAGTTTAAGTTGATGTTTTTTCTGATAAAATTTCAAAAATTACCATTTTAAAGCAGAATTACATTTACTTTTGCTAAAGTTTTCTTAAACTTGTAACAATTATGATCATTTTTAAAACTAATTCTAAAAAATACTAGATATTAATATGAAATTTAACCTAAAAAAACTGTTGTTTTTTGCGCCTTTAATGACGCTGATGTTTTGTTTCAACTCTCCTCAAAATGACGAGGAAAAGATGCAAACAATTATGATTAGTGTAAAAAACACCTTATCATATCTCCATTATTCTCCTAAACCTATTAATGATGCCTATTCTGCGGATGTTTTTGATAAATATCTGGAAATGATGGATCCGGCAAAAAAATTCTTGCTTCAATCTGATGTAGATGAATTTACGAAGCACAAAACCAAGCTAGATGATTACCTTAATAGAGGTGATATTTCTTTTTTCAACCTTACGGTGGATAGGCTGAATGCTAGAACCAAAGAAGTAGAAAAACTTTCTCAGGATATTTTGAGCAAGCCCATTAATTTTGATGAAAATGAAGAATTAATCTTAGAGCCTAAGTTAAAAGCGTATCCTAAAAACCAAGAAGAACTTAGAAATGAATGGAAAAAATTCATCAAGTATAATATTTTACAAGAAATAGAAACGCTAAATGCCAAAGAGCAAACTCAGAAAGAGAAAAAGGATAGCGTAAATAAATTTAAACTAAAAGACACCATTAAATTACAAATTCTTACTCCTCAGCAGAAACAAGCCAAAGCTACAGATGAGGTAAAAGACTTGTTAACTTCTATGTTTAAGAGATATGATAAAAGAAAAAAAATGGATTGGTTTTCTGTTTATATGAATGCATATACGGAGGTTTTTGATCCACACACCAATTATTTTTCGCCTCAAGACAAAGAAGATTTTGATGTAAGTTTCAAAGGAAAAGTTATAGGCATTGGTGCAACCATCCAAGAAAGCAAAGGAAAAATAAAAATAGGAACTCTAGTAGTAGGTGCGCCAGCTTGGAAGTCTAAGCAAATTTCTGAAGGAGACGAAATTCTAAAAGTAAAATCCAAAAAAGACGAAGAACCCATCAATGTAACGGGTATGTTGGTAGATGAAGCGGTGCGTTTTATTAGAGGTGAAAAAGGCACAGAAGTGGTTCTCACGCTCAGAAAAAAAGATGGAAGCATCAAAGAAGTAAAAATGATTCGTGAAGAGGTAGCCATAGAAGATACTTTTGCTAGAAGTATTATAGTGAATTCTCCTAATGGTAAAAAATATGGATTTATCAATTTACCTGGATTTAATGCAGATTTTGAAGATGCAAAAGGTAGAAACGCTTCAGACGACATCAAAGCTGAGTTGATAAAATTAAAAGCTCAAAACGTAGAAGGAATTATCCTAGATCTTAGAAATAATGGAGGAGGTTCTCTAACAGAAGTGGTAGATATTATGGGATTATTTATGAAAAATGGCCCTGTAGTACAAGTGAAAGATGGTAACGGAAAAATACAAGTTCTTAAAAATAAACAAAACGATCCGATATGGACTGGTCCACTTGTAATTATGCAAAATGAGCTTTCTGCCTCTGCTTCAGAGATTTTGGCTGGTGCTATGCAAGATTATGGTAGAGCGGTAATTGTAGGTTCACCTCAATCTTTTGGTAAAGGAACGGTTCAGACTTTTGTAGAACTTAATAGATTCTTAAATACGAGCGATGATTTTGGAGCTTTGAAATTAACCATTCAAAAATTTTATAGAGTAAACGGTAAATCTACTCAGCTAAAAGGCGTAGATTCTGATATTCCTATGAAAGATATTTTTACTTACGAAGAAATAGGAGAGCGTTATGATAATTATGCATTACCGTGGGATCAAGTTTCTACTTCTGGTTTTGCTCCTTTGAATACCTTGAATATGTCTAATTTGGTAAATAATAGTGCAAAAAGATTAACTCAAAATAAAAATTACCAATTATTGTTAGAATCTGCACAGTGGAAAGAAAAACTAGACAAAGAAGAGAAAGTAACTCTTAATCTTAAAGAGTTCGAAAGCTTAATGAAAGCTAGAAAAGAGCAAATAGAAAAGTTCAAATCATTAATTAAATTTAACAATGGGCTTAACTTTACGCTACACGCAGACGAAGCCAAAAGAGGTAAAACAGATGAGGTTTTTGCTAAAAAATCTGAAAACTGGTTAAAGAATCTGAAAAGGGATATTTACCTTCAGGAAACCGTAAATATCATTTCTGAAATGAAATAAAATCATATAAAACATAAAGAAGCCACCGAAATTTTCGGTGGTTTTTTGTTGTTAAAACTCCAGCTCTATACCTTCTAATTTTAGTAGAGCAGCTTTTCTTTCGATTCCGCCTGCATAGCCCGTTAAAGAAAGGTTTTTACCAATCACTCTATGACAAGGAATCACCAGACAAATTTTATTTCTAGAATTGGCATTTGCTACTGCACGCACAGATTTTGGTCTTTTCATAGCGTCTGCTTGAGATTGGTAGCTTCGGTATTCTCCGAAATGGATATTCTGAAGTTCTTGCCACACCTTTTTTTGAAAATCTGTTCCAGAAAATTCTACAGGCACTGTAAAATCTTTTAGTTTTCCTTTAAAATACTGCTTTAATTCTTTATCTAAAAGAGAAAGTACTTTGTTTCCAGTTTTCTTGATGACTCCATATTGAGCAGAAATTTCCTCAAAATGTTTCTCAAAATACTTACTATCTTCGAAATCTAACATCAGAAGTGCCTCTTGATTGGCAAAAGCGACCATTTTTCCTAATGGGGTGTCATAAGATTTGGTGTACAATAGCTTCATAATGTATTGTTTTCTACAAATTTAATCAAGTTTTAGGTTTTATAGAGAACAAAAGCTAAAAAAAGCGGACATATTATTTAGAATTAAAATAAATAAAGTATATTTGCAACTCATAATTTTTTAGAAAAATCTTGAAAAATATCAACTCAAACAAAATGTGCTGCTTCCCCAAAAAATTGAAGGGAAAAATTTGCGGGTATGATAACGAAAACCTGCAAATGCCCAACAAGATTATAGAAATGGGATTGTTGCCAGAAACCTCTTTTGTGATTCTGCATCAGGCACCTTTCAGAGGGCCTCTTTATATAGAATACGGCGAAGAAAAAACCAGAGTGGCACTAAGAGAAGAAGAGGCAAGATTTATTTTCGTAGAACCCGAAAAATAACCAAGATTTGTAAAAATTTTGGAAAATATAATGCAAACTGAACCTCAAAAAGTAAAACATATTCTATTGGTAGGTAATCCTAATGTAGGGAAATCTACCATTTTTAATTTGCTTTGTAATAAAAACCAAAAAACAGGGAATTATGCGGGTGTAACGGTCGCTTCTCACCAAGGAACTTACATACACCAAGGCGAAGAAGTAGAAATTGTAGATTTGCCAGGTTCTTACAGCATTTATCCTACCTCAGAAGACGAGGCTATTTTTACCAAATATTTAATAGAAGAGCAAGAGAAATATAGCGGTGTAATTTACATCGCAGATGCGCTTAACCTAAAGAGAAGTTTATTGCTTTTTCAGCAAATCAAAGATTTAGGAATTCCGGTTTTGGTGGTTCTTAATCAAATGGATTTGGCAGAGAAAAGAGGTTTACACATCGATTCTAAAAAACTAGAAACCCTCATTGGCAATAGAATTTTAAAAACCAATGCCAAAGCTAATATTGGGATTGAAGAAATTAGAAATGCCATCAGAAACAATGAATTTTCGGTTTCAGATAAGGCTTTTTTTGATATTCCTTCAGAAAATTTAGGCTTGGTTTTCAAAATTTCGAGACAAATTAATGAGACAAATTTTTATAAAGTTTGGACATTAATTGCAGCTGATACCTATTTAGGAAAACTAGAAAGTGTAAAAACTCAACTGAACCAAGAAGACCGAAAATGTATGGTTCCGAAGAGATTACAAGTGCAAGAAACCATCAGAAGATATCAACAGATAGATGGTTATATGTCTCAGATTATTTCTAAAAAACCTCAGTTCAAAGAATTGTTGACAGAGAAACTAGACAAAGTATTGGTTCACCCTATTTTAGGATACTTGGTGTTTGCCTTGATTTTGTTGATGATTTTCCAAAGCGTTTTTTTTATTGCAGAATATCCTATGAACTGGATTGATGGTTCTTTTGCTTGGCTATCACAGTTTACCAAAACACATCTTCCAGAAGGCCCTATCAATTCTCTACTTTCAGACGGAATAATTCCCGGAATTGGCGGAATTGTGATTTTTGCGCCGCAAATTGGGATTCTCTTGTATTTTCTCTATTTGCTAGAAGATTCTGGATATATGGCGAGAGTTATTTTCTTGATGGATAGATTCTTACGACCTTTTGGCTTAAACGGAAAAAGTATTGTTCCTTTGGTTTCAGGAACGGCGTGTGCTATTCCTGCCATTATGAGCACCAGAAACATAGAAAACGTAAAAGAAAGATTAATTACTATTTTAATCACCCCTTTTATGACCTGTTCTGCCAGACTTCCGGTGTACAGCATCATTATTGCACTTATCTTTTCAGATGAAACCATTTGGGGAATTCAATATAAGGCTTTAGCACTTTTTGCGATGTATTTCTTAGGTTTTGTTACCGCTCTGATTTCTGCATTTATACTCAAATATTTCATTAAAAATAAAGGGAAAACGTTTTTAGTAATGGATTTGCCCGCTTATAAAATGCCACTTTGGACGTATGATTTCAAATTGGTTTTGGGTAAAGTTTGGGAATTTATTACAGGAGCAGGTAAAATTATTTTGGCAGTAAGCGTTATTCTTTGGGTATTAAGTTATTTCGGGCCGAAAGATGAAAAACAATTATTTCAAGTTCAAAGCGAAGTAAAACTAGAAAACTCTTATTTAGCAAAAATCGGAAGACAAATGGAACCTGCTATTGCACCATTAGGTTACGATTGGAAAATGGGTGTAGGCATTTTATCTAGTTTTGCGGCAAGAGAAGTGTTTGTTGGCACAATGTCAACGCTTTACAGTTTAGACGACGAAGCAGAAGAACAAACAGTAATAGAAAAAATGAAAGCAGATGTAAAACCAAACGGCGAAAAGGTTTTTAACTTTGCTACAGGAATTTCTATCCTTATTTTTTATGCTTTTGCTATGCAGTGTATCTCTACCATTGCAGTAGTTTACAGAGAAACCAAATCTTGGAAATGGACTGCAATACAATTGGTATTTATGTCTGGTTTGGCCTATTTTGTTTCTATGATTGCTTATCAGATTTTGAAATAAATCAATAAAAAAACTGCTTCAGAAAGCAGTTTTTAATAGCAATGTCTCTTTTATTTTGAGAGGATTAGCATCCTATCCTTTATTAAATCACCACTTCGTAGCTCAAAACGTTTATTGATTTTAAGTTTATTCTCCAGGTGTCAAAACCCTTTGTGCTAATTCTTGGTCAAATAAATATAGTGCAGAAGGATTATCTTTCACCAATTTAATTTTTGTAATTAATTGAGATGCGGTAGCTTCTTCTTCTACTTGTTCGTTTACAAACCATTGAAGAAATGAAGCGGTAGAATAATCACCAATTTCATTGGCAGCTTTTACGATAGCAAAAATACTTTGGGTAACCAACTTTTCGTGTTCTAGTGCTTTTTCAAAGATAGCTTGAGCATCTGTGAAATCGTGAGGAGGTTGTTCTACACTTTGTAAAACAATTTTTCCGCCAAGGTCATTCAGAAAATCAAAGAATTTTTCTGCGTGCATTAATTCTTCTTTAGATTGAATTCTAAAATAATTAGCGATTCCGTCTAAATCTCTTTCGTAAAACCAAGCGCTCATAGATAGGTACAATTGCGCTGCGTATTGTTCTTTTGCTATTTGTGAGTTTAGCAAATTATAAATTATGTCTCTGTTCATCTTGAATATATTTTATTCAAAATTATGAAATTTTATCTCTTCCTGGGCATTTTTTACATCTTTTTCCCTTTTTGAATTTTTTGCAGCATTTCTTTTTGCCACAATATAATTCTTGATTGGCGTTGGTATCTATCGCAGGAACAATTAAATTAAAATATGGATTAGCTCTAAATTCATTCATTTGACAAAATTAATATTTATTTAGAATAAATACAAATAAAATTTAAAAATAATATTTGTATCTTTGCAGTATGAATTCACTTGTTATTCAGTATATTATCATTTTTGCCGTTGTGTTGGCGTCTTGCTATTCATTGTTTACTATTTTGAAGAAAAATTTCACGCCTAAAAAATTTGATAGTAAAAGAACACATTGTGATAAAGATTGCGGTTGCAGTTAGTTTTTTAGATGCTATTATTTTTCCACAGTAAACATTTTCCTCTTGGTAATTTCAGTAATTTTGCAGAAATTTAGATTTTAAACCTTAAACTTTAATCAAAAATGTCTTTAATCAAAAGTATATCAGGAATCCGAGGAACAATAGGTGGTAAAGTAGATGACAATCTTACACCAGTAGATGTAGTAAAATTTACTGCAGCTTTCGGAACTTGGCTTCAAAAAACTCAAAATAAAAAAGATTTAACCTTAGTGATTGGTCGTGATGCCAGA
>ERZ650306.1011-NODE-1011-length-16546-cov-4.377600_pt1 | contig 16546 bp, 15 predicted proteins | sample MGYA00376242_ERZ650306 | MGnify/ENA primary metagenome ERZ650306 (study PRJEB26733, sample SAMN07839244) | wastewater metagenome | biome: urban; feature: wastewater treatment plant; material: waste water | place: USA: North Carolina | collected 2016-03-31 ... | reverse complement strand
TTTTTTGAAGAAAATGTGCGACCTAATCTTAAAACCTTTCCAACGGTTGCAGAAAAAATCGCCTACCTATTAGAACATGACTATATCGAATCAGACTTTATCAAGAAGTATTCGATTGCGTTTATTACAGAACTTTCTGACTGGCTCTATGCGCAAAACTTCCAGTTTAAATCTTTCATGGCTGCCTATAAGTTTTATCAACAATATGCCCTGAAAACAAATGATGGTGAGTTCTATCTGGAAAATATTGAAGATCGCATTTTGATGAATGCTTTGTATTTTGCGGATGGCGATACTGAATTAGCCCAGTCGTTAGCTGATGAGTTGATTCACCAACGTTATCAACCCGCAACACCTAGCTTCTTAAATGCTGGTCGTTCTCGTCGTGGCGAGCTCGTATCGTGTTTCTTGATTCAAGCAACTGACGATATGAACAGTATTGGCCGTTCAGTCAATTCAGCCCTACAACTTTCCCGCATTGGTGGCGGTGTTGGGATTAACCTCTCTAACCTCCGTGAAGCTGGTGCGCCGATTAAAGGCATTGAAAATGCTGCTAGCGGAGTTGTACCTGTCATGAAACTTTACGAGGATAGCTTCTCCTACTCTAACCAACTTGGTCAGCGTCAAGGGGCTGGTGTGACTTATCTCAGCGTTTTCCATCCTGATATCATGGCCTTTTTATCAACTAAAAAAGAAAATGCTGATGAAAAAATCCGTGTAAAAACTTTGTCACTCGGTGTAACAGTTCCAGATAAATACTATGAACTTGTACGCGAAAATGCGGATATGTTCTTGTTTAGTCCATATGATGTCGAACGTATCTATGGTAAACCTTTCAGCTATATTGATATTACTGCTGAATACGATAACCTTCTTGCCAATAACGACGTCAAAAAATATCGCATCCGTGCCCGTGATTTAGAGCAAGAAATTGCTAAACTCCAACAAGAATCTGGTTATCCTTATATCATTAATATTGACGTGGCTAATAAAGCAAACCCAATCAATGGTAAAATCATCATGAGTAACTTATGTTCTGAAATCCTGCAAGTTCAATCCCCTTCAGAACTTAATGAAGACCAAACTTATAAAACTTTAGGAACTGATATTTCATGTAACCTGGGCTCGACTAACGTTGTCAACTTGATGCAATCTCCTAACTTCGAGAAATCAATCGATAGCATGGTTAAAGCTTTGACATTTGTCACTGACCATTCTGATATTGATGCTGTGCCTACCATTAAAAATGGTAACCGTAAAGCGCATACGATTGGTCTTGGTGCGATGGGGCTCCACTCTTACTTCGCTAAACACCATATCGCTTATGGGTCACCTGAGTCAATTGAGTTCACAGATATCTATTTTATGTTGTTGAACTTTTATACCCTTAAATCGTCTATGAATTTTGCCCGTAAAACCGGTCAAACTTTTGATGACTTTGACAAATCAGCCTATGCTGACGGGACTTATTTCGAGCAATATATCGAAGACAAGCAACTTTCTGATAAAGTAGCTACTTTATTTGAAGGCATCCATATTCCAACTGCTGAAGACTGGCGTGAACTCCGTCAAAACGTCATGACACACGGTCTTTACCACCAAAACCGACTTGCAGTGGCACCAAATGGTTCGATTTCATATATCAACGACGTTTCTGCAAGTATTCACCCTATTACCCAACGTATCGAAGAACGCCAAGAAAAGAAAACAGGAAAAATCTACTATCCGGCGCGTGATTTAGCGACAGATACGATTCCTTACTATACAAGTGCTTATGACATGGATATGCGTCGTGTCATCGATGTCTATGCTGCAGCGACAAAACATGTCGACCAAGGCTTGTCAATGACCCTGTTCTTGCGTAGCGAAATGCCTGTTGGTCTATACGAATGGAAAACAGATACCAAGCAAACAACGCGTGATCTGAACATCCTACGTAACTACGCTCACCATAAAGGCGTTAAATCAATTTACTACATTCGGACATTTACTGACAACGGTGATGAAGTTGGTGCGAACCAATGTGAATCTTGTGTGATTTAATGACCATCATCAATAAGCAGACTGCCGCATATCGTGTAGTCTGCTTATCGCGTTGATCTTTAAAATAGGATTATTGCCCAACTTGGGACGTGATCTGATTAGAAACGGAAAAAATTAATGATAAATCCAAACTTTACCAAGGCTATCAACTGGAATAATATCGAAGATTTAATTGATAAATCAACTTGGGAAAAATTAACAGAGCAATTTTGGCTAGACACTCGTATCCCACTTTCAAACGACTTAGATGACTGGCGGAGCCTGTCTGACGTTGAGCGTAATTTAGTTAGCCATGTTTTTGGTGGCTTGACACTGCTCGATACAGTCCAATCTGACACTGGGATGGACTCTCTACGTGCTGATGCGCGGACACAACACGAAGAAGCTGTCCTCAACAACATCCAGTTCATGGAATCTGTCCACGCTAAGTCTTACTCATCTATCTTCTCAACACTCAATACCAAAACGGAGATTGACGAGATCTTCTCTTGGATCGATACCAACGAAAACCTCCAATACAAGGCCCAAAAAGTCAACAGCATCTACAAAGGTGGTACGCCACTTGAGAAGAAAATCGCATCTGTCTTTCTAGAAACCTTCCTCTTCTACAGCGGTTTCTATACGCCTTTGTATTACTTGGGCAATAACAAACTGGCTAATGTCGCAGAAATTATCAAATTAATCATCCGTGATGAGTCAGTCCATGGCACTTATATCGGTTATAAATTCCAACTTGGTTATGAGGAACTCTCTAGTGAAGAGCAAGAAAAGCTGAAAACTTGGGCTTACGAACTCTTATATGACCTCTATGCCAATGAAGAAATCTATACCGATGATCTCTATGGCGTTTTAGGTTGGTCTGAAGACGTTAAGACTTTCTTACGTTATAATGCCAACAAAGCCTTGATGAACCTCGGATTTGATCCACTCTTTCCTGACAACGCGTCAGACGTCAACCCAATCGTCATGAATGGTCTTTCAACTGGTACAGTTAACCACGACTTCTTCTCACAAGTTGGTAATGGTTACCTACTTGGTCAAGTTGAAGCTATGAGTGATGATGACTACGTCTTTGACTAAACAATAGAAAAAACTCTTCAGTCTTGAAAAATAGACTGAAGAGTTTTTATTCGGTTTACTGATCCCAAATACTGGTATCCGGGCCTAAAGGCACGATCTGATTAGGATTTTCCTCTAAGTTATTCAAGGCAAATCCCTTTTTGATGGCATCGAAGTTTGTCGTTTCCCGAAAAGCAGGCATTTGATAAAGCTCTTTCGCATAGCGCCAGAGGTTTGGAAAATCTATCAAGCGATTGCGGTTGGCACGGAAGGTTGTATAGTAGGCCACGTCAAAGCGTGCTAGACTCACGTAGAGGCGGATGTCGCTATCTGTTATCTGATCACCGAAAAGGAAGCGACTGTCTGCTAGACGTGCTTCTAGCTGGTCTAAGCGGTTGAAAAAGATATGGAAGTATTTTTCATAGTCAGCCTGTGTTTTAGCGCCTTTGATTTTGTAGACGCCTTGGTTAATTTCGGCAAGGAGGATGGCATTTAGCGCATCAATCTCTGTACGTAGATTTTCTGGATAGAGATCAGGTGCGTCTGTTTTTACGAAGTCCGTGAAGTTGGTTTCGATTTGCTGCATGATTTCTTGCGACTCGTTATTGACGATTTTTTTCGTGGTCACATCAACAATGACTGGAATCGTGGCACGTCCTGGATAGTTGGGATCTGTTTTCTTATAGATCGCCATGACATAGTCGACATCTAAGATAGGATCACGATGCCCTTCGTCTAGAGAAAACTGCCAGCCTTTTTCAGTGATGACTGGATTGACTTTGCCTTCACTGATGATATCTTCAAGACCCAGTAAACGACGAAGGATCGCCACACGCTGACTCCAAGGACAAATCTCACTCCAAATCAAGCGATAACGACCTGCTTCGATTGGAAAGGCATCACTCCCAAGTATGCCTGAAAAATGTGGTACTGCTGTTTTTGTCATTACTTCTCCCCCTCTTACTTTTCCCCTAATTTTGATTATTTATTGTAGATTTTTGGTCCTTTACGCATGTGTTTCCGGTCATTTTTGGTTGGCGTTTCTTGATTGGAACGACCTCCACCGGCTTGTTTCTTCTTGATGATTTCTAACATCTTTTCTTTGGTTGTTTGATTCAATTTATTTCTCCTTCATAAAAAGTCGGCAATGCGACTATCTGTTCTATTATAACAGAAATAATAGGTTTAGCTAGTTGATCCTGTTTTTAAAGGTAGAAAAATTATAATTCCATTGTTTGGAAGCTTATCATTCAAGATTTTGGACGTATATTTTGATTAAATCACGCGTTTTAGCAAATGCTTGCGCGATTTCTTCTTCAGTACCCGTTATTTTGGCTGGATCTTCTAAATCCCAATGTACTCTTTTAATATTAGATGGTGTCACTGGGCATTTATCATTGGCATCTCCGCACAAGGTGATGATCAAGTCAGAGCTAAATAAATAATCATCATCAATTAATGTTGACACTTGATGACTGATATCAAGACCATCATCAGCCATCGTTTGGACTGCTCTTGGATTTAGCCCATGTTTTTCAAGACCAGCGCTCTGAATGTCCCATTCGGGATGATATTTTCTAGCATAGCCTTCGGCCATTTGACTGCGACATGAATTGCCAGTACATAAAAAATAGACTTGCAGTTTGGGTATTGTCATGATTTTCCTCCACTTTGATCGGCGTTAACTTATTCTATCTTTTTTGTGGTGAATTAGCAATGCGCTTCTTTCCCAGCCATCCTATCTTCTAAAGCAAAAAAATAAGACACTGTGCCCTTAAGCGATTGTAATCACTCAAGGGCATAACGTCTTATCACAGCATCAAACGATTAGTACAAGGCCTTAGTTTTGAGCCGTACCTTTTGTTTTTTGATAAACAAAATTTAAAATCAAACCAACCACAGCGACTGCTATCGCCACATAAAAGGCTTTTGAAAAATCACCATGGTTACTCTTGGCAATGCTGACAGCAATTTTAGGGCCGAAGAAAGCCGCAACAGAATAACCACAAAAGACGATACCATAGTTGACACCTTGGTTGATTGGGCCGTAGTTTTCCATCACAAGCGGTGGATAAACCCCCATGACACCACCAAAGCAGATGCCCAAAATCATGATACTGATTGCAAAGCCTGTAGCTGATGATAGGCTAAGTAATAACACAAAGGCTAGTATAATCACACCTAGAATGATATACAAGGTATTATTTCGACCTAATTTATCAGAGACCGTGCCCCAAATCACGCGCCCTAGACAGTTACTCAAGGAGTAAAGACTGACATAAAAGGCTGCGGTTGTTGGGGTTAAGCCAAACATCTGCTGACCGATAACTGAGGCATTTGCCGCAATCATCAGGCCTGAGAAAGCGCCTGTAAACATCATTAAGAAAATGATATAAAAAGTAGGTGTTTTCAGCATATCTAGCCAATTTTTATTGACTTTATCAAGCTTTTCTTGCCCTGCTACAGGTTGCGCAGTTTTTGGTGTCTGATTGCCTGATGCAGATTTGATAAACAAACTTGCGATGAGGATAATCACCATATAGGCAATTCCTAAAACTCGGAAGGCAAAAGTGACATCATAATTTTGGATAAAGAAATTGGCAATCGGTGCCGCAATAATCACAGCCCCGCCCATACCAGCGGTAATGATACCTGCTGCAAGGCCTTTTTTATCAGGGAAAAGTTTAATGGTGTTACTCAGACAACCTGAGTAAGCCAAACCTTGACCGATACCTGCCAAAAGGCCATAAGTCAGATAAAGCATGGTTGGACTTGTTGCTAAACCAGATAGGCAAAAGCCAAGACCAAACATGAGACCACCAACTGTAATCGACCATTTTGCCAGACCACGGTCTGTGAAAAAGCCACCTATAATCATGGGAATGGGTGCGACTGCTGAATTTATCGTAAAAGCCAGCATAATTTCGGGCATACCCCAACTTTTTGTCGCACTTAGTGGTCCTGCAAAGACGCTAAAGGCATAGATAGCCCCTGTACAAAGTAAGACCACCGTTGAGGCGATAAGTACTTGCCATCTGTTCATATTCTGTTTCATATTTTTCTCCGTCTTTTATCGCATAATGCGATGAAGGCTTATGTCAACTTATCGACAACAACAGTTTTACCTGCAATGCGGCCAAAGGTGAAGATATCTGTTAAGGAATTCCCACCCAAGCGATTACCGGCATGAATCCCACCAGCTACTTCACCAGCTGCGTAAAGTCCTGAAATGATTTTGCCAGACTGATCTAAAACATGGGTTTTAGTATCAATTTTCAAACCGCCCATGGTATGGTGAACCGCTGGTTTTCTTGGTGTTGCGTAGAATGGTGCTGTGACAACTTTCAAATCAAAGACGTCTTTACCAAATTCTGGATCTTCACCTTGATCAACGTAGGTATTATAGTTGTTAATCGTTGTCACGAAGGTTTCAGGGTCAATTGACAGTTGTTTAGCCAACTCTTCAAGCGTATCTGCTCTGTACAACGTGCCATTTTCAACTTGTCTATCAATTTTCTCTTGACTGGTATTATAAGCTGTATTTTTGATATGTTCATCCGCAATCAGATAGAATAAACCACCATTATCAATCGCTGCTTGAGTTAATTGGTCACGGCTACCATATTCATTGACAAAGCGCTTACCGGATGTATTCACCATGATAAAGTTTTGAGGTGGCACTTGTAGCCCACTGAATAAAGCACCGGTTTCAGGGTCAGATACTGGCATCATTTGAGAGAAGCCCATCCCGGTCAAATCTGCACCAGCACTTTGACCTAAGATAATCCCGTCACCTGTAATCGCAGGTGAATTGGATGTCTTAATGTCATCATCAATATCTGTCCAATAGGTATTGTAGGCTTTAAGCATTTGCGTATTGGCACCGAAACCTCCGGTTGTTAGGATAACTGCTTGGGCGCGAACAGTTACCTTGCCTCCTGCTAATCCTGTCCCTTCGATACCTGTGACGTTACCATTTTCAATAATTAAAGCATCAACTGGCGTATCTGTAATGATTTTTCCGCCATTATTTTCAACAAAGGTTTGCAAGGCAGAAACGAAAGCGTAGCCTTCACTTTTCAATGGTTTGTGACCACGACGCCACAGTGCGCCAACGGGCATCGTCACTTCTTCTTGGTCAAATGCAACGCCGATTTCTTCCAACCATTTCACAGACTCTAAAGCACGGTCAGTCAAGATTTTAACTAAATCATATTGACCATAGATGACATTGCCAAGTTGGTCTGTCCGTTTGCCGCCGAAATAAGTTTGCAGTCGATGGAAAATAGCTGAATCAAACAAATAACCTGTTTGACCATCGATATCACTGAGATAAGCTGCAACTTGTGTTTTAAAGACTCTAAAGTCTTCCAAGTATTCTGCATCGATTTGACTTTCGTCAATTGCGGCCATTTCTTGAAGTGTGTGGCTCTCACCAGCATTGGCTGTAAAAGTATTTTGCCAAACTGGGTCTGCCGCATTCATTGGCCCGCCAGTACGAACGGTATTGCCACCGACTGCTGGGAATTTCTCAACAACAATCACGCGCTTACCTTGTTGTAAGATACTTGCTGCCGCAGCTAATCCAGCACCACCAGCACCGACAACCACAACATCTGTTTCATATGTTTCATCTCCATGGTATTGGGCGCTTGGTGCTTTTGCACGTTTTCTCAAGGTATCAGGATTGGCACCTGCCATTTTCACAGCTTTTGCCACACCATCAAGCACACCATTACTTGTCACAGAGGCGCCTGACAAAATATCAACATTGAGCGTTTGGCCTTCAATAATTTGTGTCGGAATTCGTGTAAAGACGACATCTGCAATCCCTTGAGACTCGCCAGAAGTATCAATGTCGATGTTCTCGATTTTTTCTTGACTGAATTTAACAACCATTGGTAAATCGCCATTGTGTCCAGGCGTTGTCACCGCATATTCACCAGCCTCAAAGACCACTTCTTCAGGAATATTGAGAATATTTGCGACTTCAGTGAACTTCATAAATCGAAGGAAACAGCTCTCAAGGAAGTCAATCGTGCCTTCGTTTTTGAGTTGACCTGCTTTATCAAAGGCGTGATTTGCTTGTCCTAGCAAAAATTCATATCCCGGCATCACAACTGCATTCACCCCAGGTGCATCTAAAATTTGGCGCAAATGGAGTTGGGCCCGAGAAGAGCCTTGCACATCTAACGATGCGCCAACGATCATCACTGGCTTGCCATCAAGCGGATGAAGAGTGAAAGACAACCATTCGATGAGACTCTTCAAACTTGAAGGGATTGAGTGGTTGTACTCAGGCGTTGCAATAATCACGCCATCCGCGTCTTCAATTTTCCGATTAAAGTCTTGAATCAAAGGTGAATAAGACGCATCTTTTGATTCATTGAACATGGGAACGTCTTTGATTTCTAAAATTTCGATTTCTGCTTTATCGTTAAAATGTGTTTGCATGAATTGTAACAATAAACGATTATAAGATGATTTGGCATTTGTGCCAACAAGTCCAACAAATTTCATTATGCCATGCCTCCGTCTATATGTTCCCAAACAAATTGTCTTTTAGTCTCTGTTTGTTCAGGATTTTGTCTGCTAATTTCATTTGTGATTTTTAAGAAGGATAGAAATTCAGCAAAATCCCCTTCAAGTTCTGTTACTTTATCAGCATAAAGTAAGTCATTAGCTTGACTAAACGCTTCTAGAGAACGGCCTAAGAAAAATTCTGAGCCTGGTAGAATTCTTGCCTTTAATTCTGGTGCGTCTAAGATTTGACGGAGGTGGGCTTGCGCGCGTGATGTGCCAAGTGAGCCATGAGATGCACCAACAATCATCACCGGTTTATCAATCAAAGGTCTTGTTGTATAAGAAAGCCATTCAAGAACGCTCTTCAAAGCAGCCGGAATAGAATGGTCATATTCAGGTGTTGCAATAATCACGCCATCTGAATTTGTGATTTTGTCAGATAAAATCTGCACCTCGTGTGGCGCTTTTTTATCATCTGGTTCATCAAATGCTAGGATATCAGCAATTTCGCAAACATCAATCTCCACTGTCTCTTCAAAGTGTTTTTTCATAAATAGCAATAACTTGCGATTGGTTGAGGTGTCAGAATTAGTTCCGACGATTCCGATAAGTTTCATATCAATTTCCTTCCCGCACAACTTTGAATTCGCTTACAAAGTTTGTGACTTAACTAACTTAATTCTAGCGCTATCAAATTAAAAAGTAAAATAGTTTTCTTGTTATCAAATCATAACAAATTTGTTATAATGGACAAAACAGGAGAATAATATGGCAGAACTATACTCTCAACAAACCTTACACTACTTGGATATTCTATTAAAACACGGTAATTTCACTAAAGCAGCAAAAGATTTGTATGTCTCGCAACCACACCTCACACAAACTATCAAACGCATTGAATCTGACCTAGGCGCTCAAATCATCAATCGTGAGATCACACCACTTCAACTCACAGCCGCTGGTAAATTGTACTATCAATACTTGGTCGCTGCTGAAAACAAAAAAGAACAGTTTCGACAACAGTTCTTCCAATATACCAACCCAGGTAAAAAAGTGATACACTTAGGCGTCCTATCAAGTCTAGGCTCGTTTTTATTGCCGATTTTTTTGCCAGACTTTATTAAAGCTTATCCAGATGTTACTGTCGAATTGCACGAAGATTTACCAGAGCGTAATGAGTCAAAGCTCCTGAATGGCAGTCTCGATTTCTTCATCGGTCAAAATCCAGAGACCATCTCTCCTAACCTTAAAACAATTCATTTCGGAAAACATGGTTATTACGCATTGATACCGGAGTGTTCAGCATTTTATCAACCACAGCAATTTTTAATCTCAGATGAATGCATTCCGATGAAAACTTTGCTGAGTGAGCCTTTGGTGCTGACCAAACGTGGCTCCGCCATCCGGCGGCAAGTTGATTATTTATTGCAAAAGTATAAAATTCAGCCCAATATCGTTTTAGAGACCAACAACATTTTTACCGCCGTCAACCTAGCAAAAGCAAATGCAGGGGTTACATTTTTTGCTGAAAGCATTAAAGTTTTTGATAATCATCGCCCGTTTAATATCTATCAATTACCGCTAGAACTGCTTTCCTTGGATTATTTCATCAGCTATGACACCAAAAAAATTCTAGACCCGATTGAGCTAGAATTCGTTACTTTCTTTAAAAACGCTATTTCAAAACTACTTTAAAATTGTGCTAAGGCGTTTGTCGTACTGGCCATTTGGTTATCTTTTGTAATGACGATCGCTTCAATGTTTGGGATGTTGTTTAACTCACGAATCACCTCAGCTGCTTTTTTACCAAACAGTTTCGTCGTCCAGATTTCGCCATCTAATGATTTTTCGGAAATGATCGTCAAACTTGCGAGGTCATTTTCTACCGGATATCCCGTTTTACTATCGAAAATATGGTGAAAAACTTGTCCACCTGCTTTGATTTTTCGTTCATAAATACCACTTGTCACAACTGACAAGTTTTTTAAATTCAAAACAAGGGCATTATTCCCTCGTGGCAAGGCAGGATTTTGAATACCAATTTTCCATAAACCTGATGAATCTTTGGGAGAATCTCCGAAAGTTAAAACATTGCCACCCAAGTCAATGAAACCTGAGGTAGCCTTTTCACTTTTGAAATAAGCCATGATTTTATCAGCGAAATAACCTTTGGCTAAAGCCCCTAAATCAATCTCCATCCCTTTTACAAGTAAAAATACTGTCTGTTGCTGCTTGTCTAACTGAATCTTCTCAGGATCAATCAGCGGCAAAACCTGTTTAATCTTGTCATCACTTGGTTTCTGAGAGTCCTTAAAACCAATATGCCAGAGCTTAATCAATGGCCCAATCGCAATATTTAACAGCCCACCACTTGTGAGGCTTTCTTTTTTACCCATTTCAATCAATTCAAATAGCTCAGCAGGCACTTGAATCGCTTTTATCCCAGCATTCTGATTAATCGTCATCAGTAAAGACTGGTCATCATTTGCACTGAATGTTTTTTCATAATCAGTCAATCTACGAAAAGCTTCCGTAAGCAAGGTATCCCCAAAAGGATGTGCAACGCCACACCTGATCACCGTTCCCATGAGTTTAATACTGTTTTCTTTGAACATATTTTTCCTGTCTTTTTGGATAAAGGATATGACTTAAACTGTTGCTTCATTGGCATATGGCGCACGTCATTATGAGTCAGGTCAATCACCTTTTTACATTTTGATATAAATCCTAGCTGACCATCATTACTTGTATAGTAGATATACGCCATGTATTTTTCTAGGGTTAGTGAGAATTTATATAGCACATATTATACCACTTTATAGCAATTATTTGGATGAAATCATTGCTGCTGATTTTTTTGACGATAGTAATAATCTAATTGAAACATCTCACAAAAATACCAAACAAAAAGGCTTAATGAAAAATCTTAATTTCAAATGTTACATCAATAATGCTTTATTTTCATTAAAACTCTCCTTGCTTTCGAGGCATAATGAACAAAATCAAAATACCGACAACAAAGATACCTGTGATAAGTATACTCCCTTCGTTTCCGTAACTACCACCATTTATAAGGTGATTCATGGATTTTGTTTCAACAGTAAACAGAGTCCCACCAGTCAAGCTATCACTTAATAAACAGGTCGAGATAAAATTCCATGCTGCATGAAATGCAGAGACAAACCAAATGCTGCCTCTCCTTATAAATACCAGACTGAAAAAAACACCAAACAACATCAGGTTTAAAAAAGTAAGAACGGAAACGGCTCCGCTAAAGACGTGTAGACAAGCAAAGGCAACAGAGCTGATAATAATTGACACTGCCAATGACTGCCTACGAGCTAAAGCAGTCATAAAGTAGCCTCTAAAAGCCTGTTCCTCGCTGAATCCTTGTAACAAAAAGAGAATAAAGTATATCGCAATAAGCAACCAAGACACGTCACTATTCAACTTAATAGAAGCGCCCAGTGCGACTAATACTAACATGAAAGCAGTCACAATTGTTACACCAGAAAAGTAACCACAAATTATTTCTCGCCACATATGATTTCTGTCCAAGCCTAGGGCACGCACACTGAGATTGTCTTTTCGACGACTACTTGCATAAATAATTGGAATTGTAAATGCTGAAGCAAGGGTAAATAACAGATATGCAATCGGATTCTTGAACAGATCAAACATAACCTCAAAGGCTCTCATAAATCCATTTGGCATGGCAAAGAGTTTGAAATATGCGAGAAGGCCGCCATCAAAGGTTATCATAATGCCAATATATAATGCGATGTAATGTAAACCAAGCCATGGAAGAAAATAGATACGAACTAGTCTCAAAATCTCTTTTAGTAGAGACCTCCCTTTGCTACGATCTTCAGATTCAGTAATCTTACTTGGTTTTGTAAAGAAATAATCTTTCATCCTGCTCACAACCTTTCTACAAAAGTCCATTTACAGGAGTTTTCCTGTTTAAGTTTAAATGTCAGTTATATACCTCGTTATAATGAAATGTTAACTTTTAGTCAATTTGTTTCCATTTTCTCTAATTATATATTATTTTTTTAATAAAAAAATATCGTGTCAACTTTACGCTTCTCCAGAAGTAAAAAAACTTCCAGCTTTTCAATCAATTAAAAATCACCAAGATAATCTAAACTTTTACCTAAAATACTGCTTGATTTTAACACGATTAAACGTACGATAAACTTTTCACAAATTTTATAAATAAGTTTACACAAAAAGATACTACTCGTGATTATTATAATCGTAAGTAGTATCTTTTTTAATTTTCACTATTAACTTAGGATTTATTTTAAATCTTCTTTTGATGTATTCATTATGATACTCCTGGTGATGCTAAACTTTGATTATTTTTTAAAGCGTTGGGCCTTTCCTACTTTTTAATCACCATCTGAATCGCCTGCTCCATTTTTTCCAGCTGTTCTTCTGGATTGTCATTCGGATGTTCAAAGCACTGCTTCAAATTTTCAGCCACAATGATGCCCATGGTACGATCAATCCCTGAACGAACGGCACTAAGCTGCGTGACGATATTGACACAGTCTTTTTCTTCTGCAATCATTTTTTGAATGCCGCGTAATTGCCCTTCAACACGTCGTAGGCGATTGATAATCTGTTTTTGGTTATCTGATTCTAACATGTTTGACTCCTTATATACTAAATTTACATTGCTTAATACCTTTTATTATACCTATAAGGGGTATTTTAGTCAAGTCTAGTAAAATGAAAATGACAATCATTTTTATTGACAAAGCTGATGATATAGTGTTTAATATACCCTACAAGGTATATAAGGAGACCACAATATGTTATCTTTTTTTAGAAAAACACCCTCAATTTCTATAACGGAATTAAGTAAGAAATTAGCGAAGCCTATAACACTACTGGATGTTCGCACACCGCAAGAATACCAGTCGGGGCATATCAAACAAGCTAAAAATGTGCCCTTAACAGAAATCGGACGTTATTCAGGTCAAGATAGCAAGGTCTATGTCATTTGTCAATCTAGTATGCGCAGTCGCCAAGCGACTAAAATCCTTAATAAAAAAGGTTATGATGTCACTAATATCCGAGGTGGCATGTCTCAATGGACTGGTTATACGGTAGGAGGTATGAAATGAAAATTATTATCGTTGGTGGCGTTGCTGGTGGTATGTCAGCCGCAACTCGCTTACGTCGTTTAATGGCTGATGCTGAAATCATCGTTTTTGATAAGGGACCATTTGTATCCTTTGCTAACTGTGGTTTACCCTACTTTGTCTCAGGTGAAATCAGTCATAAAGCAGCACTCCTCCTTCAAACGCCAGAGTCTTTAAAGGCACGGTTTAACTTAGATGTCAGACCCTTGCATGACGTCACTAGCATTTCCCCTGAAAAACATGAACTGCAAGTTAGTTTTGAGGGAAAAGTGAGGACCGAAAGTTATGACAAACTCATCTTATCACCAGGTGCCAAGCCTTTTATCCCTGAGATCGCTGGCTTAGATCAAGCGCAAAATGTGTTTACTTTAAGGAATGTGCCGGATTTAGATCGCATCATGGCGCATCTCACGCCTGAGACTAAAACGGCTGTTGTCATCGGTGCTGGTTTTATTGGTCTCGAGATGGCTGAAAACTTAAGCAAACGGGGCTTAGCTGTTACCCTCATTGAGAAAGCGCCTCAAGTCTTGCCACCACTTGACATAGAAATGGCTGCTTATGTCAAAAATGAACTGATCGCATCTGGTGTGACGGTTAAAACATCGGCTTCTGCCCTTGCCTTTCAAGCAGCTGGGCGCGAGATCGTCCTAGATACTGGCGAGGTTGTTACTACTGATTTGACGATTTTGTCAGTCGGCGTTCAACCCGAAACTAGCCTGGCACAAGCCGCAGGTCTCAAACTCGGTATAGGCGGGGGTATTTTGGTCGACGATCATTACCAAACCAGTGCGCCTGATGTCTATGCCGTTGGTGACGCAATTGTCGTCAAACAGCAGCTCACAGGACAAGACGCCCTAATCGCCCTAGCTTCTCCCGCCAATCGTCAAGGCCGTCAAGTCGCAGATGTCCTTGCGGGCATTAACCGCTTCAATCGCGGCAGTATCGGAACGGCTATTGTCAGTGTTTTTGGGCTCACTGCTGCTTCGACTGGTTTGAGTGAAGCTCAGGCAAAATTAGCTAACCTTCCCATAGCAGTTGTTCATATCACTGGAAAAGATCATGCAGCCTACTATCCGGGTGCTAAAGATCTCCTCCTCAAGCTCATTTTTAACCCCCATTCTGGGGAAATATACGGTGCACAAGGTATTGGTGAGAAAGGTGTCGATAAGCGTATCGACATTATTGCAACAGCTATCAAAGGAAACTTAACCATTTTTGATTTGCCTGAACTTGAATTAACTTATGCACCACCTTTTGGGTCAGCCAAAGACCCTATCAATATGCTAGGTTATGCTGCTATGAATCTGGCAGAAGGCTTGAGTGACAACATCCAATGGCATGAGCTCAACTCCTATCTGGCACAAGGCTATCGCCTTTTAGACGTTCGACAAGCCCACGAACTTGAACAAGGTAGCTTTCCAAATGCTCTGCATATCCCTTTAAACGACTTGAGCGATAGATTGTCAGAATTGGACCCTGATCAAGCTTACATTGTCAGCTGCCAAAGTGGCCTACGGAGTTATCTATCCGAGAGACAACTCAAACAAGCAGGCTTTACTGTTAAAAATTTAGATGGCGCTTTCGCCCTCTACCAAACTGTCCTACCGGAGGAAATCAACTATGTATAAAAATATAACTATATCAGACTTTTATCAAGCAAGCCTAGAAGGAAAGCTAGCCATCATTGATGTTCGAGAAGCCTATGAATTCGACTATGGCCATGTGCCAGGTGCTGTGAACTTACCTTTGAGTGAATTTGAAGGCTATGAAAAACTATTGTCGAAAGATACCCCCTACCATATCATTTGTCAAGCAGGCGTCCGGTCTGTACAAGCCTGCAAATTTTTGTATGCTCAAGGGTATGATGTGACAAATGTCATGGAAGGGACGGGTGCTTGGCCTGGAGAACTGGTCTAAGCTAATAAAGCAACGCTATCATGGATTTATCGAGATGAAGCCTATCAGCTAAAAAAGACTACTTGCGATTCTAATCATCGTAAGTAGTATTTTTTTATAAACTTGATTTATTTTCTTTATTAAACTCAATTAATTCTTTAAGCGTTGGGGCTTTAGCATCTTTTTCAGATACCTGATCAAGATTACCAACTGTGATCGAAATTGGCCATTCAATGCCTAATTCAGGGTCTAGCGGGGTTAATGCGACACCTGACATGCCAGGGCGCCATTCATTGTCAAAGCAATAAAGGTATTCTGTATCATCATCTAGTGCCTGAAAGCCATTACAAACGCCTTGTGGGACAAAGACTTGGACACCTGGTGTTAGATGGACAGTTACAACTGCTCCAAGCGTCTTGCTATCTGCTCTTGTATCAACATAAGCGCCAAATGCAGAGCCGTGAGCGACTGTCACTAGTTTCGCCATCGCTTCGCCGTGAAGACCTCGAACTGCACCACGCTTGGTTCGCGTTAAATTGATTTGTTGCCACGGATTTAATGTATCTGGCAGCACATCAGCATGTGCGCTTGCGCGATAAAGCTCCCTAACTGTGCCGCGATCATCAGTCACTGTTTTGACATGGATGATTTGTAGTCCGTCAATTTGAGATGTTTCAGAAGCAAATTCGTTGATTTCTAATGTCATGTTGACTCCTTATCTTTTATTCCAATTATAAATATGGTGCTAAATTTTCAAGAATCACCTTGCATCCATCAGGTGAGAGATGTGCGCCATCAAAAGTATAGGCTTGCTTCAGATTGCCATGTTCATCAGCCAAACCTTCACTCACATCAATAAAGTGAACGCCCAA
>ERZ650306.1005-NODE-1005-length-16591-cov-16.161466_pt1 | contig 16591 bp, 10 predicted proteins | sample MGYA00376242_ERZ650306 | MGnify/ENA primary metagenome ERZ650306 (study PRJEB26733, sample SAMN07839244) | wastewater metagenome | biome: urban; feature: wastewater treatment plant; material: waste water | place: USA: North Carolina | collected 2016-03-31 ... | reverse complement strand
CCGACCATTGGCGTCTCGCACTGCGTGTGCAAGCTGATGCTCAATCCATTCGACGCGAAATCCCAGCACTTCATCCAGTACCGTGCGGGCCATTGCCCTGAAACCGTGGGCAGTGATTTCGTCTTTAGTGGAATATCCGAGAGTCCGAAGCGCCTTGTTGATGGTCCCATCCGACAGCGGCTTGCCAGGTCGTTGCCCCTTGAAGACATACACGCCCTCCCCTGTTAAAGGTCGCAGCTCTTCTAGGACTTCGAGGACTTGCCGGGAAAGAGGAACGATGTGAGGCTGCTTCATCTTCATTCGCTCAGCAGGAATCTCCCACTTCGCCGCCCCAAGGTCGAACTCGCCCCACTCGGCGAGACGAAGCTCGCCAGGGCGAAGAAAGACATGTGGCGCCATCTTCAACGCGCACTGGACCTCGAAACTTCCTCGGTAGCCGTACATGTCCCGCAAGAGCGGAGCAATCTGCTCAGGGTCGGTAATACTCGGGAAGTGCTCAGGTTTCCAGGGCGTCAGCGCATCTTTCAAGTCGACGGTGAAATCCCGCTCGGCCCGGCCGGTCGCCACTGCATAGCGAAAAACCTGGCTACAGTTCTGCTTGGCTCGATGTGCGGTTTCAACAGCTCGGGCTTCGATGCGGCGCAAGACGGTCAGCAGCTCTGGAGGCTTGATGTCCCCCATCGGCCGTGACCCAAGCCATGGAAAGACATCACGTTCAAGGCGACGAATAACTTTGTCAGCATGCTTTGCTGATTTGGTCGTCTTCCACTTCTCGAACCACTCTCGCGCGACCACCTCAAAGCTGTTCGCATTCGACTCAGCTCGCGCCTCCTTGGTGGCCTTCCGGTGCGAGCTAGGGTCAACACCATTGGCGATAAGCTTGCGGGCATCATCCCTCCGCTCACGCGCCAGAGCGAGGCTCACGTCTGGATAGACCCCAAGAGAGAGCCGCTTTTCCTTGCCTTCGATGCGGTACTTGAGTCGCCACCACTTGCCCCCACTGGGGGCAACTTCGAGGTAAAGCCCCTTCTCGTCCGAGATTTTGTAAGGCTTTTCCTTCGGCTTCGCCTGCCTAATCTTGATGTCGGTAAGTGGCATTGGGGGCAACTCCTTCGCGCGGTGTCGAGTTGCCCTCAATGTTGCCCCCAGTTGCCCCGAGATGCTAGGGGGCAACATGAGACAAGGCGAGACAAAGAAAAAGCCGCGAAGCTAGTGTCTTCGCGGCTTTTGAGGTGTCACGAGATTTCGTGAGACTGTATTCTGGTGGACCGAATGAGGATCGAACTCACGACCTCCGCATTGCGAACGCGGCGCTCTCCCAGCTGAGCTATCGGCCCACGTAAGCCGCGCATTATAGCGAGGCTTTTTTCAGCTGAAAAGCCCTTGTTGCAATCCGGACGTTTCAGGTTTCTTCGTCGGCCCCGGAGCCGACCGCGGCCCGGCCGAGACGATCGGCGACGGCAGCCCATTCGGGCTGCGATGGAGGCGCTTCGACCAGAAGGCGGGCGCAGCCGGATGCATCGAGGCTGCGCAGCCGGGCGTAAAGATCGTGACCATAATTTACCGGATCGGCGGGCGCTTCGATCCAGAGCACGCCGGCCGGCAGATCGGCCGGAGCGGGAATTCGGGCCAGCACGGCGTCGCCGGATTGCACCTGCGCCGCAAGGGCGCTCCCGACCACCAGCTCCAGCGGCGTGCGCGGGGCGTAGTGGGCCGCCAGGGCGCCGGAAACGCGTGGCGCCGGGCTGGCCTCGTCAGGCTCGCCGCGCAGGCGCGGACGGCGGCCGATGACGCGGGCGATGTCGTCCGCACCGATTGCGCCGGGCCTCAGGATGACCGGCACATCGCGGGAGAGATCGAGAATCGTCGACTCCAGACCGACCTGGCAAGGGCCACCGTCGAGAATCAGCGACACCCGGTCACCGAGCTCCTGACGCACGTGCTCGGCGGTCGTCGGGCTGATGCGACCGAAACGATTCGCCGACGGCGCCGCGACACCGGAACCGAAGGCACGCAGCAGTTCGAGTGCCACGGGATGACTGGGCACCCGCAGGCCGACCGTATCCTGACCGCCGGTAACGATGTCGGGCACGCCGTCTTCCTTCTTGAGGATCAGGGTCAGCGGTCCGGGCCAGAAGGCGCGGGCCAGCGCGATGGCTTCCCGGGGAATGTCCCTTGCCCAGGCGGTGAGCTCCCCGGCATCGGCCAGATGGACGATCAGCGGATGATCCGACGGTCGCCTCTTGGCGGCGAAGATTTTGACCACCGCATCCGGATTGAGGGCGTCGGCGCCGAGACCGTAGACGGTTTCGGTGGGCAGCGCGACCAGTTCGCCCTGCCGCAGCAGCGCAACGGCGCGCTGAATGTCGCTCATGGCCGGGGCCTTAGTCATCGCGCACGCCGATGGCACTGCGGGCCGCCAAGGCCTTGGCAAGCACCTCCGCGGGATCGTCTCCGATCACCGTGAAATGCCCCATCTTGCGGCCGGGGCGAGCGTGATGCTTGCCGTAGAGATGCAGGCGCAGACCGGGCACGGCATGGAGGATGGACCAGTCGGGCTCGCGATAACGGCCGTGGGCATCGCCGCCTTCGAACCACAGTTCGCCGAGCAGATTGACCATCACCGAAGCGCTGTGCTGACGCACCTCTCCGAGCGGCAGACCGCACAGGGCGCGCACCTGCTGTTCGTATTGACTGGTGACGCAGGCGTCGATGGTGTGGTGACCGCTGTTGTGCGGGCGCGGCGCCATTTCATTGACCACCAGCTCGCCGCGACTGAAAAAGAACTCAACCGCCAGCGTACCGATGAAACCGAGACGCTCGGCGATCCGTTCGGCGTATTCCTGAGCCGAGTCGCGCAGGCAGGCGGACGCCCGGGCCGGCGCGATGGAAACGTCGAGAATGCCGCCGGTGTGGCGGTTTTCGACGGTAGGAAAACATTTGACCTTGCCGTTCTCGTCGCGCGACAGCACCACCGAGACTTCGTAGTCGAGGGTCAGCATGCGTTCCAGCACGCAGGGTTCGCCCTTGAACTGACGGAAGGCCTGCAGCGCCTCGGCCGCGCTGGCGACCCGCGCCTGCCCCTTGCCGTCGTAGCCGAAACGGGCCACCTTGAGGATCGCCGGAAAAAGACCGCCGTCCGCGGCGGCGATATCGGCGTCGGACGCAATGACGGCAAACGGACCGTGCGGCAAACCGTTGTCGCGCAGGAAGCGCTTTTCGGCGATACGGTTCTGACACACCGCCACCGCCGCCGCACCGGGGCGGACCGGAGCGAACTTGGCGAGGTAGTCGAGGGTGTCGGCCGGAACGTTTTCGAACTCGGTGGTCACCGCGGCACAGCCGTCGGCAAGTGCATCCAGCGCGGCGAAATCGTCGTAGCGGGCCTGCAGATGACGGTCGGCGATGAGGCCGGCCGGGCTATGGGGATCGGGGTCGAGCACCCAGACCTTGTAGCCCATCTCGTGGGCCGCGGCGACAAAGAAGCGGCCGAGCTGGCCGCCGCCAAGCATGCCGAGGGTGGCGGGCGGGAGAATCATCGCGTCAATCCTGCAATCAGACCGGGTCGAGGTTCATGGCCAGGACGCTGGCCGTCTGCTCGGCACGGAAGGCGTCGAGTTTGGCGGCCAAGGCCGGGTCGGTCGCCGCCAGCAGCGAAACGGCAAAAAGGCCGGCGTTGGCCGCGCCCGCTTCGCCGATCGCGAAGGTGGCAACCGGAATGCCCTTCGGCATCTGCACGATGGACAACAGCGAATCCTTGCCCGACAGCGCCTTGGACTGGACCGGCACACCCAACACCGGCACGGTGGTCTTGGCGGCGATCATGCCCGGCAGGTGAGCGGCGCCGCCGGCACCGGCGATGATCGCGCGCAGGCCGCGCCCGCGGGCCGCCTCGGCGTACTCGAACATCAGGTCGGGCGTGCGATGGGCGGAAACGACGCGGGCCTCGAAGGGCACGCCGAAATCCTTCAGCACTCTGGCCGCCGCCTGCATGGTGGGCCAATCGGAATTGGAGCCCATGACGATGCCGATGATGGGTTGTTGATCGCTCATGATTCAGGCCTTCCGGGCAGCGCGGGTGGCGGACTCGACGGTATTAGCGAGCAGCATGGTGATGGTCATGGGGCCGACGCCGCCGGGCACCGGCGTGATCGCACCGGCCACTTCCTTGGCGGAGTCGAAATCCACATCGCCACACAGTTTGCCAGCGTTCGGCCCGTCGCTCAGGCGGTTGATGCCCACGTCGATGACAACGGCGCCGGGCTTGATCATGTCGCCGGTGACGAACTTCGGCTTGCCGATGGCGGCGACCAGAATGTCGGCGCGACGGGTGTGGAAATTGAGGTCGCGGGTGCCCGAGTGGCACACGGTGACGGTGGCACCGGCGGCGGTGAGGAGCATCGCCATCGGTTTGCCGACGATGTTGGAGCGGCCGATCACCACGGCCTCGGCGCCACGCAGGGGCATCTCGATGCTCTTGAGCATTTCCATCACGCCGTTGGGCGTACACGGCACGAAGGCTTCCTGACCTTGTGACAGCCGGCCGACGTTCTCGGCGTGAAAGCCGTCCACGTCCTTTTCGACGGAAATGGCTTCGAGCACCAGCTTTTCGTCGAAATGCCGGGGCAGCGGAAGCTGGACGAGGATGCCATGCACCGAAGCATCGGCGTTCAGTTCGGCGATCTTGCCGAGCACCTCGGCCGGAGCGGCGTCCTGCGGGTATTCGAACTTGAGGGACTTGATGCCGGCCTTCTCGCAGCCGGCCACCTTGTTGCGGACGTAAACCGCCGAAGCCGGATCGCCGCCCACCAGGATCACCGCGAGACAGGGTTGAGTACCCTGGGCGGTCAGTTCAGCCGCCTTCGCGGCGAGTTCTCCGCGCAGTTTCGCGGAAAGCGCGTTGCCATCGATAATGCGAGCCGTCATGCCGCTGCTCCTCAGGAAAAACCCGAGATTCTACCACGACTTAAGTCGCTCCTCTGCGGCGGCGACACAAGCCCGCAGCCGGACAAAACCCGTCAGGAGGTCAATCGCCCGCCGCCCTCGATGGCCATCACGTTCTGTACCAGCTCGGCCAGCGACTGCGCGGCCATCTTTTCCATCACCCGGGCGCGGTGCACTTCGACGGTCTTGATGCTGATGCCAAGCACGTCGGCGATCTGCTTGTTGAGCTTGCCGGCGATGATCAGTTCGAGCACTTCCCGTTCGCGCTGGGTGAGCTGATCGAGACGGCGCGAAACCTCCGCATCCTGACGGCGACGGCTGCGGCTCTCTTCTTCCTTGACGAGGCACTGGCTGACGAGGCGCAGCAGTTCAATGTCGTTGAAGGGCTTTTCGATGAAATCCACGGCACCCTTCTTGAGCGCGGCCACGGCCATCGGCACATCGCCGTGGCCGGTGATGAAGATGACCGGCAGCGTGCAATACTGGGCGCGCAGGCGTTCATGGAGTTCCAGCCCGCTCATGCCGGGCATGCGCACGTCGAGAAGCAGGCAGCCGTTGAACTCCGGCCGCCAGGCACGCAGGAAGTCCTCCGCCGAAGCGAAGGCCGCCACCTTGAAGCCCTGGGATTCGAGCAGCCAGATGAGGGAGTCGCGCAGGGCTTCGTCGTCATCCACGAGATAGATGATCTGTTCAGGCATCGAGGCTGGCGGTTTCACGGACGGTCTCCAGAGGCAAAGTGAAGCGGAAGATACATCCTCCGGCGGGGTTCGCGTCCACCCACAGACGTCCGTCGTGGAATTCGACGATGGATCGGCAGATATTGAGCCCCATGCCCATCCCTTCGACCTTGGTGGTGTAGAACGGCGAAAAGAGCTTTTCCAGCGCTTCGTCGGAAAGGCCATGACCGCGGTCGGCGACGGCCACTTCCACCTGACTGTTGTCCACGCGGCGCGCCGAAACGATCAGGACGCGCTCGTCGGCCGGTTTGTCGCGCATGGCCTGGATACCGTTCTTCACCAGATTGAGCACCACCTGCTCGATCATCACGGCATCGGCAAAAACGGGCGGCAGATCGGCCGGAATCTGGCTGACGACATGCGCGCCGTGGCGGCGGGCGTCGATTTCGACGAAACCGATGGCGTCGTCCACCACCGCCGCGAGGGACACCGGATGGCGGCGCGGCTCGCTCTTCTTCACGAACTCGCGCACCCGCCGGATGATCTTGCCGGCCCGCTCGGCCTGGGCACTGGCCTTCTGCATGGCGGTGAGAATGTCTTCCCGACGATACTCCCCGGACTGCATGCGATTGACGCAGCCGGCCGAGTAATTGGCGATGGCGGCCAAAGGCTGATTGAGTTCGTGAGCCAGCGTCGAGGCCATCTCGCCCATGGTGATCAGGCGCGAGGTGCGTTGCAGGCGCTCCTGCTGGGCGCGGTTTTCCTCGTCGACGCGCTTGCGGTCGGTGATGTCGGTGGCGATGGCCATGCGCACCACGCGCCCATCCACCCAGCGGGTGGCCCGTTCGCGGATGTGATACCAGCGCCCGGAAAGGACGTGCCGCAGTTCGCCATCGTAGAGCTCCCGCGGAACCTGCTCGGGCGACAGCCGGCGCGGGTCGACGTCGTACCACAGGGTATCGGGCGGCGTTGGCAGGCCGAAGGTGCCGACCCGGCGGCCAACGGCGTCGAAACCGTAGATGCTCTTGAAGGCCCGGTTGGCGAAAAGGATTTCGTCGTTGGCGGCGTCGGCCACATACACCGCGGCATCGAGACCGTCGAGCACGGCAACGAAGCGCTCGTGGGCGGTTTCCAGTTCGGCGCGTACCCGCTTGGGTTCGGTGATGTCGGTGATCGAAGCCATCCAGCCGGTCTGGCGCCCTTCCCCGTCGATCAGCGGCGACAGGTAGAAGCGGGTGTCCAGGCGCTCGCCGTTCTTCCTCCGGATGCGCATCTCGAAGCCGGTGGAGGGCGCGCTGCCGTTGAGGGTCTGTTCCAGGTTGTGCTGCAGGGTTTCGACTTCGTCGAGCGGCCAGTATAGAAACGGCGGCCGGGTGCCGACCAGTTCCTCCCGCGACCAGCCGGTCATGCGGCAAAAAGCCGGGTTTACGTAGATGATCTCGCCCTGCAGATCGATGGCGCGCAGGCCGGTGACGAGGGATTCCTCCATCGACTGACGGAAAGCATATTCGTCGTGCAGCGCCTGCTCGGCCGCCTTGCGCCCGGTGATGTCGTGGGCGACGGCGTACATCAGTTTTTCCTCGGGCACCGAATTGACGCTCCAGGCCAGCCAGCGGTAGCTGCCGTCATAGCAGCGACAGCGGTTTTCGAAGGCGCCCGGCGTGCCGGAGGCGAGGCTGCGCAAGTGCTCGATGGTGTCGGCGACATCTTCCGGGTGGATGAAATCGAGCATCGGCCGACCCGGCAAATCTTCGGGGGCATAGCCGAGAATCCGTTCGAAGGCCGGGTTGCAGCGCCGGAAGACGCCGTCGTGGCCGAGGATGGCCAGCAGATCGAGGGACAGGTTGAACAGCCGGTCGCGCTCCTTTTCCACCCGCACCCGCCGCAAGGTGTGGGCGCGCAACAACCACAGGCTCCACATCACGAAGAACGACAAGGCCACGATCACCGCGATCGGAAAGCCCTTGGGCAGCTCGCTGTCGGTACGGTAGGCCGTGGCCTGCAGGAACAGTCCGTTGCCGGGCGGATCGAGGGGTACGGCAAAATCCAGGCTCTCTTCCAGCGGCCGCACCGTCGAGTTCATCGCCAGCGGCTCGCCACGGGCGCCGACAAAGGCAAGCTGGTATTTCTCGCCAAACCAGCTCGGCACCAGATGGGTCACCATCCGCTCGATGGAATACACGGCAACGATCGCACCCAACGAGGTCCGCCCCTGCTGGACCGGCATATAAACCTCCAGCACCGCCATGTTTCGGGCATTGACGTAAGCCTCGCCATACACCGCACGCCCCAAGTCGCGGGCGCGACTGAGCACCACGGCCTGCGCGGTGGTCAGCGCGTCGCCGACCAGCCAGTCGGTGGTGTCGAAGGGCGCCGTCCATTTCACCCGTTGATCGTCGGCTACCCACACCAGATTGACCAGCTCGGGGTTGTTGGCGATCTGCTGGTTGGCACGCACCTGAAATGCGTCGCCGTCCAGCGTTCCGCCCGCCAGCTCACGGGCCATCTGGCCAAGGAACTCCTCGGTGCCCTGCATGTGCAGACGCATCGTCTGCTCGGCCCATTGCACGTCGCGGGCCAGCGCATTGCGCTGGGTCTCGGTCTCCTGACGCTGCAGGATCCACACCAGCACCAGCATGGCCAGCGCAAAGAGCAGCACCGCAAAGTACGGAGCGGACCAATACCAATTGGCCTGGGGAGCGTAGGGGGCGGACGTTTTTTTTGTGTTCGGCATTTCCCGCGCATCCTGCTAGCGGACACAGGGATGAGGCATTCGGACTTACCCTAACGCCCTTGCGAAAAAGCCGTTTTCCGGAACCTCCGGCTCCGCCGATCCATCGGCTTCGACCCCGGCCGACGGGTTTCCGCGGAATACGCGTGACTTGGCCGGCAACTCGGGTGCAGTATGGCGCCCGGACGGAAAAACAACGATAACGACAAGCGGGAGAGACCCTTGCCTCGATGGACGCGCGCAGCGATGTCGGTTGTAGTGGGTGCGACCGTTGCGTTCGCGTCGATGGCCGTGCCGGCGCCCGGCGCCCAGGCCGGCGAACCGATCCGCATCGGCGTCTCGGGCCCCTTCACGGGCGGATCGAGTCCGATGGGCGTCGCCATGCGTGACGGCATCCGGCTCGCCGCGCAGGAAATCAATGCAGCCGGCGGCATTCTCGGCCGGCCGCTGCGACTGATCGAACGGAACGACGAGGCACGCCCGGAGCACGGTGCGCAGATCGCGCAGGAGCTGATCAACCGCGAGAAGATCGTCGCCGGACTCGGCATCGTCAATACCGGCGTGGCGCTGGCGAGCCAGCGTTTCTACCAGCAGGCCCACCTGCCCATGATCACCTCGGTGGCAACCGGCTCGATCATCACCAAGCAGTTCCTGCCGCCCCAATACCCCGACAACTACATCTTCCGCGTATCCGCGCCCGACACCCTGCAGGCGGCGATGATCGTCGACGAAACGGTGGTCCGGCGGCGGCTGCGCAAGCTGGCGATCTTCCACGACAGCACCAACTACGGCCAGCTCGGCCGCGAAGACCTGGAACGGGCGCTGGATCGGCACGGAATCAAACCGGTAGCCGTCGAGCGCTTCAACATCCGCGATGTCGACATGACGCCGCAACTGATCCGCGCCCGCAACGCCGGTGCCGAAGCGGTCCTCACCTACGGCCTCGGCCCGGAGCTGGCCCACGTCGCCAACGGCATGGTGCGCATCGGCTGGCAGGTGCCGCTGGTCGGCAGCTGGGCGCTGAACATGCCCAACTTCATCGACAACGCCGGTCCCAACGCGGAAGGCACCCGGATGCCGCAAACCTTCATCCAGGAAGGCGACACGCCGCGCCACCGGGCCTTCATCGACAAATACCGGAAGACCTTCGGCGTCGAACGCATTCCGGTCGCCCCCGCCGCCGCCCAGGGCTACGATTCGATGCTGCTGCTGGCCGCGGCGATCCGTCAGGCGCGCAGCACCGATGGGGTGAAACTGCGGGAAGCACTCGAAACGCTTCAGGAGCGGGTCGAGGGAATCGTCATGGTATATGATCGACCTTTCTCCAGAACCGACCACGAAGCGATCGACAGCAAGCGCGCCCTGGTCATCGGAGAGATACGCAACAAGAACGTGGTTTTCGCCTATGACGAAGACCGTAAGCGGGACGCTCAACACAAATGATCCCGCGCGGAATCGTAGTTTCCGCAAACGGCCGGGAGCCTTCTCCCCCCTCCCTCTCCCAGGCCGGTTTTTATCCTTTCCCGTCGAACGAAATTTCGCCGGCCGGTGCCATTGGCTCCGGTCGACCGCTGCCTTGTGTTCGCGCACATCGTCGCGGAAGCGAGCGCGTTCACCCGCGAAACCCGGATCGGACTGCCCGGGCAGACGTAAAAAACGTCGCCGGCATCGCATATTGAGGATTGCACGTATTGCACGATGCGATAATTGGTTTTATATTTCGAAATATTGAAGCCGCGATCCGGCTTCGCAAGGATCTGCAGTGAAACCCCGTTGCCGTTACCCACGGCAACAATCCACAACCCGCAAGTCATGAGGAGACAAAACCATGGCCGCGAACACGCAAGTCATCCTGGCTGACGCCGACGCCCAGGAAACCAAAGAATGGCTGGACGCTCTGTCCGGCGTCGTCGCTCAGGAAGGCACCGAACGGGCCCATTTCCTGATCGAAAAACTGATTGAAGCCGGGCGCGAGGAAGGCATAGACGTTCCCTACTCGGCGACAACCCAGTACATCAACACCATTCCTCCCGACAAGCAGCCGCGCTACCCCGGCGATCCGGACATGGAGATCAAGCTCCACTCCTACATCCGCTGGAACGCCATGGCCATGGTGGTACGCGCCAACAAGCACACCAACGTCGGCGGCCACATTGCCTCCTTTGCCTCCGCCGCAGCCCTCTACGACGTGGGCTTTTCGCATTTCTGGAAGAGCGTCGACCACGAAACCGGCGGCGACCTGATCTATTTCCAAGGCCATTCGGTGCCCGGTGTTTACTCCCGCGCCTACATGCTCGGCCGCCTGACCGACGAGCAGATGGACCACTTCCGCCAGGAAACCGGCGGCAAGGGCATCTCCTCCTACCCGCACCCGTGGCTGATGCCGGACTTCTGGCAGTTCCCCACCGTGTCGATGGGCCTCGGCCCCCTGTGCGCGATCTACGCCGCCCGCTTCATGAAATACCTCGCCAGCCGCGGCCTGATCGACGCCGCCAAGGCCGAGCAGCGCAAGGTCTGGGCCTTCCTGGGCGACGGTGAGACCGACGAGGTCGAATCCCTCGGCGCCATCGGCATGGCCGGCCGCGAGAAGCTCGACAACCTGATCTTCGTCATCAACTGCAACCTGCAGCGCCTCGACGGCCCGGTGCGCGGCAACGGCAAGATCATCCAGGAGCTCGAAGCCGAGTTCCGCGGCGCCGGCTGGAACGTCATCAAGCTGATCTGGGGCACCCACTGGGACGCCCTGTTTGCCCGCGACAAGAAGGGCATCCTGAAGAAGCGGATGATGGAGCTGTGCGACGGCGAGTATCAGACCTTCAAGGCCAAGAACGGCGCCTACGTGCGCGAGCACTTCTTCAACACGCCCGAGCTGCGCGCCCTGGTGGCCGACTGGACCGACGACGAGGTGTGGAACCTCAACCGCGGTGGCCACGACATCTTCAAGATCTTCACCGCCTACAACGCCGCCGTCACCCACAAGGGCCAGCCGACGCTGATCCTCGCCAAGACCATCAAGGGCTTCGGCATGGGCCAGTCCGGCGAGGCGATGAACATCTCCCACCAGCAGAAGAAGCTCGACATCGAGTCGATCCGCCGCTTCCGTGACCGCTTCGGCCTGCCCGTGCCGGACGACCAGCTGGCCGAGCTGCCTTACCTGCGCTTCCCGGAAGACTCCGCCGAATACAAGTACATGCGCGAGCGTCGCATGGCCCTGGGTGGTTTCCTGCCGAGCCGTCGCCGCACCGCCGCCGCCCTCGAGGTGCCACCGCTCGAAACCTTCGCCGCGCTGCTCAAGGCGTCGGGCGAGGGCCGCGAACTGTCCACCACGATGGCCATCGTGCGCATCATGAACACCCTGCTGAAGGACAAGCAGATCGGCAAGAACATCGTCCCGATCGTGCCGGACGAATCCCGCACCTTCGGCATGGAAGGCATGTTCCGCCAGTACGGCATCTGGAACCAGCAAGGCCAGAAGTACGTTCCGGAAGACCATGACCAGCTCATGTTCTACAAGGAAAGCGAAACCGGCCAGGTGCTGCAGGAAGGCATCAACGAAGCCGGCGCCATGGCCGACTGGATCGCCGCCGGCACCGCCTACAGCGTGCACGGCGTGCAGATGATCCCGTTCTACATCTTCTATTCGATGTTCGGCCTGCAGCGCACCATGGACCTGTGCTGGGCGGCTGCCGACCAGCGCACCCGCGGCTTCCTGATCGGCGGTACCGCCGGCCGCACCACGCTGAACGGCGAAGGCCTGCAGCACGAGGACGGCCACAGCCAGCTGCTGGCCAACATGATCCCGAACTGCATCAGCTACGACCCGACCTTCCAGTACGAAGTCGCCGTGATCGTGCAGGACGGTATGCGCCGCATGTTCGCCGAGCAGCAGGATGTGTACTACTACATCACCGTGATGAACGAGAACTACGAGCACCCGGAAATGCCCGCCGGTGCCGAGGCCGACATCATCAAGGGGATGTACGCCTTCCGTAAGGGCGGCGCCGGCGACGTGCGCGTGCAGCTGCTGGGTTCCGGCACGATCTTCAACGAAGTCATCGCCGCGGCCGACCTGCTCAAGAACGACTGGGGTGTCGAGGCCGACATCTGGGGCTGCCCGAGCTTCAACGAACTGGCCCGCGACGGCCAGGACGCTGCCCGCTGGAACCTGCTACACCCGCTGGAAGCCCCGAAGAAGAGCCACGTCGAGCAGAAGCTCGAAGGCGCCGTCGGCCCGGTGATCGCCGCCACCGACTACATCAAGCTCTTCTCCGAGCAGATCCGCCCGTTCGTCAAGAACACCTACGTCACCCTGGGCACCGACGGTTTCGGCCGTTCCGACACCCGCGAGAAGCTGCGCCACTTCTTTGAAGTGGATCGCCACTGGGTCACCCTGGCCGCCCTCAAGGCGCTGGCCGACGAAGGCAGGATCGATCGCGACAAGGTCGCCGCTGCGCTGGTCAAGTACAACCTTGACCCGTCCAAGCCGAACCCCATGTCCGTCTGATCGAGAGGAGCGCAAACATGAGCCAACTCATCGAAGTAAAGGTTCCGGACATTGGCGATTTCGACCAGGTTCCGGTGATCGAACTGTTCGTCAAGGTCGGTGACACCATCAAGGTGGACGACGCCATCGCCACCCTGGAATCCGACAAGGCCACGATGGACGTCCCGTCCTCTGCCGCCGGCATCGTCAAGGAAGTGCTGGTCGGCCTGGGCGACAAGGTTGCCGAAGGCACCGTGCTGATCAAGGTCGAAGCCGCTGGCGCAGCTGCCGCGGCGCCCGCCCCGGCGGCTGCAGCCCCGGCTCCGGCCCCCGCCGCTGCACCGGCTGCCCCGGCCCCGGTGGCAGCCGCCGCCCCCGCCGCCGGCGGTGGCATCGTCGAGGTGAAGGTGCCGGACATCGGCGACTTCTCCGACGTGCCGGTGATCGAGCTGTTCGTGAAGGTCGGCGACAGCATCAAGGCGGAAGACGCCATCGCCACCCTGGAATCCGACAAGGCCACGATGGACGTGCCCTCCTCCGCCACCGGCGTGGTGAAGGAAGTGCTGGTCCAGCTGGGCAGCAAGGTGTCCGAAGGCGCGGTGCTGATCAAGGTTGAAACCGGTGCCGGCGCCACTGCGCCTGCCCCGGCTGCAGCCGCCCCCGCGCCTGCGGCCTCCGGCCCGACCACCCCGCTCGCCGATGGCGCCCCGGCAGCCGTGGCCCCGGTGGTTGCAGCCGCCCCGGCCGCTGCCGCCGCGCCGTCCGCCGTCACCCTCGGCGGCAAGGTGCACGCCAGCCCGTCGGTGCGTGCCTTTGCCCGCGAACTGGGTGTCGATCTCGCCCAGGTCAAGGCCACCGGCCCGAAGAACCGCATCATCCAGGCCGACGTCACTGCCTTCGTGAAGGGTGCCATGAGCACCGGCGTCGTTCCGGGCAAGACGGTGGCCGCTGCCGCTGCCGTCGGCAGCCTGGGTGGCGGGCTCGACCTGCTGCCGTGGCCGAAGGTGGACTTCGCCAAATTCGGTCCGGTCGAAACGCTGCCGCTCTCCCGCATCAAGAAACTGTCCGGCGCCAATCTGGCGCGCAACTGGGCGATGATCCCGCACGTCACCCAGTTCGACGAAGCCGACATCACCGACATGGAAGCCTTCCGCAAGGACATGGGTAACGAGCTGAAAGCCGACGGCGTCAAGCTCACCCCGCTGGCCTTCCCGATCAAGGCCGTGGTGGCGGCCCTGAAGAAATACCCGGAATTCAACGCCAGCCTTGATGGCGACCAGCTGGTGCTCAAGCAGTACTATCACGTCGGTTTTGCCGCCGACACGCCCAACGGGCTGGTGGTGCCGGTGGTGCGCGATGCCGACCAGAAGAGCCTGATCGAGCTGGCGCAGGACACTGCCCTGCTGGCCAAGAAGGCCCGCGAGGGCAAGCTGCTGCCGACCGAGATGCAGGGCGGCTGCTTCAGCATCTCCAGCCTCGGCGGCATCGGCGGCACGGCGTTCACGCCGATCATCAATGCCCCGGAAGTGGCGATCCTTGGCGTGTCCAAGTCCGAGATCAAGCCCAAGTGGGACGGCCAGGCCTTCGCGCCGCGCCTGATGCTGCCGCTGAGCCTCTCCTACGACCACCGCGTGATCGACGGCGCCGCCGCCGCACGCTTCAACGTGTACTTTGCCTCGCTGCTGGCGGACTTCCGCCGCATCGTGATGTAACGCGAGGGCCCGACACATGGCAATCATCGACATCAAAGTGCCCGACATTGGCGATTTCGCCGAAGTCGGTGTGATCGAAGTGCTGGTCAAGCCTGGCGACAGCATTAAGGCCGAGCAGAGCCTGATCACCGTGGAGTCCGACAAGGCCTCCATGGAGATTCCCTCCAGCCATGCTGGTGTGGTGAAGGAACTGAAAGTGAAGCTAGGCGACAAGATCGCCGAAGGCGCTGTGGTGCTGACGCTGGAAGTGCAGGGCGCTGCCGCTGCGGCCCCGGCTGCAGCACCCGCCCCCGCAGCCCCGGCTTCTGAGTCAAAACCGGCTCCAGCGCCCGCTGCACAAGCGCCAGCAGCTCCTAATATTGCAGCAGCCAGCTTCGGCGGTTCTGCGGATCTGGACTGCGACGTGCTCGTGCTGGGCGGCGGCCCTGGCGGCTACTCGGCGGCGTTCCGCGCTGCCGACCTGGGCCTCAAGGTCATTCTGGTAGAGCGCTACGCCACCCTGGGCGGCGTGTGCCTGAATGTGGGTTGCATCCCCTCCAAGGCGCTGCTGCATGTGGCGGCGGTGATGGACGAGGTGTCGCACCTGTCTGCCGCTGGCATCGACTTTGGCGCGCCCAAGGTCAACGTGGACATGTTGCGCGGCCACAAGGAAAAGGTCATCGGCAAGCTCACCGGCGGCTTGGCCGCCATGGCCAAGATGCGCAAGGTGACCGTGGTGCGTGGCTACGGCCACTTTGTGGGAGCCAACCACCTCGAAGTGGAAGAAACCACCGGCACCAGCCAGGACAAGACGGGCACCAAGAAGGTGGTGGCGTTCAAGCGCGCCATCATCGCTGCGGGCAGCCAGGCCGTGCGCCTGCCGTTCATGCCCGAAGACCCACGCGTGGTCGATTCCACCGGCGCGCTGGCGCTGCAGGGTGTTCCGAAGCGCATGCTCATTCTGGGCGGCGGCATCATCGGCCTGGAAATGGGCACCGTCTACAGCACGCTGGGCGCACGCCTCGATGTGGTCGAGATGATGGACGGCCTGATGCAGGGCGCTGACCGCGACCTCGTCAAGGTGTGGCAGAAGATGAACGCCCACCGTTTCGACAACATCATGCTCAACACCAAGACGGTGGCGGCCGAGGCCACACCCGAAGGCATCAAGGTGAGCTTTGCGCCCGCCAAGGATGGCGTGACAGTGCCTGAACCCCAGGTGTACGACCTGGTGCTGCAGGCCGTGGGCCGCACGCCCAACGGCAAGAAGATCGCCGCGGACAAGGCTGGCGTGGCCGTCACAGACCGTGGCTTCATCAACGTCGACATCCAGATGCGCACCAACGTGCCGCACATCTTCGCCATCGGCGACATCGTGGGCCAGCCCATGCTGGCGCACAAGGCGGTGCATGAGGCGCATGTGGCAGCCGAAGTCATCGCCGGTGAACTGCAGGGCAACAAGGAACTGGCCAGCGCCGCCTTCAACGCCCGCGTGATCCCCAGCGTGGCCTACACCGACCCCGAAGTGGCTTGGGTGGGCCTGACCGAAGACCAGGCCAAGGCCCAGGGCGTCAAGGTCAAGAAGGGCCTGTTCCCCTGGACGGCAAGTGGTCGCGCCATTGCCAACGGGCGCGACGAAGGCTTCACCAAGCTGCTGTTCGACGACAGCCCCGAAGCAGGATCAGGAGACGGCCATGCTGGCCGGGGCCACGGCAAGATCTTGGGCGGTGGCATGGTCGGCACCCACGCGGGCGACATGATCGGAGAGATCGCGCTGGCTATCGAGATGGGTGCCGACGCAGTGGACATCGGCAAGACCATCCACCCGCATCCAACCCTTGGCGAATCCATTGGCATGGCGGCGGAAGTGGCGCATGGCAGCTGCACGGATGTGCCGCCTGCGCGCAAGTAAGTCCGCAGCCAAGCTACCCTGACAAGGCCCGAACTGGCGACGGTTCGGGCCTTGTGCTTTGCGTACCCAAACAATCGCCGCAGAATACTGTGCATTTGTAAGGGGTATCTATTTAGCTCCAGTGACGTGAGAATAGCTGGATGGAAACCCAGA
>ERZ650306.997-NODE-997-length-16667-cov-10.771671_pt1 | contig 16667 bp, 16 predicted proteins | sample MGYA00376242_ERZ650306 | MGnify/ENA primary metagenome ERZ650306 (study PRJEB26733, sample SAMN07839244) | wastewater metagenome | biome: urban; feature: wastewater treatment plant; material: waste water | place: USA: North Carolina | collected 2016-03-31 ... | reverse complement strand
AACCTTTATCGGAAGTATGATTCCTATAGTAGGCGCAGCTATTGTTTATGTTCCTATTGGTCTATTTATGCTAGCAAGCGGAGACACTGTTGGCGGAATTGGCGTGATTGTATTCGGATTGGTAATTGTAGGTTTAGTAGATAATATTTTAAGATTTACTTTCCTTAAAAAATTAGAAAACATACATCCTCTAAATACCGTTTTCGGAATTATTTTAGGATTAAAAATTTTCGGGTTTTTTGGATTGATTTTCGGGCCGATATTAGTATCTATCACCATTCTTTTAATGCAAATTTATGCCGATGAATTTTCTGAAAACCAAGAAGATACACCACCAATTATCTCTAATGAAAAAGAAAATCCTACCCAAGAAAATGTTGAAGTAAAATTATAGAAATCTTGATTAATTCTGAAATTTTAAAAGAAATCTGCGAGGTGAAAATGCCTTTCGGAAAATACGCCGGAACTGTTTTGGCAGACTTACCCATTTCTTACCTAGAATGGTTCCAAAGACAAGGAATGCCCAAAGGAAAACTCGGGATGCAACTTTCTACCATTTATGAAATAAAACTCAATGGTTTAATGGATTTATTGACACCAATCAGAGGTGAAGTGAATTATGAAAAACCGAAGAAAAGGGTTTATAAGTTTTAGATTTTTAGTGTAGATTCCTACGGAATGACAAATATTGAAAAAAATTATCACAAAGTTTGTCATTCCGTAGGAATCTAAATAATTTATTCAAGTTCTAATTGTGAACAACCATAAACTAAAATTTTTTGATTTAGAATATAACTTTTTGCTAAATGAAATCCGAGTAATAAATTTCTATTTCTATCAATAAATTTATAATTAATAATTGGTAAATAGTAACCATCATTGAAATAGTAAATTATTGCTTTCTCATCATTAAACTTCATTATATAGAAGTCTTTAATAAGAAAAATGAAATTCTCCTTTTCAAAAAATTCAATAATTGGTTTAACGAAATTTTTTAGAATTTTTGAATCTAATTCTACTAATTTGTTTGTAGGTAATTCTTTTAACTGTTGCATGTTATAAACTATTTTTAATATTAAACACAACAAATATAATTTATAACCTACGCTTATTTCATTTTGCTTAAAATCACCCTTTCAACGCCACAATCTCATCTCGTAATTTCGCAGCAGTAATAAAATCTAGATTTTTCGCAGCGGTTTCCATCGCTTTTTGTTTTTCGGCGATTAGTTTTTCTACATCAGCACTTCCTAGCGCTTCTCGTTCTTCTGCTACTTGACGAATAATTTCCTTTTGAGTGTAAGTAGAATCAGGGAAATCCTTGCTTCTTCCCACCAAATTTTCAGAAATTTTCTTGTTAAGCGGAGTCGGAACTTTGTTGTGTTCTGTATTGTACTGCATTTGCTTTTCACGGCGATAGTTGGTTTCATCAATACATTTCTGCATAGAATTCGTGATTTTATCCGCATACATAATTGCCTTTCCGTTTACATTTCTTGCCGCTCTACCAACCGTTTGTATTAAAGAACGTCTAGACCTCAACATTCCTTCTTTATCGGCATCAAGAATTGCTACCAAAGAAACTTCTGGTAAATCAAGACCTTCTCTCAAAAGATTTACACCAACCAAAACATCAAACAAACCTGTTCTTAAATCTTGCATAATTTGGATACGCTCTAATGTTTCAACATCAGAATGAATATAACGCGTTCTAATCCCGAATCTTGTAAAATATTTGGTGAGTTCTTCCGCCATTTTTTTGGTTAAAGTCGTTACCAAAACACGTTCATCTTCTTCCACTCTTTTCTGGATTTCTTCAATTAAATCATCAATTTGGTTTAAAGAAGGGCGAACTTCAATCACGGGATCAAGAAGCCCTGTCGGACGAATAATTTGCTCTGTATAAATTCCACCACATTTTTCTAATTCATAATCTGCCGGCGTTGCGGAAACATAAATCACCTGATTTTGCATTTCCTCAAATTCTGGAAATTTCAACGGACGATTGTCCATTGCAGCAGGAAGTCTGAATCCATATTCTACCAAAGCTTCTTTTCTGCTTCTATCACCACCGTACATTGCATGAACTTGCGGAAGTGTAGCGTGACTTTCATCTATCACCATCAAATAATCTTTCGGGAAATAATCGAGCAAACAAAACGGACGAGTTCCAGGCAATCTTCCGTCCATATATCTAGAATAATTTTCGATACCAGAGCAATAACCGAGTTCTTTGATCATTTCTAAATCGAGTTCGGTACGTTCTTGCAAACGCTTAGCTTCCAATGGCTTACCAATAGAATTAAAAAAATCTACTTGCTTTACCATATCATCCTGTATTTCTTTGATAGCTTCATTCATTGTTTCTTTAGAAGTCACAAATAAATTGGCAGGATATATATTAATTTGATCAAAATCTGAAGTCACATTTCCTGAAACAGGGTCAAAACTTTGAATTTTCTCAATTTCATCTCCAAAAAATTGAATTCTAATCGCGTTATCAGCATAGGCAGGATATACATCTATCACATCACCTTTTACTCGAAACGTACCTCTCACAAATTCATTGATACTTCTAGAATACAGCGCATTAACTAATTTATGAAGGAAAGCAGTTCTAGAAATTCTAGAATTTTTTTCTATCTCAATTAGAGATTTATTGAATTCTGTAGGATTCCCAATACCATAAATACAAGAAACAGAAGCAACTATCAAAACATCTCTTCTCCCCGAAAGTAAACTTGCAGTAGCAGAAAGTCTCAGTTTTTCTACTTCTTCATTAATGGATAAATCTTTCTCTATGTAAGTTCCTGTGGTAGCAATGTATGCTTCTGGTTGATAATAATCGTAATAAGAAACAAAGTATTCCACCGCATTTTCTGGAAAAAACTCTTTGAACTCCATAAAAAGTTGAGCCGCCAAAGTTTTGTTGTGCGCCAAAACCAAGGTTGGCTTCTGTACTTTTTCTACCACATTTGCCACCGTAAAAGTCTTACCAGAACCTGTAACCCCGAGCAAAGTTTGATATTTCTCTCCGTTTTCTAGACCTTTAGAGAGTTTTTCTATTGCTGTTGGTTGGTCACCAGTTGGTGCAAATTCTGATTGTAGTTTGAAATTCATATTACAAATTTAAAGAAAGATTTCTAAACGAAAATGTCTTAAAATGTTATAATGGAACAATTTTTGCTGCCAATATGGAAATTAAAAAAATCAATTTATGAAAAAATTAATTACAAGTTTATTTGTTTTAACTGTAGGATTTGCAAGTGCACAGACCACAGCTTTCAAAGGTAAAGATGACGTAAAATTCCAAATTGGTGCTAATATGCAGGATGGCGGAACAGGAATAGTAAGCACTCTAGATTACGGATTAGGCGAAAGCTTTTCTATAGGAGTACAAGCAGGTTATCTGCTTGGTGTAAAAGAAATTGCAGGAGTAAAACCAGAATTTGGAGATAGATTTGACGTAAAAGCAAGATTTAATGCTAATCTTGGAAAAGTATTAGATTTACCTTCAAATATTGATGTATATCCTGGTCTAAACTTAGGTCTTAAGAATTTTGGAGGACATCTTGGCGCGAGATATTTTTTCGAAAAAGGTTTTGGCTTGTTTACAGAAATGCAGTTCCCAATCGCGAAATATAGCGACAAAGACAAACTTTTTAGACATCTGAACAATCAGTTTGCTGTAAACGTAGGTGTTTCTTTTGACATCACAAAATAATTTTTGTAATTCTATTAAAAAACCTTCAAGAATTTTAAAATCTTGAAGGTTTTTCTTTTATTCAAAAACTCATGGTCATTGGCATTTTAAAAGAAGAAGCTACAGGCTTACCGTTAAGCGTTGCAGGTTTCCAAACAACACCTTCTAAACTTTTTTCAATTGAATTCTTGGCTGCTTCTTTAAATGATTCATTATCAAAATTATAACTTGCATTGTATCGTTTGCCATCATCAGAAATAATTAAAACTATTGTTCCTTTAATGATTCCTTTAGTATTTTCTAATTTACTTGGGTCAAAATTTTCAGAGAATTTATTTCTTAAAGCAGTTAAACCTCCAGGAAATTCCGCTTCTGTTCGTGATTCTATTTTATCTACTGGCGGAGGTGGTAAAATTGGCTCAACAGACTTAGATTGACTTGCTTTAGCTACTTCACTTTTAATTTCTGTTTTAATTGCAGCTTCTGTTTTCTTAACTTTTGGCTTAATAGTGTCATTTTCTGATTTCGTAAAGATTTTACTTTCTAAATTTTGAGGTAACGAAATTTTTTCTTTGAAAATTTTCTCAGAATTTGAGAAATTATTTTCTACAATTTCAGAAGATTTCTTGTTTGCAAATGCCACAAAGAAAATGGCAAACAATGGTAAAATCAGTATCTTTTTGAGATGAGCTGATTTGGATGTTGATTTTGTCATCATAATAAATCGTTTTTTGGTGTTATTAAAATTGAATTGGTGTGTTAATTGGTAATTTTGATGATGAGCGATTTCGTCTAAAATGAGATGTTGGTAAGATTTTACTTCATAATGATTATTGACTACATTTTCATCTGCCAAAAATTCGTGGTTGTTAATCATTGCTTTTTTATAAAAATACAGTGCAGGATTAAACCAAGTAACAATTTTAAGAATCTCGATCAAAAGAATATCAAAACTGTGTTTCTGCTGAACGTGAAGTTTTTCGTGTAAGAAAATTCTTTGGTCTATTTTGTTGTCAATCCAGTAATTTTTACCAAAATAAATTTTATTTAAAAAACTAAACGGAGCAGTTTCCTTTTCTAGAATTTTAATTTTTTGATGCTGATACATCAACGTTTGTCCTTTTAAATTCAAAATTTTGTAAACAGAAAAAATGGCTTTCACTAAAAACAACAAGGCAACCGAAACATATATTATTGGAATTAAAAACATCCAATTCACATTATTTTGCTCAGCATTTGAAACAAAAACAGCTTGCTGCTGAACCACATTTCCTATTATTAAATTTGGTTTTGATTTTTCAAAATTTGGAATCGTAAGAGAAATAAAAGGAACTGCGTAAGCAAAAACCAGCGAAAACAAAAGATAAAACCTATTGAATTTCAATACTTTTTCTTTTTCTAAAAAAATATAGTAAACTGCCAATAATAGAGCAGAAACTAAAACTATTTTTAAAGCGATGGCAAACATTAATCTTCGATTTTTTGGTCTATTAAATCTCTTAGTTCTTTTAATTCGGTTTGAGACATTTTTGTATTTGAAGTAAAAAATGAAGCAAATTGCGAAGCAGAACTGTTGAAAAATTTGTCAATCATAGAAGTCATTTCTTCTTTAAAATAAACCTCTTTACTCACTTTCGGGAAATATTCTCTAGAATTTCCGTACGTTTTGTATCCTATCAAATCTTTGTTTTGCATTCTTTTCAAAAGCGTTGCAATAGTAGTATTTGCGGGCTTTGGTTCGGGATATTCTTCCATAATATCCTTCATAAAAGCCGCTTTTTTTTGCCAGATAATTTCCATTAAATCTTTTTCGGCATCGGTAAGTTTTTGATCTTTCATTCTACAAAATTAAAATTAACTCTACAAATGTAGAATAAAATTTTTAACCTGCAAATATTTTTGAAAAAAAATAAAAAAAACTCCAAGAACAAATCTTGGAGTCTTAATGATTTATAAATAATGAACTTATTTTTTAAAATTTTCGATGTACATTTCTGTTCCAAATTTCTTAAAGGTTTTGTTAGTCCCCAAGAAGCCATCATAGAGAGAAAATGCACTTTTTTGAGATGCTGTTCTAGTTACTTTAGTTCCGGTAATCAATTCTAAAGCTTTTGCTAAAGCTGGATCTGAGGTATTCCCAAATTGCTTAATTGTTCCAAAATAAGAAAAAGAATCAATGGCATAATCCGGAGAAATCCCTCCTTTTGTAGGATTAGCTTCTTTCTTTCCGTTATAATAAGAAAAAACAATTGGCTGCATAGCCCATTTATGAGAGGTGTTTCTACCAGAATACGAAGTATAATCTGAACTAGGAGAATCATACAAAGTGATAGAACCTACAAATTTACCATAAGTTTCTGCGCCTATTGTCACTACATTAATATAAGCTCTTAGTCCTTTTATGGTTAATTCACTTGCAGATGCTGTTCCTCCTGATGTTAAAACATAAACTTTATTTAGCCCTAAACTATTAATTACCTGTGTACCAGAATTTTGAGTTTGTCCGTTTACAAAATTATAAGTATTTACCTTATCACTCAAATTATCTGCATCATCATATTTATTATGTTTATCATTAAAATCATAAATCACATAAGGAGAACCTGTAAAATTGCCTGTTACCATTTGCCCTAAAGCTACTGCACTTTCTACAGAACCGCCACCATTGTATCTAAGGTCTAGAACCAAATCTTTTACACCGTCTTGTTTCATTTGGGCAAAAGCAGCGTTGAGTTCATCATTATAAATAGATTGAAAGCCATTATAAACCAGATAACCAATCTTCTTATCATTGATGTCATATTTTTGGTAATATGCAACAGGGTTTTCTTCTAAAACTACAGGTACTAAGGTTACCTTTTTTTTCTCACCAGAGGTTACTACTCCAGACGAAGAAACAGAAACGTTTTCGGCAACAGAAACAGAAAAATTATCACTAAAAAGTTGTTGATAATTACTAGCAGTAATGGCTGCGCCGTTTACCTTATCAATTACATCTCCTCTTTCTAATCCCGCTTTTGCGGCAGGAGAATTGGTTACCACATAGTTTATAATACCCACTACATTTACTTTTCCTGTGTCTTTATAATAGAGAGACAAATTCATTCCTGAATCTTTAGAAATTCCGCTAAATTGTTGTTGTAGTGCTTCTACATCATCTACAATCCAAGAAAATCTATCGGTATTAGGATAATCATATAACAAACCATAAAACAAATCATCTGGGTTTTTAGAATTAACGTAATTAACATATTGGTTGCTATTTCCGAAATTATCAGAAAGATTTGCAACATCTTTTTGCCAATAATACCAAGAATTTAATCCTTTCCAAACAAAATTATTAATTTGCTTGGCGCCTGTTTGAGTATTATCACCACCATCATCATTTCTATTACACGAAACTGTTAAAAAAAACGTTACCAATAAAATACTTATTGCTTTAATTTTATTCATCATTTAAAATTTTTATTTTTGTAAAAACAAATTTATGAAAAAGACTTTTATGAAAAACATATTTATTGCTTGTTTATTGTTTTTAACCGCAATCTCTTGTAAAAATTTTTTAGGCTCAAAACTACCTAAAATTACAAACCCCGAATATTCTATTTATAATATTTCTGGAGAAAAAGGATACCAAACATCTTTTGAATTAAGTAAAGATGCAGAACCTATTTTTCTGATTATCAATAAAATAAAACAGCCTATAACTCTCGAAAACAAAAGCGGATTGCAATATAAAGTAAATGTAATTTCAGAAACCCGAAAAATTATTAATCATAAAGTACAGGGAACTCAACAAGAAAATGGAATTGTTTTTAAAGTAAATAACAAAGAAGTTTTTAAACCCGTAAATTTTAAATTGAAATAAAAAACCGAGAAAAATTCTCGGTCTATGTTATACTTTTTCTAGTTGAACGGTAAAATGTCTTAAAATTTCGCTTTCCCAAGTGATGTGATAGCCTTTTTTGATTTCTTCTCGCCTATCAAAAACATTTTTAAGCGCTGCTGCAATGTATCGGATGTGATTGTCTGTATATGTTCTTCTAGGTATTGCCAATCTCAATAATTCTAATTTAGGAAAACGATTTTCTCTAGTTTCGGGGTCTCGGTCTGCTAAAATTGTTCCTATTTCTACGCCTCGTATTCCTGCTTCTTTGTATAATTCTATCGCCAAAGTTTGTGCTGGAAATTCTTCGCGATTTACATTAGGTAAAAACTTCAGTGCATCTACAAAAACTGCATGACCTCCTATTGGTTTTTGAACAGGAATCCCTAAGTTTACCAACTGATTACCAAGAAGTTCTACCTGAGAAATTCTACTATGTAAATAATCAAATTCTGTAGCTTCGTCTAAACCTTGAGCCAAAGCTGCCATATCTCTACCCGCCATTCCTCCATAAGTAATAAATCCTTCGTAGATAATCGTAAAATTAGAAGCCGCTCTATAAATTTCTTCATTATTTAAAGTAATAAATCCACCAATATTTACCAAACCATCTTTTTTGGAACTCATCGTCATTCCCATTCCGTAAGAAAACATCTCTTTACAAATTTCTTTGATGCTTCTTTGGGATTGACCTTCTTCTCTGGTTTTAATAAAATATGCATTTTCTGCAAATCTTGCTGAATCAAAAATTACAGGAATCCCGTATTGGTCAGATAGTTTTTTTACTGCTTTTATATTTTCTAAAGAAACGGGCTGTCCACCAGAAGTATTGCAAGTAATTGTAATCAAACAAAACGGAATATTTTCTTTTGGATGAGAAAGGTAAACACTTTCTAACTTATGTAAATCTATATTTCCTTTGAAGGGATGAAGATTTTCTATATCAAAAGCTTCATCTATGGTACAATCTACAGCATATGCTTTTCTAAATTCTATATGCCCTTTTGTGGTATCAAAATGAGAGTTACCGGGAACTACATCACCTTCTTTTACCAATGTAGAAAACAGTACATTTTCCGCGGCTCTCCCTTAATGTGTAGGCAAAAGATACTGAAATCCAGTAATTTCAGCAACTCTATTTTGTAATTTCTCAAAAGAACGAGACCCTGCATAACTTTCGTCTCCAGTCATTATTTCTGCCCATTGTTGATCGCTCATTGCCCCTGTTCCAGAGTCTGTTAACAAATCAATAAAAACTTGTGAAGATTTTAGATTAAATAAATTATAATGGGCTTCTTGTAGCCATGTTTCACGCTGTTCTGGTGTAGATGGATATATTTCTTCGACCATTTTAATTCTAAATGGTTCTGCGTAAGGAAGTTTCATGAAATGAATAATTTAAAATTAAATAATTAAATTTTGAAAAACCTGAAAAAATTAAAGCAATAACTAATTTTTTCACTATTTAATTTTTAAATCATTCTGGTGCTTTAAACACATTTTTATCACTGTGGAAACCCGCAACACCGCCAGAAACGGCAAATTTCATCGCTTCTGCTGCGCTCATTCCTTCTACTGGTAAAATATAGGTAGAATTGGTCATAATTACCCAGCCTGAAATGGCATAAGAATGCGGCAAATAAACCGCCACTTTCTCTGGTAAACCTACGTCTGACATATCTTTTTGTGTAAGGAAACCAATTCTCCAGATTTCTGGATTTTCATTGGTTTTTACCCAAACCGGAACGTTGAATTTCTTTTTATCTCCCACGAAAGAGCTCATCACATCTTTTGTAGGGGAATAAATATGCTTAACGCCTGGTGTTTTTTCTAAAAAATGGTCTAGACTTTCGAAAATAAATTTCCCGAAAACGAATTTATTAAAGAAATAGCCAACCGCTGAAATAAAAAGAATCAAAGAAACAAAGCCAACCCCAGTTCTATTGAGAAACGGAAAAAATTTATCAAAAGGAATAAGGCTATCAATGGTATCAAAAACCACAAAAATAATATATAACGTAGCGCCAATTGGCCCTACGATAAGCAATCCCTTAAAAAAAGATTTTAAGAAAAGATTGAAATAATTATCAAAACTTGGTTTTTTCACATTCATATTTCAAATGATAATCAAAGATATTTTAAAGAAAGTTACAATCAAAATTTGTAAATAAAAAATCTTAAATTCTAACCGTGTATGGTTTCTTTATTTCCGTAGGATTTTATGATTTCGCCTTCGTATTGTAACCATTCTTCCCAGCGTTTGTTTACTTTTTCGGGATCACCTAATTGCCTTGCAAAGCTAATAAAAGTCGTGTAATGATTGGCTTCCGAAATCATTAATTCTTTATAAAATTCTCTAAGCTCATCATCTTTTATATTTTCGGTAAGCACTTTGAAACGCTCACAACTTCTGGCTTCAATCATCGCTGCGAAAAGCATTTTGTCTATAATTAAATCGTCTCTATTGCCTCCTTTTTGTATAAATTTCACCAATTCATTTACATAATCATCTTTGCGAGTTCTTCCAAAAACATAGCCTCGTTTTTTAATGATTTCGTGAACCTGCTGAAAATGTTCCATTTCTTCTTGTGCAATTGCTAAAAGTTCGGTTACAATTTCGGTGTGTTCAGGAATCATGGTAATAATTCCTATTGCATTGGTGGCTGCTTTTTGTTCGCACCAAGCGTGATCTGTAAGAATTTCTTCTAAATTTGCTTCTGCTATATTGGCCCAACGTGGATCTGTTGGTAGTTTTAATTTGAACATTTTTTCTAATTTTTTACAAATTTACATTAATTTTCCGCAGTTTTCTTTCTCAAAAATTCTAAAACTTTCCAGCCGTAATCATCTATTTTTTTCAAAATTTCTGCAAAAACGATGGCTAAAGCTACATTCAACACATAAATTAAAACCATCAAAAGCCAAGTGTTTACATTGTCCTTCAATGGAGGAATTAAAAAATAAACCACAGAAGAGCTCATTCCTTGAGCAAAATAATAAAAAATAGCGTTTTTGCCGATGTAATTAATGAAATTGTCTTTGGTGATTTTCAAGCGGTTGTACAAAACAAAAATCGTTACTAAAGACAGTAAACTCCAAACTATATAAGGAATTTTCGGCGGGAATTTTTGCTTGTTGAATTTATAGAACACTTCATTTCCGAAATACCAGAAAACAATGACCAAACTCAAAGCTACCAAACCATACAAAACTGGAACGAAAACGTCTTTAATTTTTTTACCTTTCAATTGAGTTGCAATGAGGAAAACTGCGAGATAATACGCAACGTAACCAACTTGTCCGCTTGGATAATACGGAGCGAAGTTTTTCATCACATCATTATCTATATTGAAATAAATAGTGAGAGCTAAACAAACCCCGATAATCCATTTTACGTGTTGTGAGAAAAATTTAAGAACTAAAACTCCGAAAACAGTTACAATATAATAGACTTTAAGATACCAAAAACTTCCCATCACTACTGGGAAACTATCACAATTGCTGTAACTGTGGAGAAACCAATTTCCGAGAATATCCCAATTAAATGCAGAATCTACACTTGGAACAGCATATTTAGTTCCAAAAACAGTGTAATAAGATTGCATCCCTTCCGTTCCGAAAATCCCGAAAATTCCCCATTTCATTATTCCATCTAAAAAAAATAGAAAAGTCACAAAAATCATATAGGTAACTTGCAATTTCAAAAGCCTGTACAAGGTTTTTTCTACATTATTGCCAGAAGTTAAACCACTCAGTGCAAAAAATACAGGAACATCTATCAATAAACTCAATGTTCTCACTTCGGCAGGAAGATAGAGTTGCCCACTCCAAAAAGCAGTATGAATAAATACGATAGAAAGTGTGGCCAAACCTTTGGCAAAATCAATGTAGAGGTCTCGTTTCATAACATTTATTAAGTATTTCCAAATGTACAATTTTCGAATTTAAATAAAAAATTTTAGCATTAATGTGGATAACTCAAAAATATTTCTTACTTTTGCACCTCGAATTAACTAAAAAATAGATAAACAATGTTTGCAATCGTAGAGATAGCAGGGCTTCAATACAAAGTTGAGCAAAACCAAAAGTTGTTTGTAAACCGTTTGAAAGGAGAAAAAGGAGACAAAGTATCTTTTGATAAAGTTCTTCTTACTGTAAACGGAACAGTAACCGTAGGTGCCCCGGCTGTAAGTGGAATCGCTGTAGAAGCGGAAATTCTTGACCATGTTCAAGCTGATAAAGTAATCGTTTTCAAAAAGAAAAGAAGAAAAGGATATGCTAAGAAAAACGGACATAGACAACAATTAACACAAATCCAGATTGTTTCTATCGCAGGTGCTGAAGCTCCAAAAGCTAAAAAAGCTGCTAAGACAGAAACAACTGAAGAAGGTGCAGAGCCAGCTAAAAAACCAGCTGCTAAAAAAACTGCTAAAAAAGAAACAGAAGAATAGTATTAATTTACGATAAAAATTTTTAAACAAAATGGCACACAAGAAAGGAGTTGGTAGTTCCAAAAACGGTAGAGAATCTCACTCTAAAAGATTAGGTGTGAAGATTTTCGGTGGACAAAGCGCTATTGCTGGTAATATTATTGTAAGACAAAGAGGTACTCAACACCACCCAGGTGAAAACGTGGGAATGGGTAAAGACCACACTTTGCATGCATTAGTAGACGGTAAAGTAGTTTTTACTAAGAAAGCAAACAACAGATCTTTTGTATCTGTAGAACCAAACGCATAATTTAAGCGTTATAAAAATTTAGAAACCTCAGCTTTTCGCTGAGGTTTTTTTATGTTATTATTCATCAAAAAAATTATTTGTCATTGCCTTGAAAATCTGTAACTTCGCTTCCCTTTTTATAGCAAGTTTATTTATGAAAAAAATATTATCCGTTTTTACCTTAATTGTATTTTTATCAACCAATGCCCAAATCAAAATTTTATTTGATGCCACAAAAGCCGAAATGGCAGGAAACGCAGATTGGGTAATTGATGCAGATTCTAAATCTGGTGGAGAATCTAATCCACAAAGAATTCCTACTCCCGCACAAAGCGGAATTACCGCTTCTACCTCAGAAACTTATTGGACTGGCGGAATAAGTGCATGGGCAATTGATTTAGTAAAACAAGGATACTACGTAGAAACACTCCCAAGAACAGGAGGTGTAATTTCTTATGGAAATCCAAATAACGACCAAGATTTATCTAATTACAAAGTATTTATCGTTACCGAGCCAAATAGCCAATTTACGATGGCAGAAAAAGACGCTATTATTAATTTCGTGAAAAACGGAGGCGGACTTTATATGATTGCCGACCATGACAATAGCGATAGAAATGGTGACGGTTGGGATTCTCCAGCCATTTGGAACGATTTAGTTTCTACCAATTCTGTAGTTGCCAATCCTTTCGGAATTACCTTTGATGTAGTGACTTTTTCACAGACCACTACTAATTTTGCGAATATTCCTTCTAATACTATTTTAAATGGAAGCGCTGGAACTCCTAGAGCTATGCAGTTTTCTGCGGGCGCAAGTATGACGCTTAATAAAACCGCTAATCCTTCTGTTCAAGGTTTGGTTTTTAAAACGGGAGCTTCAACCACAGGAACCACTAATGTAATGTTTGCTACTGCAACTTACGGAGCTGGAAAAGTTTGTGCATTAGGAGACAGTTCCGTTCCTGATGATGGAACTGGTGATACTGGAGACACATTGTATGATGGGTATTTCACAGATGCTTCAGGAAATCATAGACCTCTTTTAATTAATTCTGTAATTTGGTTGGCTACCTCTTCAGGATTAGCCACAGATGACATTATGAAACCAGAACTTTCGGTAAATATTTATCCTAATCCAAGTAGTGATTATGTTTATGTACAGAGCAAAACTTCAGAAAAATATCACTTAACCTTAATGGACTCTTCTGGAAAAGTTTTACAAAGTATTCCTAATACAGACAAGATTAGCATAACCTCTTATCCTAAAGGAATTTACTACTTAGTCATCAAAAACGATAAAGGTTTTAAGAACTTTAAAGTCGAAAAAAAATAATTCCACACCAACCGAAGAAATTCTTCGGTTTTTTTATTTATTTTTGAGGAAATTCTCAACAAATGAAAATCAATACATTCACTATGGCATTAGCAGGATTATTCCTTGCCTCGTGCTCATCACAAGTTATGAAAAATTCATTGAACTATCCTGAAACCAAAAAAGTAGAACATACGGACGAATATTTTGGGACTAAAGTAGCAGATCCTTATCGTTGGTTAGAAGACGATCGTGCTGAAGATACTAAAGATTGGGTTCAGCGTGAAGTAGCTTTTACACAAAATTATCTTAACCAAATTCCGTTTCGTGAAGAAATTCGTGCACAGTTAAAAAACATTTGGAACTACGAGAAAATTTCTGCTCCATTTAAAGAAGGAGATTACACCTATTTCTACAAAAATGACGGTTTACAAGCACAATCTGTACTCTACAGAACGGATAAAAATGGCAACACCGAAGTTTTCCTTGACCCGAATAAATTTTCAGAAAAAGGAACTACTTCTATGTCTGGCTTGTCTTTTAACAAAAAAGGAACCCTTGCAGCTTACAATATTTCTGAAGGAGGAAGTGATTGGCAAAAAATTGTCATCATCAATGCAATTACCAAAGAAAAAATAGACGAAACCATTACCGATGTTAAATTTTCTGGCGCTTCTTGGTTGGGAGACGAAGGTTTTTTCTACTCTAGTTACGGAAAAGTACAAGGCTCTGAACTTTCTGTAAAAACAGATATGCACAAAGTTTATTTCCATAAATTAGGAACCAAGCAATCTGAAGACAAACATATCATCGGAGATGAAAATTTCAAACGCAGATACATGAACATTGGCGTTTCAGACGACGAAAGATTTTTGATTCTAAGTGCTGCAACTGCAACCAACGGAAATGAATTGTACGTGAAAGACCTTAAAAATAACACCGATTGGATTGCGATACAAAAAGGATTTGATTACAATACCGATGTTTTAGACACCAAAGGAGATTTTATCTACATTATGACCGATAAAAATGCTCCAAACATGAAATTGCAGAAATTTGACATTAAAAATCCTTCTGTTTGGACAGACGTTATCCCAGAAACCGAAAACGTGTTAAGCGCTTCAACTGGTGGTGGTTATATCTTCGCAAAATACATGAAAGACGCTGTCTCTTACATGAAACAGTTCGATTATAACGGTAAATTAATCAGAGAAATCACTCTTCCTGGAATTGGCACCGCTTCTAATATTGGTGGCAAAGAAACTGCAAAAGAATTGTATTACTCTTTCAGCAATTATATCACGCCGGGAACTACTTATAAATTTAATGTAGAAAATGGAACTTCTGAAATTTACCAAAAACCAAACGTAAAATTCAATCCAGAAGATTATGTTTCTGAGCAAGTATTTTTCACTTCAAAAGATGGAACAAAAGTGCCGATGATGATTTCTTATAAAAAAGGAATTAAACTAAACGGTAAAAACCCAACCATTTTATACGGTTACGGCGGTTTCAATATTTCTGTAACCCCAAATTTCTCCGTAGTCAATGCAATCTGGATGGAAAATGGCGGAATTTATGCCGTTCCAAATCTTAGAGGAGGCGGCGAATATGGCAAAAAATGGCACGTTGCAGGAACACAAATGCAAAAGAAAAATGTTTTTGAAGATTTTATAGCTGCAGGTGAATATTTACAGAAAAACGGTTACACTTCGCCAGAATTTATGGCACTTTCTGGCCGTTCAAACGGTGGTTTATTAGTTGGCGCAACCATGACGATGAGACCTGATTTAGCGAAAGTAGCTTTTCCTGGAGTTGGTGTTCTTGATATGTTAAGATACAATAAATTTACAGCAGGAGCTGGTTGGTCTTTCGATTACGGAACTGCGGAAGATTCAAAAGAAATGTTCGAATATTTGAAATCTTATTCACCAGTTCACAATGTGAGAAAAGGCGTTTGTTATCCTTCTACGATGATTATCACGAGCGATCATGATGACAGAGTAGTTCCGGCACATTCTTTTAAATTCGGGGCAGAATTACAAGAAAAACAAAGTTGTAACAACCCTGTTTTAATCAGAATTGAAGTAAATGCAGGACATGGAGCTGGTAGAAGTACAGACCAAGTCATCGGCGAAAACACAGATTTGATGAGTTTTGCACTCTATGAAATGGGAATTAAAGAATTGAAAAAATAATTTCTAATCTACCATAAAATCAAACCGCAGAAATTTCTGCGGTTTATTTTTTGAATAAATTTTTAAAAAATCCTTTTTCTTTTTTAGGCTTTTCTTTTTGATTTACAGAATCTTGCAAACCTAACTTTTGCTTTACCTGTTTTACCGTTTTCTCGGTTTTTTCTACATTTTTACCCACCAAAGTTTTCTTCAAACCTTCTTCTACTCCTTTCCAAAGCAAATTAAAAAATGATTTCGTAGGATTTCTAGTGGTGTGAACTACTACATTTTCTGTTTCGGATTTAGAATTCGTTCGAACGATTAAATTTGTAACGGCACTCATCACTTTCTTCTCTTTTTTCGTCTTTTCATCTAAAACTTTCACTTTCACATTTTCATGTTTCATCGTGTAATTTCCAGAAATTTCATTTCTGTTTCCTTTGAAATTAAATCGCACTTCGTGAATATTCCCTTCTACTTTTTTATGAGAATAGGGCGTAACAAAAGCGTTGATACTTTCGGCTGGTAAATCATTAATTTGCCCTGAAATCGAAAAGTCATCCTGAAGATTTGCCGTATCAAAACTCCAGTTTACTTTCATAGGCGCTACATTCATAAATTGTGTGTGAATTTTAATCGGAACAACCGTATTTTTGAAACCTTTATTTGAATTAAGATTTTGTGCATTTAAATTAAATTGACTAAACGTCAATTTTCCAGGTTTATTTCCATTCGGTAAATCCTCTTCATAAACCAAATTTGAATTTCTAATATTCAAATTTTTCACCAAAAGAGGAAATTTTATGGAACGAAGCAATTCACTGTAAAGTTTTTTTCTAGTTAAATCATCTTTAAGATCGGAAGAGCGTC
>ERZ650306.995-NODE-995-length-16681-cov-13.870444_pt1 | contig 16681 bp, 11 predicted proteins | sample MGYA00376242_ERZ650306 | MGnify/ENA primary metagenome ERZ650306 (study PRJEB26733, sample SAMN07839244) | wastewater metagenome | biome: urban; feature: wastewater treatment plant; material: waste water | place: USA: North Carolina | collected 2016-03-31 ... | reverse complement strand
CCACGTTGTCGCCAGCTTGACCTTGGTCCAGCAGCTTGCGGAACATTTCCACGCCGGTGCAGGTGGTCTTGGTGGTGGCCTTCAGGCCCACGATTTCCACTTCTTCGCCGACCTTGACGATGCCGCGCTCAACGCGACCGGTCACCACGGTGCCACGACCGGAGATCGAGAACACGTCTTCGATCGGCAGCAGGAACGGCTTGTCGATGGCGCGTTCCGGGGTCGGGATGTAGGTGTCCAGGGCTTCAGCCAGACGGAAGATCGCCGGCTCGCCGTATTCGGATTGGTCGCCTTCCAGCGCCAGACGGGCGGAGCCAGTCACGATCGGGGTGTCGTCGCCCGGGAAGTCGTAGGAAGACAGCAGATCGCGCACTTCCATTTCCACCAGTTCCAGCAGTTCAGCGTCGTCCACCAGGTCAGCCTTGTTCAGGAAGACGATGATGTACGGCACGCCCACTTGGCGGGACAGCAGAATGTGTTCGCGGGTTTGCGGCATCGGGCCGTCAGCGGCCGAGCACACCAGGATGGCGCCGTCCATTTGGGCTGCGCCGGTAATCATGTTCTTCACATAGTCAGCGTGACCCGGGCAGTCCACGTGAGCGTAGTGACGGTTTTCGGTTTCGTATTCGACGTGTGCGGTATTGATGGTAATGCCGCGGGCCTTTTCTTCCGGCGCGCTGTCGATTTGGTCGTAACCCTTGGCTTCGCCACCGAATTTCTTCGACAGGATCGTGGTGATCGCAGCGGTCAGGGTGGTCTTGCCGTGGTCAACGTGACCGATGGTGCCAACGTTGACGTGCGGTTTGGTCCGTTCGAACTTTTCCTTAGCCATTTCGCTAAATTCCTTAATAAAGAGCGTATGTAGAGATAAAGCCGGTTTCCGCCAGACAAGGCAGAAACCGGGGTGCGGCAATTACTTGCGGCTGGCCATCACGGCGTCGGCAACGTTGCGCGGCGCTTCGGAGTAGTGCTTGAACTCCATCGAGTAGGTGGCGCGGCCTTGCGACATCGAGCGCAGGTCGGTCGAGTAACCGAACATCTCGGCCAGCGGCACTTCGGCTTTGATCTTCTTGCCGCCAATGCCGTCATCGTCCATGCCTTGCACGATGCCGCGACGACGGTTCAGGTCACCCATCACGTCGCCCATGTAGTCTTCCGGCGTTTCCACTTCCACGGCCATCATCGGCTCGAGAATCACCGGACCGGCGCGACGCATGGCTTCCTTGAATGCCATGGAGCCAGCCAGTTCGAAGGCGATTTGCGAGGAGTCAACATCGTGGTAGGAACCGAAGGTCAGACGCACAGTCACGTCCACCACCGGGAAGCCAGCCAGAATGCCGCTGCCCAGGGTGTTCTGGATACCCTTGTCCACCGACGGGATGAATTCGCGCGGAATCACGCCACCCTTGATTTCGTCGAAGAACTGGTAGCCCTTGCCTTCGCCAGACGGCTCCAGGGTGATCACGGCGTGACCGTACTGACCCTTACCACCAGACTGCTTGACGTGCTTGCCTTCCACGTCAGTGACCTTCTTGGTGATGGTTTCGCGGTAAGCCACTTGCGGGGCGCCCACGTTGGCTTCCACACCGAATTCACGACGCATGCGATCGACCAGAATTTCCAGGTGCAGTTCGCCCATGCCGGAAATAATGGTTTGACCGGATTCTTCGTCGGTGCGCACGCGGAACGACGGGTCTTCCTTGGCCAGGCGGTTCAGGGCCACGCCCATCTTTTCCTGGTCAGCCTTGGTCTTCGGCTCAACGGCCACGTGAATCACCGGCTCCGGGAACTCCATGCGCTCCAGGATCAGCGGCGCGTCGGTGGAACACAGGGTTTCGCCCGTGGTCACTTCTTTCAGGCCGATACCGGCAGCGATGTCGCCTGCGCGAACTTCGGTGATTTCCTGACGCTCGTTGGCGTGCATCTGCACGATACGGCCGATACGTTCTTTCTTGCCCTTCACCGAGTTCAGCACGGTGTCACCGGAGTTCACCACACCGGAGTAGACGCGGAAGAAGGTCAGCTGACCCACGTACGGGTCGTTCATCAGCTTGAAGGCCAGCGCGGAGAACGGCGCATCGTCGGAAGCTTCGCGGGTGGTCGGGGTGCCGTCTTCCAGCTCGCCCGGAACCGGCGGAACGTCCAGCGGGCTCGGCAGCAGCTCGATCACGGCATCCAGCATGCGCTGCACGCCCTTGTTCTTGAAGGCGGAGCCGCACAGCATCGGCTGGATTTCGCAGCGCAGGGTGCGCTCGCGCAGACCACGGATGATCTCTTCCTCGGTCAGGGTTTCGCCTTCGAGGTATTTGTTCATGGTGTCTTCGTCGACTTCAGCCGCCGCTTCCACCATTTTTTCGCGCCATTCTTCGGCCACATCAACCAGATCAGCCGGAATGTCGCCGTATTCGAACTTCATGCCTTGCGAGGCTTCGTCCCAAATGATGGCTTTCATCTTCAGCAGGTCAACCACACCGGCGAAGCCGTCTTCGGCGCCGATCGGCACCACGATGGGCACCGGGTTGCCGCGCAGGCGGGTCTTGACTTGTTCCACAGCGCGGAAGAAGTTGGCGCCCTGACGGTCCATCTTGTTGACGAAGGCGATGCGGGGCACGCCGTACTTGTTGGCTTGACGCCACACGGTTTCGGACTGCGGCTGAACGCCACCCACCGCGCAGTACACCATCACGGCGCCGTCCAGCACACGCATGGAGCGCTCCACCTCAATGGTGAAGTCCACGTGGCCCGGGGTGTCGATGATGTTGAAGCGGTGCTCGGGGAATTGCAGCCCCATGCCCTTCCAGAACGTGGTGGTCGCGGCGGAGGTGATGGTGATGCCACGCTCCTGCTCTTGCTCCATCCAGTCCATGGTGGCGGCGCCGTCGTGCACTTCGCCGATCTTGTGGTTCACACCGGTGTAGAACAGGATGCGTTCGGTCGTCGTCGTCTTACCAGCATCAATGTGTGCGCTAATGCCGATATTACGGTAGCGCTCAATGGGGGTTTTTCTAGCCACAGCCAAAACCTTTTCAGCAATAAAGATCGGTTAGAAGCGGAAGTGCGAGAAGGCTTTGTTGGCTTCTGCCATACGGTGCACTTCGTCACGCTTTTTCATTGCGCCGCCGCGACCTTCTGCTGCATCCAGAAGCTCACCAGCCAGACGCAGGTCCATGGATTTCTCACCGCGCTTGCGAGCGGCTTCACGCAGCCAGCGCATGGCCAGAGCCAGACGGCGGGACGGGCGGACTTCAACCGGAACCTGGTAGTTGGCGCCGCCAACTCGACGGGACTTCACTTCAACGATCGGCTTCACGTTGCCGATGGCGGTGGAGAACACTTCGAGTGCATTCTTGCCAGTCTTCTTTTCGATCTGGGCCAGCGCGCCGTAGACGATGCGTTCGGCAACAGACTTCTTGCCGTCGATCATCACGACGTTCATGAACTTGGACAATTCGACGTTGCCGAACTTCGGATCCGGCAATACATCGCGTTTCGGTACTTCTCTGCGTCTTGGCATAATAACCTCTGGATATTTCAATTCAGTTGAGCGAAATGCGCTCTCGGCCGCCCATGCGGGGACAGCCACTTACTCGACGGCACAGCGGGCCGCCTAGTTGTACGGCAAGGGGTCCGATTACTTCGGACGCTTGGCGCCGTACTTGGAACGCGACTGCTTACGATCTTTCACGCCAGCCGTATCCAAGGAGCCGCGCACGGTGTGATAACGCACACCCGGCAAATCCTTCACACGACCACCGCGGATCAGCACGACGCTGTGTTCCTGCAGGTTGTGGCCTTCACCGCCGATGTAGCTGGTGACTTCGAAGCCGTTGGTCAGGCGCACACGGCAAACCTTACGCAGCGCCGAGTTCGGCTTTTTCGGGGTGGTGGTGTACACGCGGGTGCACACGCCACGTTTTTGCGGGCAGGCTTCCAGGGCCGGCACCTTGCTGCTTTCGCGCACCGGCGTGCGCGGCTTACGAACAAGCTGGTTGATTGTTGGCATTGATGGTTGGTTCCTAGAAAAGTCAATGGCGACATGCATGCATGTCGCCGCAAAAGACCCGGCATTATAGGGGAACAGTTTCGCCAGCGTCAATGAACAGCACATCGCCAACCCACGGTAATACCTTGGATTGGCGATGTTTTTCACGACAGTCTTGCTTTAGGCGTTGTGCTCCTGACTGGCCGGGCTGTCTTCCAGCAGGGAGTCGGTCATCAAACGATCCCCGCCGGCCTGGCTTTGCCGACGGCGAGTGTTGTGATAGGCCAGACCCGTGCCTGCCGGAATCAAACGACCGACGATCACGTTTTCCTTCAGGCCGCGCAGGTCATCGCGCTTGCCCATGATCGCGGCTTCAGTCAGCACGCGGGTGGTTTCCTGGAAGGACGCCGCCGAGATGAACGAGTCGGTGGACAGCGACGCCTTGGTGATGCCCAACAGCACGTTTTCGTACTGTGCCGGAATCTTGTTCTCGGCGTTCAGGCGATCGTTGGCTTCCAGCACTTCGGCGCGTTCGACTTGCTCACCCTGGATGAAGTCGGAATCACCCGAATCCGAAATCACCACACGACGCAGCATCTGGCGAATGATCACCTCGATGTGCTTGTCGTTAATCTTCACACCTTGCAAGCGGTACACTTCCTGCACTTCCTGCACGATGTAGCGCGACAGCGCCTCGATGCCCTGCAGACGCAGGATATCGTGCGGATCGACCGGGCCGTCGACGATCACTTCGCCACGGTTCACCACCTGACCGTCGTGGACCAGCACATGCTTGTCCTTCGGAATCAGGGTTTCGCTGGCGCTGCCGTCCAGATCAGTGATGATCAGGCGCTGCTTGCCCTTGGTGTCCTTGCCGAACGACACGGTGCCGGTGACTTCCGCCAGCATGCCGGCGTCCTTGGGCGAACGGGCTTCGAACAGCTCGGCCACACGCGGCAGACCACCAGTAATATCGCGGGTCTTGGACGATTCTTGCGGGATACGGGCCAGCACTTCACCCACGCCCACTTCCTGACCGTCCTTCACCGTGATAATGGCGCCGACCTGGAAGGTGATGTTCACCGACGCATCGGAACCGGCCAGCTTGACTTCCAGGCCGTATTCGTCGAGCAGTTTCACCTGCGGACGCAGCACCTTGGAGGTGGCGCCGGCGCGACGTTTCGGGTCAATCACCACCAGGGTGGACAGACCGGTCACATCGTCAACCTGCTTGGCTACGGTCACGCCTTCTTCGATATTCTCGAATTTCACGCGGCCGCCGTATTCGGTAATGATCGGACGGGTGTGCGGATCCCAGGTAGCCAGCACCTGGCCAGCCTTCAGGGCCATACCGTCTTGCACCATCAGCGTGGCGCCATACGGCACCTTGTGACGTTCGCGCTCGCGGCCGTTGTCGTCCTGAATCACCACTTCGCCGGAACGGGCGATCACCACCAGTTCGCCCTTGTCGGTCTTGACGTAGCGCATCTGCGAGGAGAAGCGCGCCACACCGTTGGACTTGGATTCCACCTGGCTGGCAGCAGCGGCTCGCGACGCGGCGCCACCGATGTGGAAGGTCCGCATGGTCAGCTGGGTGCCCGGTTCGCCAATCGACTGGGCAGCGATCACGCCCACGGCTTCGCCGGTGTTCACCAGCTTGCCGCGGCCCAGATCACGGCCGTAGCACTTGGCGCACAGACCATAGCGGGTTTCGCAGGTCAGCGGCGTGCGCACCTTGACTTCGTCGATGCCCAGGGCGTCGATATTGTCAACAGCGGCCTCGTCCAGCAGGGTGCCGGCTTCGTATACGGTTTCGCCAGTGGACGGGTTGACCACGTCGATGGCGGCCACGCGGCCAAGGATACGGTCGCGCAGCGGTTCGATCACGTCACCGCCTTGCAGCACGGCCTTCATCGACACACCGTGGCTGGTGCCGCAGTTGTCTTCGATCACCACCAGATCCTGGGTCACGTCAACCAGACGACGGGTCAGGTAACCGGAGTTGGCGGTCTTCAGCGCGGTATCGGCCAGACCCTTACGGGCGCCGTGCGTCGAGATGAAGTACTGCAACACGGTCAGACCTTCGCGGAAGTTCGAGGTAATCGGCGTTTCGATAATCGAGCCATCCGGCTTGGCCATCAGGCCCCGCATGCCGGCCAGCTGACGAATCTGCGCCACCGAACCCCGGGCGCCGGAGTCGGCCATCATGTAAATGGCGTTGAACGACTCTTGATCGACTTCCTTGCCTTCACGGTTGATGGTTTTTTCTTTACCCAGCTGCTCCATCATGGCCTTGGCCACCTGGTCGCCGCAGCGACCCCAGATATCCACCACCTTGTTGTAGCGTTCGCCCTGGGTGACCAGACCTTGACGGTACTGTTCTTCGATTTCCTTGACTTCTTTTTGCGCGCTGGCCAGCAGATCGACCTTCTTGGTCGGCACCAGCATATCGTCCACGCAAATGGAGATGCCGGCGCGGGTGGAGAAGGCAAAACCGGTGTACATCAGCTGGTCAGCGAAGATCACCGTGTCGCGGATGCCGCAACGACGGAACGAAGCGTTGATCAGCTTGGAGATTTCTTTCTTCTTCAGCGCCTTGTTGATGTGCTCGAAACCCAGGCCCTTGGGCAGGATGTCGGACAGCAGCGCACGGCCGACGGTGGTTTCGAAGCGACGCATCACCGGCTGGAATTCGCCCTGGTCGTCCAGCTCCCACTCTTTCAGGCGCACCGAGATGCGCGAGGCCAGTTCCACCTGACGGGTTTCGTAGGCGCGGCTGACTTCCGACACATTGGCAAACGCCATGCCTTCGCCACGGCCGTTGATCTTGTCGCGGGTCAGGTAGTACAGACCCAGCACGATATCCTGCGACGGCACGATGATCGGCTCGCCGTTGGCCGGCGACAGCACGTTGTTGGAGGCCAGCATCAGGGTGCGGGCTTCCATCTGCGCTTCCAGCGACAGCGGCACGTGAACGGCCATCTGGTCACCGTCAAAGTCGGCGTTAAAGGCCGCGCACACCAGCGGGTGCAGCTGGATGGCCTTGCCTTCGATCAGCGTCGGTTCAAACGCCTGAATGCCCAGACGGTGCAGGGTCGGCGCGCGGTTCAGCAGCACCGGATGTTCGCGGATGACTTCTTCCAGGATGTCCCAGACTTCCGGCACTTCCTGCTCGACCAGCTTTTTGGCGGCCTTGATGGTGGACGCCATGCCCAGCACTTCCAGCTTGTGGAAGATGAACGGCTTGAACAGCTCCAGCGCCATTTTCTTCGGCAGACCGCACTGATGCAGACGCAGCGCCGGACCCACGGTAATCACCGAACGGCCCGAGTAGTCCACGCGCTTACCCAGCAGGTTTTGACGGAAGCGACCGCCCTTACCCTTGATCATGTCAGCCAGCGACTTCAGCGGGCGCTTGTTGGCGCCGGTCATCGCCTTGCCGCGACGGCCGTTGTCCAGCAGGCTGTCCACCGCTTCTTGCAGCATGCGCTTTTCGTTGCGCACGATGATTTCCGGCGCGCGCAGCTCCAGCAGACGCTTCAGGCGGTTGTTGCGGTTGATGACGCGACGATACAGATCGTTCAGGTCGGAGGTGGCGAAGCGGCCGCCATCCAGCGGCACCAGCGGACGCAGTTCCGGCGGCAGCACCGGCAGCACTTCCAGAATCATCCATTCCGGCTTGATGCCGGAACGCTGGAAGGCTTCCAGCACTTTCAGACGCTTGGCGATCTTCTTGATCTTGGTGTCCGAGCTGGTGCTGGCCAGTTCGTGGCGCAGGGTTTCGATTTCGCTGTTGATGTCCATGCGGCGCAGCAGTTCGCCCACCGCTTCGGCGCCCATCAGCGCAGCAAATTCGTCGCCGTATTCTTCCAGCTTGTCCAGGTAGTCTTCTTCGGTCAGCAGTTGCTTGTATTGCAGCGGGGTCATGCCGCTGTCCACCACCACATAACCTTCAAAGTACAGCACGCGTTCGATGTCGCGCAGGGTCATGTCGAGCACCATGCCCAGACGGGACGGCAGGCTCTTCAGGAACCAGATGTGCGCCACCGGGCTGGCCAGCTCGATGTGGCCCATGCGCTCGCGGCGCACCTTGGACAGGGTGACTTCCACGCCGCACTTTTCGCAGATCACGCCGCGATGCTTGAGGCGCTTGTACTTGCCGCACAGGCATTCGTAGTCTTTGATCGGGCCAAAAATGCGCGCGCAGAACAGGCCATCGCGTTCCGGCTTGAAGGTGCGATAGTTGATGGTCTCTGGCTTTTTCACTTCGCCGAACGACCAGGAGCGGATTTTCTCCGGCGAGGCAACGCCGATCTTGATCGCGTCGAACTCTTCTTCCTGCGTGACCTGTTTGAATAAATCGAGCAGAGCTTTCATGACTTCTCCAGTGAGGCGTTCGGGGTCGGCGAGCGCGGTGCGCTCACCCCATTCCCCTCACAAGTTCTTAGTAGCGGTCCAGGTCGATGTCGAGACCCAGCGAGCGAATTTCCTTCACCAGCACATTGAAGGATTCCGGCATGCCGGCATCAATCTTGTGCTCGCCCTTGACGATGTTCTCGTAAACCTTGGTCCGGCCGGTCACGTCATCCGACTTCACCGTCAGCATTTCCTGCAGGGTGTAGGCGGCGCCGTAGGCTTCCAGCGCCCACACTTCCATTTCACCGAAACGCTGACCACCAAACTGCGCCTTACCACCCAGCGGCTGCTGGGTCACCAGCGAGTACGGGCCGGTGGAGCGGGCATGCATCTTGTCGTCGACCAAGTGGTGCAGCTTCAGGAAGTGCATGATGCCCACGGTGGTGCGACGCTCGAACGGCTCGCCGGAACGGCCATCGTACAGTTGCAGCTGGGTCTTGGACGGATTGAAGCCCATGCGCGGCGACAGCGGGTCGCTGTCCGGGTAGGCCAGATCCAGCATGCGCTTGATTTCTTCTTCCTTGGCGCCATCGAACACCGGGGTGGCGAACGGCACACCGCGACGCAGGTTGTGCGCCAGGTCCATGATCTCCACATCGGTCAGGTTGGCGATGTCTTCCGACTTGCCGCTGCTGTTGTAGAGCTTTTCCAGGTATTCACGCATTTCCGCCACATTGCGCTGTTCGCGCAGCATGCGGTCAAACTGCTTGCCCAGACCGCGCGCGGCCCAGCCCAGGTGAACTTCCAGGATCTGACCGACGTTCATCCGCGACGGCACACCCAGCGGGTTCAGCACGATGTCCACCGGCGTGCCATCGGCCATGAACGGCATGTCTTCCACCGGCAGGATCTTGGAGACCACACCCTTGTTGCCGTGACGACCGGCCATCTTGTCACCCGGTTGCAGGCGACGTTTGACGGCGATGTACACCTTGACCATCTTCTGCACGCCCGGCGGCAGTTCGTCGCCCTGGGTCAGCTTGCGCTTCTTGTCGTCAAACTTCAGGTCGAATTCTTCGCGCTTCTGGATCAGCGATTCTTTCATCAGCTCCAGTTGCTTGGCGATGTCTTCATCGGCCATGCGAATGTCGAACCAGTCGTGCTTGGACGGCAGGCTGTCCAGGTATTCCTTGCTGATTTCGCTGCCCTTGGCCAGACGCTTCGGACCGCCATTGGCCACTTTGCCAGCGATCAGGCGTTCGATCCGGCTGAAGGCGTCAGCTTCGAAGATGCGCATCTGGTCGTTCAGGTCCAGACGATAGCGCTTGAGTTCTTCGTCGATGATGGACTGCGCGCGCTTGTCGCGCTCGATGCCTTCGCGGGTGAACACCTGCACATCGATCACCGTGCCTTGCATGCCGGTCGGGATGCGCAGCGAGGTGTCTTTCACGTCCGAGGCTTTTTCGCCAAAGATGGCGCGCAGCAGCTTTTCTTCCGGGGTCAGCTGGGTTTCGCCCTTCGGCGTCACCTTGCCCACCAGCACGTCGCCGGCTTCCACTTCGGCGCCGATGTAGACAATGCCGGATTCGTCCAGACGGCCTTGCATGCGCTCGGACAGGTTCGGAATATCACGGGTGATTTCTTCCGGCCCCAGCTTGGTGTCGCGCGCCACCACTTGCAGTTCTTCGATGTGAATCGAGGTGTAGCGGTCATCGGCCACCACGCGCTCGGAAATCAGGATCGAATCTTCGAAGTTGTAGCCGTTCCACGGCATGAAGGCGATGGTCATGTTCTGACCCAGCGCCAGTTCGCCCAAGTCAGTCGACGCGCCATCGGCCAGCACGTCGCCACGGGCGACATGGTCGCCCACCTTGACGATGGGGCGCTGGTTGATGTTGGTGTTCTGGTTGGAGCGGGTGTACTTGGTCATATTGTAGATGTCCACACCCACTTCACCGGCCAGCGCTTCCTCGTCATTGACGCGGATCACCACCCGGTTGGCGTCGACATACTCGACCAGACCGCCACGACGGGCCACCACGGTGGTGCCCGAGTCAGTGGCCACTGCGCGCTCGATGCCGGTACCGACCAGCGGCTTTTCTGCGCGCAGGCAAGGCACGGCCTGACGCTGCATGTTGGCGCCCATCAGTGCACGGTTGGCATCATCGTGCTCCAGGAACGGAATCAGCGAAGCCGCCACCGACACCACCTGGCTCGGGGCCACGTCCATGTACTGCACGCGGTCCGGCATGGCCAGAATGGTTTCGCCCTTTTCACGGCAGGTGACCAGTTCGTCAATCAGGCGGCCTTCGTCGTCCAGCTCGGCGTTGGCCTGAGCGATCACATAGCGGCCTTCTTCGATGGCCGACAGGTAATGGATTTCGTCGGTGACCTTGCTGTCCACCACCTTGCGGTACGGGGTTTCCAGGAAACCGTACTCATTGGTGCGGGCGTAAATGGCCAGCGAGTTGATCAGGCCGATGTTCGGGCCTTCCGGCGTTTCAATCGGGCACACGCGGCCGTAGTGGGTCGGGTGCACGTCACGCACTTCAAAGCCAGCGCGTTCGCGGGTCAAACCGCCCGGGCCCAGGGCCGACACGCGGCGCTTGTGGGTGACTTCCGACAGCGGGTTGGTCTGGTCCATGAACTGCGACAATTGACTGGAGCCGAAAAACTCCTTGATGGCGGCGCTGACCGGCTTGGCGTTGATCAGGTCGTGCGGCATCAAGTTGTCGGATTCAGCCTGGTTCAGGCGTTCCTTGACGGCGCGCTCAACGCGCACCAGACCGGCGCGGAATTGGTTCTCGGCCAGTTCGCCCACCGAACGCACGCGACGGTTGCCCAGGTGATCGATGTCATCGACTTCGCCACGGCCATTGCGCAGGTCCACCAGAATCTTGATCACGGCGACGATGTCTTCATGGGACAGCGTGCCGGAACCCACCAGCTCATCACGGCCGATGCGGCGGTTGAACTTCATGCGGCCGACGCGCGACAGGTCGTAGGCGTCTTCGTTGAAGAACAGGCGCTGGAACAGTGCTTCCACGGCTTCTTCGGTCGGCGGCTCGCCCGGACGCATCATGCGATAGATGGCGACCTTGGCTTGCAGCTGGTCCTGGATGTCGTCACTGCGCATGGTCTGCGAAATGAAGGCGCCCTGGTCCAGCTCGTTGGTGTACAGCACGTCCACCTGACGCACATCGCAGATGTCCAGCTTGGCCAGCAGCTCTTCGGTGATTTCGTCGTTGGCGCGCACCAGCAGCTCGCCGGTTTCCGGGTTGACCACGTTCTTGGCCAGCACACGGCCCACCAGCATATCGGCCGGCACTTCGACGCGGGTCAGGCCCGAGGTCTGGATGTCGCGGATATGCTTGGCGGTGATGCGCTTGTCTTTCTGCACGATGGTCTTGCCATCGGCAGTGACGATGTCAAACTTGGCCACTTCGCCCTTCAGGCGATCGGCCACCAGCTCCATGTAAACACCGTCTTCGGTCAGGTAGAAGGTGTCGAAGCTGAAGAATTCGGCCAGGATTTGCTCTTCGCTATAGCCCAGCGCCTTCATCAGGATGGACACCGGCATCTTGCGACGACGGTCGATACGGAAGTACAGCAGATCCTTCGGGTCGAATTCGAAGTCCAGCCAGGAGCCGCGGTAAGGAATCACGCGGGCGGAGAACAGCAGCTTGCCCGAGCTGTGGGTCTTGCCGCGGTCGTGCTCGAAGAACACGCCCGGCGAACGGTGCAGCTGGGAGACGATAACGCGCTCGGTGCCATTGATGATGAACGAGCCATTGCCGGTCATCAGCGGGATTTCGCCCATGTACACTTCGTTTTCGCGCACTTCCTTGACCACCGGCTTGGACGATTCTTTGTCCAGGATGGTCAGGCGGATGCGGGCGCGCAGCGGCGCAGCAAAGGTGATGCCGCGCAGTTGGCATTCCGGCACGTCAAACGGCGGGTCGCCCAGCACATAGTGGACGAAATCCAGGCGAGCGTAACCGTTGTGGCTGTGAATCGGGAAGATGGAACGAAACGCCGCTTCGAGACCGATGCTCTCGCGTTTGTCGAACGGCACGCCCAACTGGAGGAACTCGGTATACGAATCGATTTGTGTCGCCAACAGGAAGGGGACGTCGAGAACACCGGCACGTTTCGCAAAGCTCTTGCGAAGACGTTTTTTCTCAGTAAACGAATAACTCATAGAGTCTCCAACGAGGTGGGGTGGCGCAAGAAAACAAAACTCAACGCGCCAGCGCTGACGGGCTGACTTTTGTTTTCTTTTGAAGTGCGGGGATGTGCCCGCCGCCAGTCTTTAAAGAACACACTACACAAGCGCAACAAGGCTGGCAGATTTCTCCGCCAGCCTTTGCCGCATCGTCGTAACGACGATTACTTCATTTCGGCCTTGGCGCCGGCTTCCACCAGCTGCTTCACCATGGCTTCGGCGTCAGCCTTGGACAGGCCTTCCTTCACGGTTTTCGGAGCGCCGTCCACCAGGTCCTTGGCTTCCTTCAGACCCAGGCCGGTCACAGCGCGCACAACCTTGATCACGCCAACCTTGTTGTCGCCGGCGGCTTGCAGCACGACGTCGAACTCGGTCTTCTCTTCAGCAGCCGGAGCAGCGCCAGCGCCCGGGGCAGCCACGGCCATGGCGGCAGCGGACACGCCGAACTTTTCTTCGAACGCCTTGACCAGGTCGTTCAGTTCCATCACGGTCAGGTTGCCAACGGCTTCGAGGATGTCTTCTTTGGTGATTGCCATGTTTATTACTCTCTAGAAATCAGTTAAATCTTTAATGAATGATCGGTTCAGGCAGCGGCTTCTTCGGCCGGGGCTTCTGCGCCACCGGCTTGCTTCTCGGCCAGGGCTGCCAGTGCGCGGGCAAAGCCGGACACCGGGGCTTGCATGATGCCCAGCAGCATGGCCAGCAGCTGTTCGCGGCCCGGGATGGACGCGAGTTGCGCCACAGCGGCCTTGTCCAGCAGCTTGCCATCGTACACGCCAGCCTTGACGATGATTTTGTCATCGGTCTTAGCGAAGTCGCTCAGCACTTTGGCGGCAGCAACCGGATCTTCCGACACGGCGTACACCAGCGGGCCAACCATTTGGTCTGCCAGCGGAGCGAACGGGGTGTCAGCCACAGCACGGCGCACCAGCGTGTTCTTCAGCACGCGCAGGTACACGCCCTGCTCGCGGGCCTTGGCGCGCAGCTTGGTCATGCTGCTCACCGCGATACCGCGATATTCGGCGATAACCAGGGTCTGGGCGCCTGCCACTTGGGCAGCCACTTCGGCCACTACCGCCTTTTTATCTTCAAGATTGAGACTCAAGGTCTACCTCCTGTTGTTGAGGAATGGGTCGGGCAATGCCCTTCCCCCCACGATAACGGCGACCTGATTTCAGGAGTTGTCTCAACAATGCCGGCCAGTGAGTGGCCAGCAAGGACAGAAACGACCTGCATTCGGGTGCACCATCTGCGCAGGATGCATCGACGTGATGCGGATTAAGCCTTTCGGCGCCTGCGGTCTTTGACAATCTGACGCAGCATGCTGCATCAGCCCAAAGCAAACGATACGGGCAACGCCTTGTGGAAGGCGCTGCCCGTCAAATACATCAAGCCTGCTCGGAGAGCGACAGCTGATCGACGCGAACGCCAATGCCCATGGTGCTGGAGACGGCGATCTTCTTCAGGTAAACACCCTTGGAAGAGGCCGGCTTGGCCTTCACCAGTGCTTCCACCAGCGCAGCCAGGTTGGTGCGCAGGGCGTCCACTTCAAACGAAGCGCGGCCGATGGTGGCGTGCACGATACCGGACTTGTCAGTACGGTATTGCACTTGGCCAGCCTTGGCGTTTTTCACGGCTTCGGTGACGTTCGGGGTCACGGTGCCAACCTTCGGGTTCGGCATCAGGCCGCGCGGGCCCAGGATTTGACCCAGTTGACCGACAATACGCATGGCGTCCGGGGTGGCGATCACCACGTCGAAGTCCATCATGCCGCCCTTGATCTGGTCGGCCAGATCTTCGAAGCCCACGATTTCAGCGCCGGCAGCCTTGGCGGCCTCGGCGTTGGCGCCTTGAGCAAACACGGCCACGCGCACGCTCTTGCCGGTGCCGCGCGGCAGCACGACGGAGCCGCGCACCACTTGGTCGGATTTACGCGGGTCGATGCCCAGGTTGACGGCGACGTCAACGGATTCGTCGAATTTGGCGGTGGCGGCGCCCTTGACCAGGGTCAGGGCTTCTTCCACGGCGTACAGCTTGTTGCGGTCCACGGTTGCCTTCAGGGCAGCCAGACGCTTGGAAACCTTAGCCATTACACGCCCTCCACTTCAATGCCCATGCTGCGAGCGGAACCGGCGATGGTGCGCACGGCGGCGTCCATGTCAGCAGCAGTCAGGTCGGGTTGCTTGGTCTTGGCGATTTCTTCCAGCTGGGCGCGGTTCAGCTTGCCCACCTTGTCGGTGTGCGGCTTCGGGCTGCCCTTTTGCACGCCTGCGGCCTTCTTGATCAGAATGGTCGCCGGCGGGGTCTTCATGATGAAGGTGAACGACTTGTCCGCGTAAGCGGTGATCACCACCGGAATCGGCAGACCCGGCTCAACACCTTGAGTCTGGGCGTTGAAGGCCTTGCAGAATTCCATGATGTTCAGACCGCGCTGACCCAGAGCCGGGCCGATAGGCGGCGACGGGTTGGCTTTGCCAGCGGGCACTTGCAGCTTGATATAGCCGACAATTTTCTTTGCCACAGTAATGCTCCTGATTCGGGTCATGACGCAGGGTTATCAGCCCTGCTGCCCAGTTAATACGAGGCGGTTGCCTCAAAAAAATCGTATTGCGACAGTGTCAGATCGAAAGATCAGAGCTTTTCGACCTGATTGAATTCCAGTTCCACCGGGGTATCGCGGCCAAAAATCTGCACCGACACACGCAACTTGTTGCGCTCGTAGTTGACTTCGTCCACAGCGCCATTGAAGTCGGTGAACGGGCCGTCGATCACGCGCACGCGCTCGCCCACTTCAAACAGAATCTTCGGCTTGGGTTTTTCCACGCCTTCTTGCATCTGCTGCATGATGGCATCGACTTCTTTTTGCGGAATCGGCGCCGGGCGGTTGGCGGTGCCGCCAACAAAGCCAGTGACTTTCGGCGTGCTCTTCACCAAGTGCCAGCTCTCGTCGGTCATTTCCATCTCGACCAGCACATAACCAGGGAAGAACTTGCGCTCGGTCAGCGAGCGCTTGCCGTTTTTCATGTCGACCACTTCTTCAACCGGCACCAGAATCTTGCCGAAGCGGTCTTGCATGTTTTCGCGCTCGATGCGCTCTTTCAGGGCTTTTTGCACGCTCTTCTCGAAGCCCGAGTAAGCGTGAACCACATACCAACGCATAGCCATCGCTTATTAGCCTCGCTTGAGCAGAATGTCGTAGAACAACCAGGACAGGCCGGAATCCACCAGCCACATGAACAGCGCCAACACAAAGACGAACACAAAGACCATCACGGTCATTTGCGTGGCTTCTTTGCGTGTCGGCCACACTACTTTTTTGGCTTCAGCGACAGAGTCTTGTGCGTACAGCACAAAATCCTTGCCGGGCTGAGACAGCCACACCACGCCGCCAGCGGCGGCGAGGCCAGCCAGCACAGCCAGCACGCGCAACACGTCCTGCCCCTCGGGGATCGCTTCGATCAGTTCGGCCTGCGTCGGCACATATTGCAGCACTGCGCCGGCATAGGCAGACGGATTATCGACTTTGATATTCAGGGGCATCTTTCAAACCTCACAGTTGCAGCTGATAGCCGAGCGCGGCGCGCACGAGCTTTTTGCCGGGGTCGAATGCGCTGGGAGCCTCCCACGCATCGCGGATCGCGCCGGTGGCGATGGGCCATTCGTCCTGAACGTCTGCGCCATCGACGGAGCGATAGGCGTAGCTGATGCTGGTGCCGGGCGCGGTGGCGCAATCCACGGTGATCTGGCGCTGGCCGGTCTGACGCACCCCCGTGACCGCCGCCCCGTTGCCAATCACGAACCCCATGTCCGACCTGACCTTGCAGAAAGTCGGGTCGATCACGAGCGGCAGCAGGCTGTTGAAATCGACCACTACGCTATTGCCGTTGACCGATGCCGAGGACATGACCGGGCAGCGCCAAGGCCGACCGGCGCGCTTTTCGCGCTGCGCATAACCGTAGATCTCGCCCTGCCAGATGCGGGCGCGATAGGAGTGGTGAATATCTTCCTGCGCGCCGCCCATGGTCGAGCCGAAGGTGAGCCAGTAACGAGGCATGACCATGGTGATGTTGTTGCCGCCATTGGCGGGCAAGCTAGATCGGAAGAGCGTCGTGTAGGGA
>ERZ650306.974-NODE-974-length-16911-cov-18.246856_pt1 | contig 16911 bp, 21 predicted proteins | sample MGYA00376242_ERZ650306 | MGnify/ENA primary metagenome ERZ650306 (study PRJEB26733, sample SAMN07839244) | wastewater metagenome | biome: urban; feature: wastewater treatment plant; material: waste water | place: USA: North Carolina | collected 2016-03-31 ... | reverse complement strand
ATCATGAACATGAGATTCTCTAAGTCCTGCACTTGTAATTTCAACAAATTCTGCTGTATCTTGGAAAGTTGCGATATCTTTGCTTCCTAAATACCCCATAGAACTTCTCAAACCACCAACCATTTGATGAATAATATCAGCAATAGTTCCTCTATAAGCAACTCTTCCTTCTATTCCTTCAGGTACTAGTTTATCAGCAGCAGTTCCTTCTTGGAAATATCTATCAGTACTTCCTTTTGTCATAGCACCAATACTTCCCATTCCTCTGTAAGATTTGAATTTTCTTCCTTGATAAAGAATTACTTCACCTGGACACTCATCTGTTCCTGCTAATGCACTTCCCATCATAACACAACTAGCACCTACTGCTAATGCTTTTGCAACATCACCTGAATATTTAATTCCACCATCTGCAATTATTGGTGTTTCAGTTTTTTTAGCTTCAATAGCACACTCATCAATAGCACTCATTTGAGGAACACCAACTCCTGCAACAATTCTTGTTGTACAAATACTTCCAGGTCCAATTCCAACTTTAACACCATCAGCACCAGCTGCAATTAAATCCCTTGTTGCTTCAGCAGTTGCAACATTTCCAGCTATTAACTCAACTTTTAACTCAGCTTTTATAGCTTTTACAGTATCTAAAATACCTTTTGAATGACCATGTGCAGAGTCTAAAACTAAAACATCAACTCCAACTGCAACTAAAGCTCTAGCACGATCTAGTTGATTAACACCAATAGCAGCTCCAACTCTAAGTCTTCCAAACTCATCTTTACATGCATTTGGATACTCTATCTTTTTATTTATATCTTTTATTGTAATAAGACCAATTAATTTGTTATCTTTATTTACAATTGGTAGTTTTTCTATTTTATTTTGATGCATAATTTCAGCAGCTTGCTCTAGTGTTGTACCTTCTACTGCTGTAACTAATGGCATTTTTGTCATTTTTTCATAAACTTTAAATCTATAATCTTTTGTAAATCTCATATCTCTGTTTGTTAAAATACCAACTAAAATACCATTTTCATCAACAACAGGAACTCCAGATATTTTATATGTAGCCATAATATCTTCAGCATCTTGTAAAGTTTGCTCTGGTTTTATTGTAATTGGGTCAATTATCATTCCTGACTCAGATTTTTTCACCTTTTGACACTGTAAAACTTGTGCTTCAATATCCATATTTTTATGAATTATTCCAATTCCACCAAGTCTTGCCATTGCAATTGCAGCTTGATACTCTGTAACTGTATCCATTGCAGCACTTACAAAAGGAACATTTAATTCAATATTTTTAGTTAATTTTGTTTTTGTACAAACCTCTTTTGGTAAAACTGCTGATTTTGCAGGAACAAGTAACACATCTTCAAAAGTTAAAGCTCTTTTTCTAATTCTCATCTTTATATCCTAATTATATTTTATTATTTTGTATATTTTACAGCTTTCTCCATAGATAAAGCACCATCAAATAAAGTTTGTTCTTCATAACTATTTGCAATTAATTGAAGTCCTATTGGAAGTCCTTCGCTATCTTTTGCAACTGGTAGGCTAATAGCTGGAAGACCTGCTAAATTAACTCCAATAGTATAAATATCTGCTAAATACATTTCCAAAGCATTTGAATATGATCCAAATTTTGGAGCAGTAGTTGGAGCAACTGGAGCTAAAATTAAATCAGAACTTTCAAAAATTTTATCAAACTCAGCTTTTATAATACTTCTAACTTTTTGAGCTTTTATATAATAAGCATCATAATATCCTGAACTTAACACAAAAGAACCTAGCATAATTCTTTTTTTAACTTCATATCCAAAACCTTGTGTCTTTGTATCTACATACATATCTTTTAAGTTTCCATCGCCTTTTCTTGCTCCAAATCTAACACCGTCAAATCTAGCCAAGTTTGCACTTGCTTCCGCAGCTGCAATAATATAATATGTTGAAATTATTTTATTTGTATCTATCATATTTGCATGAACAATTTTGTGTCCTTGAGCTTTTAAAAGTTCAACAGTATTATTAAATGCTGTTTGTATTTCACTAGAAGCCTGCTCAACAAAATTATCAATAACTGTAATTGTAAATTTTTTATTAATATCTAAATTTGGAGTAACTTTTTTATAATCAATATTTGCACTAGTAGAATCTTTTTCATCATGTCCTGCTATTATGTCATATAAAATTGCTGCATCTTCTACATTTTGAGTAATTGGTCCACATTGATCAAGAGATGATGAGTAAGCAACGATTCCATATCTTGAAACTCTTCCATATGTTGGCTTCATTCCAACAACACCACAATAAGCTGCAGGTTGTCTAATACTACCACCTGTATCTGTTCCAAGTGCTGCAATAGCAATTCCAGCTGCAACAGCAGCTGCACTTCCACCACTACTTCCACCTGGAATTCTTGAATTATCAATAGGATTTAAAGTTTTTCCATGAGCTGAACTCTCTGTAGAACTTCCCATTGCAAACTCATCCATATTTGTAAGTCCAAAAGGACTCAGTCCTGAACTTTCTAATTTTTCAATAACAGTTGCATTAAAAGGTGAAATATAACCTTTTAAAATGTTACTTGAACAAGTAAGTTCCCAATTTTTAACATTTATATTGTTTTTAATAGCTATTGGAATTCCATTTCCATAACTATAAATATCTTTATTCTCTAATTGTTCAATATAAGCGCCTACATTACTATTTTTAATCTTTATTTTTAAATCATCTTTTAATTTTTCTATATCTTCACTACTTAATTTGAGTGCTTCTTTTAAAGTCATAAACTGGTTCTCCTAAGATTTCTAGGTATAATAAACGCCTGATTTTATCTAAATTTTGTTTAAAAAAAGTGTAAGTGGATTTTGGAAAGGTTATTTTTTTAGAAAATAGAGTTTTTTTAATAAAAAAAGGGATAGGAAACTATCCCCTAAAAATTAGATGAAAGAGATAAATGCCATTGGAGTAGCATCACCTTTTCTGATTCTTGTTTTAATAATAGATGTATATCCACCATTTCTACCTTCGTATTTTGGTGCTATTTCATTTATTAGTTTTTTAGTAGCTTCTTTGCTTTGTAATGCAGCAAATACATATCTATGTGTATTTAAATCAGCATTTCTAGCAGATGTTACTAATTTCTCAATAAATCTTTTTAATTCTTTTGCTTTTGGAACAGTTGTTTCAATTTTTTCTCTCTCAATAATTGCAATTGCTAAATTTTTTAACAATGCTTTTCTATGAGCAGAAGTTCTATTTAACTTTCTATAACCGTGCTTATGTCTCATATTAAACCCTTAATTTATGCTTTTAATTGCTCTAATTTTCTTCTTAAAGAAGAAGCAATATTTTCTGGAAGTGTATTTTCAACTGGATAACCTAATGACTCTAACTTTTCAGCTATTTCATTATAAGATTTTGTTCCAAGGTTTTTGATATTTTTAACTTCAACTTCACTCATAAGTACTAACTCACCTAAATATTTAATTCCATTTCTATCTAAAGCATTGTAGCTTCTAGCAGTCAAGTTTAAATCTTCAATTTTTACAACTAAATCTTTAAGCTCAACATTATCATCACTTGTATCATTAATTGATACTTCTGATAAATCAAAAACTTTATTAAATACTGACATTTGTGAATACATAACACTAACAGCCTCTTTAAATGCAGTAATTGGACTAATTTGTCCATTTGTGATTACATTAAATACAGCTTTTTCAAAGTTTGGATTATCTTCAACCAACATTTTTTCAATACTATAAACAACTTTTCTAACTGGTGTAAAAAAAGCATCAATTGGTATAAAATCTGGCCCAACGATATCTCTAATATCTTCAGATGGCATATATCCAATACCTTTTTGAATAATAACTGTAAAAGTTAAATTACAATCACTATTTATAGTTGCTAAATGTTCATCTGTTGATACAACATCAACTTCAGAGTTAATTAAATCTTCACCTTTAATATCTCTAGGTCCGTTAAAAGAGTACTCAACAGAAACCTGATTTTTATCACCATTTATTTTAAATCTCATGTTTTTAAGATTTATAACAAACATAGCAACATCTTCAAGCATTCCTCTTAATGAGTCAAACTCATGAGTAACGCTTTCAATTTTAACAGCAATTGGTGCATAACCAACAGATGAACTTAAAAGTAATCTTCTTAACGGATGAGCTAAAGTTATAGCAAATCCATCTTCAAATGGATAAGCTGTAATTTTAGCTTCATTAGCACTAATAGCCTCAATTTCAACTTCAGTTGGTAAAAACGGAGTTTCTGCAAACTTTTTCATTGGCTACCTTTTTATTTTTTATTTAGAGTATAACTCAACAATTAATCTCTCTTCAACTGGAATAACTATCTCTTCTCTAGCAGGTATTCTTGTGAAAATTCCAAATACTTTATCTTTATCCACATTTACCCAATCAACCATTCCTGTTTGATTTGTAAGCTCGATAGCTCTTTTAATTTGTGGATTATTTTTAGATTTTTCTCTAATCTCAATTTTTTGTCCAGGTTTTACTATGTATGATGGAATATCAACTTTTTTACCATCTACTAAGATATGTCCGTGAGTTGTTATTTGTCTAGCAAATGCTCTAGTTGTAGCAAATCCCATTCTGTAAACAACATTATCTAATCTTTGCTCAATTAGAGTAATTAAAATTGATCCTGTATTTCCTTCTCTTCTAACTGCTTCTTTGAAATAGTTACTGAATTGTTTTTCAGAAATACCATACATAAATTTAACTTTTTGTTTTTCTCTTAATTGTAATCCATACTCAGAAATCTTAGTTCTTCTTTGTCCATGTTGTCCAGGAGCAAATGGTCTTTTTTCTAAAGCACTTTTACCTGAAAGTCTTCTCTCACCTTTTAAACCAAGGTCTGCTTCAAGTCTTCTTTCGATTTTTTCTACTGGTCCTCTATATCTTGCCATATTTTACTCCTTACACTCTTCTTCTTTTAGGAGGTCTACAACCATTATGTGCTAATGGTGTAACATCTTTTAACCAAGTAACTCTAATTCCACTGATAGCTCCAACTGATTTAACAGCAGTATCTCTTCCAGAACCAGGACCTTGAATTTTAATTCCTACATTTTTAATTCCATGTTCCATTGCTTTTGCCATAGCATCTTCAACTGCAGCTTGAGCAGCAAATGGAGTTGATTTTTTAGAACCCTTGAACCCTAAGTTTCCAGCACTTGACCATGCTATTGCATTTCCCATGTTATCTGTAACTGTAACCATTGTATTGTTAAAACTTGCAGCTATATGAACGATACCGTCAGCAATATTTTTTCTTACAATTTTTTTTCTAGTAACTTTTCTTTTTGCCATTATCTATCCTTATTTACTTGCTGCACCAATAGTTTTCTTTTTACCTTTTCTTGTTCTTGCATTAGTTTTAGTCTTTTGCCCTCTACAAGGTAAACCTTTTCTGTGTCTTAATCCTCTATATGAACCTAAATCCATTAAAGACTTAATATCCATAGCAACTTTTTTTCTAAGATCCCCTTCTACTAGGTAGTTTTCTTGAATCTCTTTTCTAATTAAAGCAGCTTCATCTTCTGTTAATTCGAATGCTCTTTTATTGTAATCAATTCCAGTTGCATTTAAGATTAGTCTTGAATTATGTAATCCAATTCCAAAGATGTATGTTAAAGCATACTCCATTCTTTTTTTATTTGGTAAATCAACACCCGCGATTCTTGCCATGTGTCTTATCCTTGTCTTTGTTTATGTTTTTTGTTTTCGCAGATTACTCTTACGATACCTCTTCTTTTGATAACTTTACATTTATCACACATTTTTTTAACTGAAGCTCTTACTTTCATAAGTCTCGTCCTTCTTTGTTTGTGTTTTTTTCCAATTTTCAACAGGAAAAATCTAAAATAAAACTCTTCCAACTCTCTATAAAATACAAATTTAATTGATTAATTTTATAAAAACTTCTTTCATGGTTGAAAAAATGGAACTGCATTGTATTTAATTATTGCTTAAGGATAGTTTAATATGCTATAATTTTCAAGAATATAAATATTGGGAGTAAAATATGCAACTATTTAAAAACGATTTAATAAATATAGAGATAGAAAATAGTGAAATTCCTTGGTTAAAGATTTTTACAAATAAAAATATTAAAGAGTTTTCACAATGTGATAACAAAACAAAACAAGAAATTTGGAAATATCTTGATATTATAGAGAAAAAAATGATTGAGTATTATAATCCAGATAAGATAAACATTGCATCTTTTGGAAACTATGTTCCTCATGTACATTTTCATATAATGGCAAGATTTAAAGAAGATAGCTTTTTCCCAGAACCAATGTGGGGTAAAAAGCAAAGAGAGGCAAACTTAGATTTACCCTCTTTTGAAATTTTTATAGATGAGTTAAAAAAATATTTTTAACCCTTTTTTAAAAATCAATCAACCATCTTGGTTGATTTTTTCTATTAACTCTTTTAGAACTTTTTCTGATTCTTCTTTATAAATTTGACAAGCACCAGCATTTTCATGCCCTCCACCACCATATTGAAGCATTAGTTCACCAATATTTGTTTTAGAAGTTTTATTTGTAATAGATTTTCCAGTACTAAATACTACTTTATCTTTATCTTTTGCATAGAAGATATGAATAGATATATTTTGTTCAGGAAAAAGTGTATAAACCATAAATCTATTTCCAGGATATATAATCTCTTCATCTCTATAATCTATTATTGCTAAGTTATTATAAACTTTTGTACATTTTTTAAGCTGTTCTTTAAATTCATCTTCATATTGAAAATATAAATCAACTCTCTCTTTTACATCAGGTAGTTCTAATATTTGATCAATATTATGTCTAGCACAATAGTCTATTAAATCCATCATTAATTGATAGTTTGATATTCTAAAATTTCTAAATCTTCCAAGTCCAGTTCTACTATCCATTAAAAAGCTTAATAGTGTCCAAGCTCTTGGTCTTACAATATCTTCATATAAAAAATTTGCGCTATCAGCTTTATTTGCACCTTGCATCATAGATGTAAAATATCCAGGGAAAACTTCATCTCCATCATAATAATCATAAACAACCTGTGCAGCACTAGGAGCATTAGGATTTATAATATGATTATCTCTTTTTTCATTTCTTAATGTTTCACTAAAGTGATGATCAAATGCTAAATAAACTCCATCTACATAAGGAAGATTAGTTGTTATATCATTATTTGTAATCTCAATCAACCCATCTTGCATATCTTTTGGGTGAACAAAAGTAATTTCATCTATAATATCAAGATATTTAAGCAATGTACCACAAACAAGTCCATCCATATCACTTCGTGTTACAAGTCTGTACTTTTTTTCACTCATTAATAACCTTTATTTATTTATATACTCAACTATTTTATTACCCATAGCAACACAATTTAAAACCTCTTTTGCATCAAAAGCTGCTAAATCTTTTGTTCTATATCCATCTTTTAAAGCATCTTTTATTGCTTTTTCTATCATATCACTAGCTTTTTGCTCATTTAATGTATATTTTAACATCATAGCAGCACTTAAAATTGTTGCTATTGGATTTGCAATTCCTAGCCCTGCAATATCTGGAGCTGATCCATGAATTGGTTCATAAATTGCAGTTTTATCTCCAGTTGAAGCTGATGGTAAAAGTCCAATAGAACCAACTACCATAGAAGCTGTATCGCTTAAGATATCTCCAAAAATATTTCCAGTTACAATTACATCAAACTGTTTTGGATTTCGTACTAACTGCATTGCAGCATTATCAACATACATATGAGATAGTTCAACCTCTGGATACTCAGATGAAAGCTCATTCATAGTATCTCTCCAAAGTTGAGAAACCTCTAAAACATTTGCTTTATCAACAGAACAAACTCTTTTATCTCTTTTCATTGCAAGTTCAAAAGCAGTTTTTCCAATTCTAATAATCTCTGGTTTTGTATAAACCATTGTATTAAATGCTTTAAATCCATCATTAGCTCTTGGTTTTCCAAAATAAATACCACCAATAAGCTCACGTACAACCATAATATCACAACCTTTTATAACTTCAGGCTTTAAAGTCGAAGCATTTAAAAGTTCATCATAAACGATAGCTGGTCTTAAATTTGCATAAACACCCATTTTCTCTCTAAAATTTAAAAGCCCAGTTTCTGGTCTTAAATCTCTTGGAAGATTATCCCATTTTGCACCACCAATTGCACCAAATAGACAAGCATCAGAATTTAAAACACCTTCAACTGTCTCTTCTGGAAGAGGAACACCTGTTGTATCAATTGCAATTCCACCCATTAAATACTCTTTATATGAAAGTGTAAAATCACATTTTTTTGCAACAGCATTTAAAACTTTTATAGCCTCATCAACTATTTCAGGACCTATTCCATCACCTTTTATTATTGAAATATTGTAATTTTTCATTATTTAGCCTTCATTTCATCTATTGCATAATTTATTAATCCGCCACTTGCGATTAACTCTTGCATAAATGGAGGAATTGGTATAAATTTATAAGTTTTTTTAGTTGTATTATTTGTAATCTCTCCATTATCTAAATCAATACTAATCTCTTCACCCTCTTTTATCTCTAAAGATTCTGGAAGTTCAAATATAGGAAGTCCCATATTAAAAGCATTTCTATAAAAAATTCTAGCAAAAGAAGGAGCTACAACAGCAGCAACACCAGCAGCTTTTAGAGCAATTGGTGCATGCTCTCTACTAGAACCACATCCAAAATTTTCACCAGCAACTATAATATCACCTTTTTTTAGTTTCTTTGGAAACTCAGGATCTGCATCTTCCATAACATATTTTGCCAAATGTTCTGGATCTGAACTATTTAAATATCTTGCAGCTATAATAACATCCGTATCAATATTTGCACCAAAATTCCAAACTTTACCTGTGATTTTACTCATACCTAATTCCTTATTTTTATTAACCATTAAATATTAAGTAAAAATTTTATCCTAACTTTTAGTAAACTTTGTTTAAACACTCTTCTACATAGTTCAATATAATCATATCTTTAAATAATTTCGGTATAATGTCCTCCTATTTAAAAAGGAGGATTTCCTAAAACAATGAGTACTAAAGATATAAATAAAACTATCGAGCAGTTAATCAAAGAGTATAAAGACTCAATATTAACTTATGAGAAAATTATAAAAATTTTTCCAAAAGCTCCAACAGGTGCAACAATTAAAAAAATTCTTGCTCTTGTTCAGCTATATAATGTAAAAGTTATAAGTTCTCAAGAACAAGCAAAACTTCTAAATGATGAAGAGGCTAAAAAAAGAAAAGAGCAAAGAGAAAAACTAATCGAAGCAGAAGATGATGAGTTTGATTTACTAAAAAACAAAGAGCTTTTAGAGTGGTCAAGATCTGATTCCCCTGTAAGAATGTATTTAAGAGAGATGGGACAAATCCCACTTTTAACAAAAGATGAAGAGATTGAAATATCAAAAAGAATCGAGATGGGAGAGGATATTATTCTTGATGCTATTTGTTATGTTCCTTATCTAATAGACTTTATTTTAGAATATAAAGAACCTCTTGTAAATAGAGAGCGAAAAGTAAAAGAGCTATTCAAAAACTTCGATGATGATACTGAGGAAGAAGAGGAAGAAGAGGAAGAAATTGAAGATTATGAAGATGATTTATCTGCTGATGTAGAAGATGATGAGAAAAAATTATCTGGTGCAAAACAAAAGAAACTAGATAAAAGAGCTCAAACAATTATAGAAGCTTTTAAAAATCTTGAAAAACAGAAAAAAGAGTGGCTAAAATTTCAAGCAAAAGAAGTACCTAAATCTGATGATGAAGTAGATGTTATGACTTTTGATTTAGCAGTTGCATTTAAAAAGAGATTATTAAAAGATGCTTTACTTGATTTAGGACCTACTTCAAAATTAATAACTGAAATAGTAAAAGCAATGGAAACATCTTTAAAATCTGATGTTGGTTTTGATAGTGAATTAAAAAGATTAGAGTACAAACTACCACTTTTTAATGAAACATTACAAAAAAATCACCAAAAGATTCTAGATAATATAATAAATTTATCAAAAGCTCAAATAACTGCAATGGTTCCTGAAGCTACAATGGTTTCAACATATATGGAGATAAAAAAACTTTTCCAAACAGCAGAAGCTAGTAAAGATGGTTTTGATTTAACACCTGAAGAGCTAAAAGCTGTTTTAGAGCAGATTAAAAGAGGTAAAAAAATCACTGATACTTCAAAAGATAGAATGGCAAAATCAAACCTTAGACTTGTTGTATCTATTGCAAAAAGATATACAAATAGAGGATTAGCTTTCTTGGATTTAATTCAAGAAGGAAATATTGGTCTTATGAAAGCAGTTGATAAGTTTGAATATAAAAAAGGTTATAAATTCTCTACTTATGCTACATGGTGGATTAGACAAGCAATCTCTAGAGCAATTGCAGATCAAGCAAGAACTATTAGAATTCCTATTCATATGATTGAAACTATTAATAGAATCAATAAAATTATTAGAAAAGGTATTCAAGAAAATGGTAAAGAGCCAGATGTTGAAGAGATTGCAAAAGAGGTTGGATTACCTGTTGATAAAGTAAAACAAGTTATAAAAATCACAAAAGAGCCTGTATCTTTAGAAGCTCCAATAGGAAGTGATGATGATGGTAAATTTGGAGATTTTGTACCAGATGAAAAAGCTCCGACACCAATTGATAACATTATGAAAGAGGATTTACAAGGTCAAATTGACCAAATTCTTGGACAATTAAACGAAAGAGAACAAGCAGTTATAAGAATGAGATTTGGTCTTATGGATGATGCTAGTGATAGAACTCTTGAAGAGATTGGAAAAGAACTTTCTGTTACAAGAGAGAGAGTTAGACAGATTGAATCAAGTGCTATTAAAAAATTAAAACACCCAAAAGTTGGTAAAAATCTTAAAAATTATGTAGAGAGTTAATCTCTACATAAAATAAAACTATCTAAAAAATATAAAAAAACTAAATTGTTATCTCTTTAATATCTGCAATATTCCTAAATCCTAAATAAACTTGTGCAATAAGATTTTTTCTATTTGTTTTAATTTTTTCATCTTCATGATTTACAAAAACTTTTTCAAAAAAGCTATCAAGTTGTGGTTTTAAAGAAAATAGAGCTTCAAGTTCCTCATCAAAAGTTACAAAGTTTGAAGTTTTTATTTTTTTGAAACTATTATATAAATCTCTCTCTTCATCTTGTTCAAATAGTGTTTCTTCAATATTTAAAGAACTATTAATCTCAATATCTTTTACAATATTTGCAACTCTTTTAAATGTAGCACTATAATCTTTAAAATTATCACTTTCAACAAATGGATTTAAAGCTTCTACTTTTTGATAAATTTTATAAATATTTCTCTCTCCACTACTTATTACAGCTTTTAAAACAGTTGGATTTACACTATCAAAAATTTTATAAAGTCTTTCTATAAAAAATTCATTTAAAACTTTTAAATCAAGATTTTTATAATTTTCTTTTAAATCTTCAAAAATAGCTTTAAAATCTATATCCAATTTATGTTCTATTGCAATTTTCACAACTCCTAAAGCTGCTCTTCTTAATGCAAATGGATCTTTTGAACCTGTTGGGATTTTTCCAGCACTGAAAAGTGCCATAAGATTATCTATTTTATTTGACATAGCAACTATTGAAGAGAAAATTGAACTAGGAAGTTCACTATTCTCACCACTTGGAAGATACTGCTCTTTTAGTGCCAAACTAATCTTTTCATCATTTTTTGCAATTTTAGAATAGTAGTAACCCATAAGCCCTTGAAGTTCTGTAAACTCATAAACCATTTCGCTCATTAAATCAGCTTTTGAAAGCATTACAGCTTTTTGCAATAGTTCAATATCTTTTTTATCTATTTTTAAAATCTCTGCCAAATATGAAGCAATTTTTGCCTCTCTTTCACATTTATCATAAACTGTTCCTAAACCTTCAACAAATACAAGTTTTTTAAGTCCTTCATTTGATAAACCATTTTTAATATCATTTTTATAAAAAAACATTGCATCTGCTAATCTTGGTCTTAAAACCTTCTCATTTCCAGAGATTATATATCCAAAATCATTTGTTAATGCATTTGAAATAACTACAAAATTGTTTGTAAGTTTCTCATTTTTATAAACTGCAAAATATCTCTGATTTGCTTTCATTGATGTAACAATTACTTCTGCTGGAAGTTCCAAAAACTCCTCATCAAATTTTCCTAAAAGTGCTGTTGGATACTCAGTAATTGCGACAACTTCATCTAATAACTCTAAGTCCAATTCTATTTTAACATTATGCTTTATTTCAATATCTTTTATTTGTTTTAAGATTTTTTCTCTTCTTTCATCTTGATATAAAACTACCCCATATTTATCTAACTTACAAAAATAATCACCTACATCATTAAAAATAAATGGTTCATAACTATCCATTCTATGACCATAAGATAAATTAGAAGATTTTACTCCAAAAAGCTCACCTTCTACAATTTCATTATCCATCATTATGGAAAAAAATCTAATAGGTCTTATAAAACTATCACTTCTACTTCCCCATCTCATAGATTTTCCAAAATTTAAACTTGCTACAAACTCATTTACCATATTATTTAAAAGCTCTTTTGAAAAAGCTCCAGATATTTTTTGTTTATGATATAAAACTTCACCTTTTCCAAAATCTTTAAATAAAATTTCATCTACACTAATTCCACATTTTGATGCAAAACTAGCAGCTGCAGGTGTTGCAACACCATCTTTAAAAGCTATACTTCTTGGAGCACCAATGTTTTCAACTTCACTATCTTCTTGTTTTACTTGAAACTCTCTATGCCATAAAACCAATCTTCTTGGAGTATAGAATAACTCAAAATTACAAAGTAAACTATTTTTTTCTAAAATATCACTCCATTTTTTCTCTATATTTGATAACTCCTTTAAAAATGGAATAGCTGGTAACTCTTCAACTCCAATTTCTATTAAAAGTGGTTTAAGCATTTTCTTTTTCCTTATCTTGGTTTTTATTTTTTTCTATTTCTTCTAATTTTTCAAGTTTATCTGTATGTTTTTTAATTTGTTGCCGATTAAAATTTATAATAAACATAGCAACCATAAAAACAAATAGAGCCAAAACTACAAAATCTAAAATATCTTTCATACTTTTATCTCCAATAAATCACTATAAATAGCTCCATCAATCTCTTCTAAAGCAACTTTTTCTAAATCATCACTAGATTTTATAATAGTCAAAATTTTTGAATCCCACATATAATTATCAGCTATTTTTTGTAATTTTTTAGCTAATTCATTTTCACAAATTATATATTTTGCATTAAAATTTGAAGCATAAATAGCCTCTTTTATAGATTTAACATATACCAAAAAATTTAAATGTTGAAAAAAAGAGTATTTTAAAAGTTCTTCATTAAAATCAAAAAAAATCATTGAATTTGGTTTTGTATTTTTAATATCTTCAATACTTGTAACTTTAGAAAAAGCTTCAAATGGGATTAAATTATCTCCAATTATCTTCATTTTAAGCCTTTTTGTTATTTAAACAATCTTTTGAACAAAAAAACTTTCCACTACTTACAATAGCCTCTTTAGAAGATACAAAAGTACTACAAGTAGGACACTCTACCATCTCATCAGAGATTAATTTATCATTTTTTTTAACACCATCAACTCTTTTGTTTTTAAAAAATAGCAAATATACAACAAAACCAGCCAAAACAACAGCTATTACTTTTATCAACATTTTTTTCCTTTAATATATAAATAATTTCGTTCACATCTTGAAACAACTTTATAGTTAGATATTTTAGAAGTTTCAATCTCATCTTCTAGCATACTTCCTTTATAAAAAAGATAAGATGTATCCTCTTTTTTTATCTTAGAAGTGATATTTAAAAGTAAATTTGTATTTGTAACTGCTCTACTTGTTATTAAATCAACTTCCAAACCTTCTACATTTTCTGCTCTTTTTTGTAAAATTGTAAGATTATTCAAACCCAAACTGGCTTTCACAAAGTTTAAAAAAGCAACTCTTTTTACTCTTGGTTCTATTAAATACGATTTTACATCTTTTCTTGCAATTGCCAAAATAAGTCCAGGATAACCAGCTCCTGTACCAATATCTGCAAAACTATTAAATTCATCTATAAAGTTAAGAGGATAAAGTGAATCTAAAATATTTTCATAGATATCATCATCACTCAATCTCCCGCTTAAATTATGAACCTTTCCCCACTTTTGCAAAAGTTCAACAAAAACTTCACAATCTTTGTAAAAAATATCTTCAAAGTTTAAACTATTTTTTTCAAGTAAAGATTTTAAACTCAAATTAGATGTCCCATCTTCTCTTTTTTTGTAGATAAGTATAATTCATTATACTTATTTGCTTTTATAATTGCTGGAATTCTCTCAACAATTTCAACTCCTAAAGACTCAACATATTTTAACTTTGCTGGGTTATTTGTAATTAGTTTTAATTTTTTTATTCCTAAATTTTCAAAAATATATCCAACAACTCTATAATCTCTCTCATCCTCTTTGAAGCCTAACTCAACATTTGCCTCAATTGTATTTCTTCCTTTATCTTGCAGTGCATAAGCATTTACCTTATTTACAAGACCTATATTTCTTCCCTCTTGTCTGTGATAAATTACTAATCCACCATTTTTTGCAATAAATTTTAAAGAGAGATCTAGTTGGTTTTGGCAATCACACTTTAAACTTCCCAAAGTATCACCAGTTAGACACTCTGAGTGAATTCTCACAAATGGAGCTTCTAAAGTTTCAAAATCTAAACTCATTATTGCTAAATGTTCTTGATTACCATCTTTATATGCTTTTATTCTAAAATTTCCATATTTTGTAGGAAGGTTTGCTATATTTGATTCAATTATATTCATTTGTATTTAAACCTTAAACTGTTAAAATCCGAAGATTATATCAAAAAGAGGTAAATATTATGTTTAAACGATTTAGAAGATTAAGATTAAATGATACTTTAAGAAATTTAGTGCAAGAGACAACAATTAGTAAAGATGATTTTATATATCCACTGTTTGTAAGAGAAGGAAAAGGTATTAAAACTGAAATTTCTTCAATGCCAGGTGTATTTCAAATGAGTATTGATGAGATTTTAAAAGAGTGTGAATATTTACAAAAAATAGGATTAAACTCTATTATACTATTTGCAATTCCAGATATTAAAGATTCAGTTGGAAGTGAATGTTTATGTGAGGAAAGTATAATTGCACGAACAATAAAAGCAGTTAAAGAGAAATTTCCAAATATGTTTGTTGTAACAGATTTATGTTTTTGTGAATATACAGACCATGGGCATTGTGGAATATTAGATCCAAAAACACAAAGTGTACATAATGATAAAACTCTTGAAATATCAGCCCTTCAAGCACTAGTTCACGCAAGAGCAGGTGCAGATATGATTGCACCATCTGGAATGATGGATGGAATTATTACAACACTTAGAAATGCTTTAGATGAAAATGGTTTTAAAGATTTACCAATTATGGCTTATTCAACAAAATTTGCAAGTGGATATTATGGACCATTTAGAGATGTTGCTGAATCAACTCCATCTTTTGGAGATAGAAGAACTTATCAAATGAATCCTGGTATGCTTTTAATGATAACTATGGAACCAGCGAAGAAAAGCTTTTTATAAAGCATTTTAAATCGAGCATTGAACCTAAATTGCAAAAGAAAGATTTAGAATACTATGTTATCCGTAATGAAAGAGTTTCGGATTTAGCTATTTACTCCTTTGAAGCTGGCGAAAGATTTGAACCAGACTTTTTACTATTCGTTAGAAAAAAGAATATTGATTCAGATGCTCATTCACAAGTCTATATCGAGCCTAAAGGTGGGCATCTGTTACTTCAAGATTCTTGGAAAGAAGATTTTCTTCTGGAGATTGAAGGGAATTATCGTATCAATAGTTTAATTAAAGATGTGAATGATTATCAGATTATTGGTTTGCCGTTTTTCAATAATACTGAGAGAAAAAGTGAATTTGAAGTCGCTGTTGATCACTTTTTGGAGATGATATAAATGGAGAGAAAACATAAGTTCAATTCACTTACGCCTGAAGTACTTCCAGAGAACAAAGCTGTTTACACTGAAGCCTTAGACTTTGCGTTTAGTAACAATGATATCAAAAATATTGCTATTACCGGCATTTATGGTGCTGGTAAAAGTAGTGTCTGGAAAACTTACGAAGAAAAAGAAAAATTGAAAAATGTCGTAACAGTTTCTTTAGGAAAGTATGAAGATAATTTAAGTGATGAAACACCTGAGAATCCTGAACAGGGAGAAGATGGTGTAAAACTAGAAGGTCATCAACAAGGAAAAGATTATAGTGATTCTGAGAATAGATTAGAAAAACAGTTAATCAATCAAATTTTGTCTCAAATACCCGTTGAACAAATTCCTTTAAGTAAATATAGATTTAAGCAAAACAAAAACAAGTACCAATTGTTTAGTCAAGTTTTTATGACAATTATATTTCTGATATCTATTATTTTTTGGATGCTTAAAGACGATGTTATACTGAACAAAGTTGTTTTGGAAGCATTTGGTGATACGGCTTCAACATGGATTTTGTTTGGGTCTATTATCGGCTTTATCATTCCACTGTCCTATTTTCTCTATGGCTTTTATAAAGAAAATAAGATATTTTAGCCCTTATTAAATTTTCTATTTGAATTTATTTCTTATTGATTTAAATTCAAATATAGCAATATATATTAAGTTGAGGGTTGTGGAACTTGTTTACAACCCCTGTTTCCTACAGGGGAACGCAGAGGAATTACAGCGGATTCT
>ERZ650306.972-NODE-972-length-16915-cov-24.607651_pt1 | contig 16915 bp, 13 predicted proteins | sample MGYA00376242_ERZ650306 | MGnify/ENA primary metagenome ERZ650306 (study PRJEB26733, sample SAMN07839244) | wastewater metagenome | biome: urban; feature: wastewater treatment plant; material: waste water | place: USA: North Carolina | collected 2016-03-31 ... | reverse complement strand
AAAGGAAAAGTAGAAAGGATATTTATTATTTAGTTTTAATAAAAAATCTTTTTATGAAAAGTAAATGAGCTGGTGTTTTATCAGCTTTTTTATTGTATTATTATGTGATGTTTGATTATACTTCTGCAAAAACTAAGGGGGTAATAATGAGACATACTGCAAAAAAATTAATTTTATCGGTAACTGTTTTGGGTTTGGCTGGCTGTAATAGCTTATTTGATCAACATGTAAAATGTAACGATGAAACTGCAAACAGTTTAATTTATCAAGTATTAAAAGATGATCTAAACAACTCTCTAGAGAGTCAGTTAAAAGACTTAATTCGTCAAAGCCAAATTAATGATTTAGATCCTGCCAAATTAAAGCTATCGGCTCAGAATATTCAATATGTTTTAGCTGATAGTCGTACAGATTTCATTGATCCACATAGCCCGAAAACGACTTGCTCGGTTGATTTAACAGTGACATTACCATCTGATTTAATTAAAAAATCAGATGAAGCTAGAAATAAAGTGGATCGTTGGAGTGTTGAGTCTCAAGCTGATGATATTGGGCTTGATTATGAGAATAATAAAATTAATCTAGTACTTGAATACCAATTACAACCTGCAGATAGTGGCAAAAAAATTTTTGCACATATGAAAAATACTTCAAATCTTCAAACATTGCTGTCTGATACTTTGACTTATGCATTTTTAAAGCCTCAAATTGAAAAAAATGAGATTCGTAATATAGAAGCGAATAAGCAAGCTGTTGTGCCTGAGTCTACCTATGCTGAGCCTATGGATACTACTGCAATTGAAGCAGCTGATGCGGCTGCAGAAGCTGCTAACTATTATGCAGAATAGTAAACTAAGTTTTTAATTATCTATTTATATTTCAAATGGTTGGGTTCACTATGAAAATAATTCCATTATTTATTATTGCAGGTAGTATTTTACTCGGGGGCTGCGATAAGGTTCAAAATTTAACAAGTGGAGCTGTTAAATGTGACAATGAAGCAGCAAAAAAATTAGTTGTTGAAAGTTTTAGTAAAGTTGTTAGTGATGCAGCGACAGAGCGTGTAAAAAGTTTGATCGAAAATGAAAATATAACGATCGATATGGGGAAACTCCGTAGTACGTTGCAACAAGTTACATTTAATGTGACTAATGTGAGAACTAATAACTCAGACCCTAATAGCAATAAACAATATTGTGTTACTGAATTTATCGTAAAACTACCAGAACAACTTGTTAAAGATGCTGATGCAGCTCGTGAAATTTACGGAGAAAGCAATGTTACTCAATCGGCAGTGCTTGCGGATTTGTCTTTTGAAATGAACCAATTGAAAAAAGACATTGATTATTTAGTACAACCGACTGATAGCGGAGATAAAGTTTTTGTTACTTTAGAAAACTCTGAAGCACTAGCCTACTTTGTTCGAGATATTGCAGTTGATTCTTTGATTAAAAATGCGCGTCAAAATGCAGTAGAAGTTGCTAAGCAAGAAGCATTGCAAGCTGTTGCTGATCAAGAGGCAACAGCCAAAGAGTATCAATCTGTTTTAGTCGATGAAGCTAAAGCTAAAGTTGACACTGCCAATGAAAATCTAAACCTTGTTTGGAATGCTACAACGAAGGAGATTCGTGATCAATTACTTGATGAACAAAGGATTTGGTTGAAGAAGCGTGAGCTTGAGTGCAAATTGGAAAGTACAAATGTAGATAATTCAGAAGTAGCCCGCTTAAATTGTGAGGCAACAATGACTAATCAACGTGTAAACGAGCTACGTCAGAAAATTTACTATTTAGAGTAAGAAATATATCCAAAAAAGTCAGCTTCGGCTGGCTTTTTTATTGGGCCTAGAGAAAACTGATGCAAATACAATATTTTACAAAGTATAAAAAATGAACAGATAAACTGAAAAATGACGATGAAAACAATGAAAAAAAGTGGGGTAAGACTTCATGAATATCGATTTTATGGATTTACTAAAACAAAATGTCTCTGCAATTGTTTTAGAGGGTGATACACAACATTTACTTGAAAAAAATCAAGCAATTCAATCCTTTTTACCAATTTTACTGTCTATATTAAAGTCAAAGTCTGAACTGATTCCTGCATTTCAACAGCAGTTGAATCCACGTCTCAATGATGCTTTTGCATCGAATGTCAGTCTCAAGCAGCAGTTTTTGGAGCATGTTCGCGGGGCAGCGTCCGCAGATGAAATTGAAAGTACCTTGAGCCGTTCGATTACACCTGCATTAGCATTTTTAGCCACAGAGGCTGGTTCTTCAGAACCTGAAGCGATTTCCCATTTACTACAGGTCAACACAGATTCCATTAGTCGTGCCTTACCTGAGTGGGCAACTGCATTACTGGCTGGATTGGGGGTAAATATCTTACAAGGACAAGCTACACATGTTGCACCTGCAAGCGTACATGCTACAAAAGTAGATGAGAAACGGTCATTTTTACTGCCAGTTTTGGCTTTAATTATTTTTGCGGCATTGTTTGCTTTTATTTTTAGAGCCTGTACCGAAAAGGCCACAACTGAAACAGCACCTGCTGCAAATGTGAATGCCAGCCAACCTGCTAAATTTCAAATCACCACAGGGGCAACAGGAGATTTGGTCACTTGCCAAATTTTCTCAGCCAATGCGGCTTATGTTGAAATTTTGCAAAAAGAAGTAAAGCAAATTTTTAATAACAGCATCGGCTGTGGTGCAGATATGCAGAGTATGTATCACACTGAATTTATCGACCAAGATGCGATACCCAGTGTAATCAGTGCATTGAAAGGTGTGCCAAATATAAATTTAACATGGTTTGGCAATCAGTTATCGATTCAATCACAAGATCCAGCCAATGCACTTAAAGTGGCAGATCAAATTAAACCTTTACTGCGTAATATGACAGTTGTGACGCAGCAACCACTGGATGTAAACCGTGCCGTGGATACCAGTATTAGTGATGCTGAGCGTGCGCTGGCAGAAATTAATCCTGAGCAAGTTCGAGCACTAGACGTTGCCACGGCATTGAATTTGCAAATTATTAACTTTGATACAGCTTCATCGGCGATACCTGATGTCAATAAGTCGATTTTGGATCAGGCCGCGGCGCTGATGCAAAAAGCACCTCAAGTTAAACTGACCGTGATGGGGCATACAGATGCAACGGGAGATGCGGCAGTCAATAAAACTTTGTCGCAAAATCGGGCACAAGCGGTGGTGGATTATTTAATTTTTAAAGGCGTCGATCCTGCGCAGTTGAGAGCGATTGGTTATGGGCAAGAAAAGCCAATTGCAGACAATCAAACCGATGAAGGTAAATTTAAAAACCGTCGTATTGAATTTGAGGTTTTAAATACAGACTCGGGTGTGGTGCGTGAAGTGGATGATCGTGGTGTTGAAAAGGTCAACTAAGCGATGTTTTAACCCTGCTACGGCAGGGTTCTTTTATATAGCTACTCGCATAAAAGCTTATTTTTTGGTTAAATACGCTGCGAAAAACAACAGCCTTATGGTTTTATAACAATGATGAAGAAAACAATTTTTGCCAGTCTAATCTTGAGCAGTTTATTTTTAAGTGCTTGTAACCGAACCGAGAATAAAACAGAAACGGTTGCTGAACCGCAAGAAATGTCAGATTGGAGTTGTACGGCTCCTGCCAATGTCGAACAAATTCAAGCGCATTTAAAAGCTGAATACTTAAAAGCCCTAGACCGCCGTTTGCGTGATAGCCGTGAATATGAGGCCGATGAAAAATTATTAACGCAGATTAATAACGGTATTCGCTTTGAAATTAAAGGGATTTCAACGACCACAGAAAAGCCTGATACAGCGAAGCAATTGGACTGCGAAAGCCAGTTGGTGGTGATTTTCCCGAAAGGGTTACAGAAACGTGCTGAAAATGCGTTTTTAGCGCGTCCATGTGAAGAGTGTGAGGACGGTTATCAAAGTACTTTGCGTGATGTCTTAGAAGAGGGTGAATATTCACTCAACTTAGACAATGATCAGCTACAAGGTGCATTTAGCTATAACATCATTAAAACGGATAAAGAAGGCATTAGCCTGAATGTACCCAATCAAAATGGCGTGATTGATGGTGTAGTGTTGGTGACGCAGCATGCGGTTCAGTTTGCGGCATATGAAAAAGAAAATGCAGAAATACAAAAGAATATAAAACAATATAATGAGCAAGAAGTTGCGCAGATGGAACTGGCACAGAAAGCCATGAATATTCGTAAGAAGGAATTGGACGCTGACCAAGTCAAAGTGGTGGAACGTCTGAACCAAACTTGGGACAATTTCACTGAGGAACAAAAACAGCAGCTACAACAAGACCAAACGGAGTGGTTTGAAAAGCGTGATGTGGACTGTAAAGTGATTTCCCAAAAAAGTGTCTACCAAATGACGGATAGTGAAAAAGAAACCTATCAAAAGCAGTCGCAATATTGGGATGATGCTTTACGTGCCCAAGATCAACAATTGCAATATACCAAGTGCTTTAATCAAAAAACCAATGAGCGCATTGTGTATTTAAATAATGTGTTTAATTAATTGGGCTACATTAAAAATACGCTTTATAGAATGAGAAAAGGACGAATATGATTCGTCCTTTTTTATTTAGATTGTGTTTTTTTCCTCGTTTAGAAGGTAGGTGGCATATAGGTCAGGCTACGGCCTAAAATCCAAAGTAGGAAAAGCACCAAAGGCAGATGGAAAACCAATTGAGTGACGGTAAAGCCAATCACATCTTTGGCTTTTAATTTGAGAATGCCAAGCATTGGCAGCATAAAAAATGGGTTGATTAAATTCGGCAAGGCTTCAGCAGCATTATAGATTTGCACCGACCAGCCTAAATGCACTTTTAAATCATGTGCAGCTTGCATGACATAGGGTGCTTCAATAATCCATTTACCACCGCCAGAAGGAATGAAAAAGCCTAAAATGGCAGAATATAAGCCCATCACAATGGCAAAGGTCTCTTTGGAGGCAATCGAAACAAAAAACTCAGCAATATAATGTGATAGCGACAAATCATGACTGTTCAGTGCTTGCGTCATCATAAAGGCGATACTGCCATACAGTGGAAACTGAATCAGGACACCTGAGACTGCTGGCACGGCTTTGGCGACAGCATTGAGGAAATTTCGTGGCGTACCATGTAGTGCAATACCCAGCATGAGGAAAATAAAGTTGTAGGTATTTAGGCTTGAAATGGCCAAGATTGGATTACTTTTGCTGAACTCATTGAACATCCAAACCAGACCCAAGAGCACAATCAAGATACTCAATAAAGGCGAGTTCTCTAACCAGTCTCCTGGGCGTTTTGTGGTTGAAGTCGGGTTAGTTTCTTCCTCAAACTGAATGGGGAATTGATCAATGGTTTTAATGTCTTGCCCTTTGGGTGCAGACCAAAATGCAATAGCAATCGAGGCAATAATCAATACAGCCGTCATGATCATCGACTGAGGCAAGAAAATGGTTTCGGTGAAGGGAATCACACCGGTTAGATTGTAAATCGATTCGGGCAGGCTGGCTTTGTTGGCTTGCAGTTGTGCCGCAGAAGAACTAATACCTAAGGCCCACGTCGCGCCCATACCAATAATCGCGGCAGCAGCAGCAGCACGATAGTCCATATTCAGTTCTTTGCGTTTAGCTAAAGCAATCACCAGCAGGGCAGTCAGTACTGTACTCATGGCCCAGTTAATCAGCGAAATTAATAAACTGACTGTCGCAACAAGAACAATCGCACCGCGGCCACTATGGGGAATTCGAGCCATTTTTTGAATCAGCAGTTCTACAGGCTTTGAAACAGAAACCACATAACCAACCACAATCAGCATACACATTTGTAAGGTAAAAGGGATCAGACTCCAAAAACCATCACCAAAGGACACTGCGACATCTTTGGCAGGTGCGCCAATGCTGATCGAAGCAATCGCGACGATCACGACACCCAATAGGGCAAAAATATAAGAGTCTGGAAACCATTTCTCCGACCAATCACTGACACGTAGTGCAAAACGTTGCAAAATATTTTGAGAGTTTTCCATGCATTGATTCCATTTTTATCTATGAGGTATGAATTTTTGATTCAGCCTATCCGTGCTGATAGAAATGCCTTTAAAACAGGATCGCTGCTTTAAAGGCATTGGATTATTTTTTCTATTGTATAAATGATGTTGAATTAACGGATCAGAGCAACACCTGTCACTTTTTGAATGTCTTCAAAACTGACATCTTTCGCCAGTTCAACTAATTTCACACCTTCCTGCGTAATGTCCATGACACCGAGATCAGTAATCACGCGATGTACGACATTTTTGCCTGTCAGGGGCAGGCTACATTGCTCGACAATTTTCGGCGTACCATCTTTTGCAGAGTGTTCCATGAGCACCACCACTTTTTGTACTCCAGCAACCAAATCCATCGCGCCACCCATGCCTTTGACTTTTTTACCCGGAATCATCCAGTTGGCCAAATCGCCATTTTGTGAGACTTCCATTGCCCCTAAAATGGCGATATTGACATGACCTCCACGGATCATGGCAAAAGAATCTGCACTAGAGAAAAATGCGGCGCCCTGACGTGCAGTAACAGTTTGTTTTCCAGCATTGATTAAATCGGCATCGACTGTTTCGGCTGTTGGAAACTCGCCAATACCTAACAATCCATTTTCAGACTGCAACCAGACGTTGACGTTTTCAGGAATATAGTTGGCCACCAGTGTGGGTAAGCCAATGCCTAAATTGACATAAAAACCATCTTCCAGCTCAAGCGCTGCACGTTGTGCCATTTCATTACGAGACCAAGCCATGGGTTAAGCCTCCTCTTTTAATGTGAGTTGTTCGATACGTTTTTCAGGGGTTGCATTTAGCACAATCCGATTGACATAAATACCCGGCAGGTGAATCTGGTCTGGGTCTAAAGCGCCAATTTCAACAATTTCCTCAACTTCGACAATGCAGACTTTTCCAGCCATCGCACATACAGGGTTAAAGTTTTGTGCGGTTTTACGGAAAATTAAGTTACCTGCAGTATCGGCCTTGTATGCCTTCACGAGTGCAATGTCTGCGGTGAGCGAGTTTTCTAGAATATATGGTTTTCCATTAAACTCACGCTCTTCTTTGCCTTCGGCAATGAGTGTGCCGACACCTGTTGCGGTAAAGAAGGCCGGGATACCCGCACCTCCAGCACGGAGTTTTTCTGCCAGTGTACCTTGAGGGGTGAGCTCCACTTCAAGCTCACCACTTAAGAACTGACGTTCAAATTCTTTGTTTTCACCTACATAGGAAGCAATCATTTTTTTGATTTGTTTGCTTTCTAATAAGAGTCCTAAGCCGAAACCATCGACGCCTGCATTGTTTGAAATACAGGTGAGGTTTTTCACGCCCGTTTGTTTTAAGGCCGTAATTAGATTTTCTGGAATACCGCATAAACCAAAGCCACCAACCGCTAGGGTTTGACCATCTTGAACCACATCTTGTAGTGCATCCTTTGCACTTGAATAAACTTTATTGACCATAGTGTTCTCGTTATCAATTGAATGGCTTAGGCACAGCGCTTTTGCCAGTAGGCATTGGCATAGTTAGATGGATTGGTGCGTTGTAGTACTTGGCTGATGTTTTGGCTGGCAATCATCAGTGCATCAAGATCAATCCCTGTGTCATAGCCCATGTTGGAGAGTAGGTAGTAAAGGTCTTCTGTGGAGACATTGCCCGATGCACCTTTGGCATAAGGGCAGCCGCCTAAACCTGCAATGGACGAATCAAATACACGAATGCCTTGTTCTAAAGACTGGTAAATATTGGCAATGGCCATGCCATAGGTATTATGAAAATGTCCTGCTAAACTCGCGGCATCCATTTCAGCTAAACATGCCTGCCAGACTTTTTTCACGCGGTCTGGTGTCGCCGTGCCAATCGTTTCACCTAAGGACACTTCATAGCAGCCCATGTCCAGCAAACGTTGACTGACGTGTGCAACTTTGCTCGGTGCAATTGCGCCTTCATAGGGGCAGTCGACAATACAAGACACATAACCACGCACTTTGATGTTATGGGCTTTCGCCGCAGTCATGATGTCTGCAAATTTTTCAAAGCTTTCGTCAATGGAGCAATTGATGTTTTTTTGGGTAAAGCTTTCGGAGGCTGCGGTAAAAACGGCAACCTCCTGACAGCCGACTGCCAAAGCAGACTCAAACCCTTTTAAGTTCGGAGTCAGTAAACTAAAACTGATATTCGGATCTTTGGGTAAGCTGGCAAAGAGTTCGTCACTTTGTGCCATTTGTGGAACCCACTTTGCAGAGACACAAGAGCCCACTTCAATGGCACTGAGTCCTGTCTGCATTAAATCTAAAATCAGTTTACGACGGTCATCCAAAGTGAGCGGTGTCTTTTCATTTTGCAAACCATCTCGCGGCCCGACTTCAACAATTCTGACAAATTCACTCATGCGGCACCTTCCAAGCTTGAAAACTCAACCAATTCATCACCCGCTTTGACCTGATCACCGACTTGGAAGTAAGCTGCAGAGACAATGCCATCATGTGGAGCACGAATTGAATATTCAATTTTCATCGCTTCAAGCGTGAGGAGGACATCATCTTTTTTCACTGCGCTGTTGTTTTGTACCAAGACTTGCGTGATCACACCTGGCATTGGTGCTTTTAAGTTGTTGGCATCAGAAGCATCATCTTCCGTATTAAAGTTAGGCTGAATATGTGCAAATTTATAGCTTTGACCGTCTGCATACAGGGTTAGGCCCTGTGCATTTGAACTATAAGCATAGGTCTTTTTGCTTGTTGCACATTCAATTTTAGCTAAATGTGCCTCTAACAATTCACCCTGAATGAAAACGCTATGTCCATTGTACTTTGCTGTAAAGCCTTTTGCCGTTGGACTGAAATAGACTTTATGTTCTTCATCGTTTAGTGCCAGTTTAATGGCATAGCTGGCATTAATATTTAAACGCCATAGAGACTCGGCTTGCCATACAGGATTTGCAGCTGTTTTATTGCTGGCAAAGCGGGACAAGAGTTCAATCAGTGCTGCCGTGATGATGAGCTCTGAAGAGGCTGTTTCATTGTGTTGCAGTAAAAACGCTTCTTCACGTTGAATTAAATTGGTGTCTAGGTTGGCGGTTTTAAACGATTCTGAACGGACCAAACGGTCTAAGAATGCTATGTTATTGCCCAAGCCATCGACATGAAATTGACTGAGTGCATGGTGCATTTGCGTGAGTGCGGCTTCACGATTCTTTGCCCAAACAATTAATTTGGCAATCATTGGGTCGTAAAAGGTCGTGATTTCATCCCCTTCAACAATGCCACTGTCTACGCGGACATGCTCATTTTGCTGAGGGTAGTGCAGGTAGTGAATTTTACCAATCGCAGGTAAGAAACCTTTTTCAGGCTCTTCAGCATAGACACGCGCTTCTAATGCATGACCATGAATACTGAGCTCGTGTTGTTGTTTAGGCAGCGGTTCACCAAAAGCGACACGTAGTTGCCATTCCACTAAATCTTGCCCTGTAATCATCTCTGTTACAGGATGCTCAACTTGCAGGCGAGTATTCATTTCCATGAAATACGCCGTGCCGTCTTGTTCCACAATAAACTCAACTGTCCCTGCACCGACATAATCCACTGCACGTGCTGCATCAATAGCGGCTTGGCGCATGGCTTCGAGTTTTGGCTCTGCCATTTGGGGTGCAGGCGCTTCTTCTAGTACTTTTTGATGGCGACGTTGTACAGAACAATCACGTTCAAAGAGGTGCACATAGTTACCATGTGTATCACCAAAAACTTGTACTTCAATATGGCGCGGTTGTACCACATAGCGTTCAACCAGTACATCGTCATTGCCAAAGCTTGAACGCGCTTCACTTTTACATGAAGCTAGATGGCTTAAAAAGTCTTCGCCGCGATCAACCAAACGCATGCCTTTACCACCACCGCCAGCACTGGCTTTAATCAGTACAGGGTAGCCAATGGCATCGGCTTGTTGTTTTAAAAAGTCAGGATCTTGGTTAGTGCCATGGTAGCCCGGTGTCAGTGGTACGCCTGCTTTTTCCATTAAAGATTTAGAGGTGGCTTTTAGGCCCATGGCTAAAATGGCATCTACAGGTGGACCAATAAAGACAATGTTGTTTTTTTGGCAGGCATTGGCAAATTGGTCATTTTCAGATAAAAAGCCATAACCTGGATGAATTGCTTCTGCACCCGTGTCTAAGGCAGCTTGGATAATACGTTCAATTTGTAGGTAGCTTTGTACAGCGGGAGATTCGCCTATATAAATGGCTTCGTCGGCTTGTTGCACGTGCTGTGCCTGAGCGTCAGCATCTGAATAGACTGCAACGGTGGCAATGCCCATTTTTTTTGCAGTTCGGATCACACGACAAGCAATTTCACCACGGTTCGCAATTAAGATTTTATTAAACATATCGATATCCTTTCTTGTTGTTATGCCGTCGTCTTGATCCAGACTGGACTGTGTTTATTTAAAAAAGCATTTAAGCCATTTTTCGCCTCTGATCCTTGGCGTACATGGGCAATATGTTGTGCGGTTTGCAACAACAATGCTTCAGTTAACACTTGCTGGTCGACCATTTGGATGAGTTGTTTTGAAGACGTTTGTGCTTCTGGCCCACCCAAAAGTAAGGCATCGACCATTTCTGCGACTTTTTCATCTAACTGTTCAGCATCGGCCACCACATGAGCTAGACCAATGTGTAGGGCTTGTTCCGCAGAGATACGTTCTGCGGTTAAAAAGTAGCGTGAAGCCTGACGTGCACCAATCGCACGAATCACATAAGGGCTAATGGTTGAAGGGGCTAAACCTAAGCGCACTTCAGAGGTCGCAAACTTAGCATCACTGCTTGCGACACAAATATCACAGGCAGAAGCCAGTCCCATACCACCACCAAATGCAATGCCTTGTACGCGGGCGATGGTCGGTTGTTTTAAAGTCGCTAAACTTTGTAGCATTTTCGCTAGTTTTAATGCATCGGCTTCATTTTCAGCCTGTGAGGCTTGTCCTGCTTCTTTCATCCAGTTCAGGTCAGCACCTGCTGAGAAACTTTTGCCACGTCCAGCTAAAATCACGACACGCACATCATCACGCGTGTTGAGCTCGCTAAAGCAGCGGTGCAGTTCTTCAATCACTTGAGTATTGAAGGCATTATGCATTTCTGCACGATTAATCCATACCGTTGCCACTTGGTCGCGTTGTTCGAGTTGTAAATATTGAAAGCTCATCGCTCATCTCCTACATGCGGAACACGCCGAATTTGGTCGGTTGAATGGGTGCATTTAAGGCTGCAGCTAAACTTAAACCGAGCACCTGACGGCTTTGTGCAGGATCAATCACACCGTCATCCCACAAACGCGCCGATGCATAATATGGATGGCCTTGGCGTTCAAATTGGTCACGGAAGGGTTGTTTAAAATCATCTTCTTCTGCCGCAGACCAAGACTCGCCACGTTTTTCGATTTGATCACGCTTTAAGGTCGACAATACACTTGCCGCTTGTTCACCACCCATGACCGAAATACGCGAGTTCGGCCATGTCCACATGAAGCGTGGAGAATAGGCACGACCACACATACCGTAGTTGCCTGCACCAAATGAACCACCAATCACAAGGGTAAGTTTCGGGACATTTGCGGTTGCAACAGCCATGACCAGTTTGGCGCCATTTTTGGCAATGCCTTCATTTTCGTATTGGCGACCGACCATAAAGCCAGTGATGTTCTGGAGGAACAGTAGGGGAATATTGCGCTGCGTACAGAGCTCAATAAAGTGAGCCCCTTTTTGTGCAGACTCTGAAAATAAAATACCGTTGTTGGCAATAATGCCAACGGGCATGCCATAGATTTTGGCAAAACCTGTGACTAAGGTGGTGCCAAAGCGAGCTTTGAATTCATCAAACCGTGAACCATCGACAATGCGCGCAATCACTTCACGAATATCGAATGGTTTACGGGCATCACTTGGCACAACGCCATACAGTTCAGTTGCATCAAATAACGGTTCTTCAATCTCTGTTGCACGTGTATGTGGTGTTTTATTCAGATTGGCTACGATGTTACGTGCAATGGCAATTGCATGTTCGTCGTTTTCAGCCAAATGATCGGCCACACCTGACAGGCGAGTATGCACATCACCACCGCCTAAGTCTTCACTGCTGACCACTTCACCTGTTGCCGCTTTCACCAGCGGTGGGCCACCTAAGAAAATCGTCCCTTGGTTACGCACAATAATGGTTTCATCAGACATGGCAGGTACATATGCACCACCAGCTGTACAGCTCCCCATGACCACTGCAATTTGGGCAATTCCCATGCTCGACATGCGGGCTTGATTATAGAAAATACGTCCAAAGTGATCACGGTCAGGGAAAACTTCGTCCTGCATTGGTAAATAGGCACCACCTGAGTCCACCAAATAAATACATGGCAGATGGTTTTGCTCCGCAATTTCTTGAGCACGTAAGTGTTTTTTCACAGTCAGTGGGTAGTACGTGCCGCCTTTTACTGTCGCATCGTTGGCGACGATCATGCAGGTCACACCATTGACCTGACCTACACCAGCAACGACACCAGCCGCAGGCACATCGTCTGCATAGACGTTTTGTGCTGCCAACTGACCAATTTCAAGGAATGCCGTGCCTGCATCAATTAACTGATCAATACGATCACGTGCTAACAGTTTTCCGCGTGCCAAATGTTTTTGTCGCGCCGCTTCACCGCCGCCTAAAGCAATTTGTTCTGCTTTTTGCTTTAAGTCATCGACCAAGCTTTGCATCGCGGTTTGGTTGGTTTTGAAGTCTTCACTTCGAATATTGATCTTGCTATGTAATTGATTCATCACGAACATCCTTGTCATTTTTATTGTTGTGGAGGATTAAGCTGTTTCATTAAACAGTTCACGGCCAATCAACATACGGCGAATTTCAGAAGTTCCCGCGCCAATTTCATAGAGTTTTGCATCACGCCATAGACGGCCTGCAGAAAATTCATTGATATAACCATTTCCACCTAAGGTCTGAATGGTTTCACCTGCCATCCATGTGGCTTTTTCAGCAGCATATAAAATTGCACTGGCTGCATCTTTACGTAGGCTACGGCTATGGTCAGCCTTGTCGCACTCAGCACCCACGGCATAAACCAACGCTTTACATGCCAACCAAGTCGAATACATATCGGCAATTTTGCCTTGCATCAACTGGAACTCACCGAGCGCTTGGCCGAATTGTTTACGGTCATGAATATATGGAATCACGGTGTCCATGCAGGCATCCATAATGCCTAAAGGACCTGCGCTTAAAACCGCACGTTCGTAGTCCAAACCACTCATAAGTACTTTCGTGCCGTTTCCTACACCGCCCATTACGTTTTCTTTTGGCACCTTTACATTGTCAAAGAACAGAGGGTAAGTGTTCGAACCACGCATACCCAACTTGTCTAAATGTGTGCCATGACTAAAACCTTCCATGCCTTTTTCTACAAGGAAGGCTGTCATGCCTTTAGCGCCTGCATGCAGATCAGTTTTGGCATACACCACAAGCACATCAGCATCACCACCATTGGTGATCCACATTTTTGAACCATTTAACAGGAAGTGATCGCCACAATCTTCAGCTTTGAGTTTCATGCTGACTACGTCTGAGCCTGCGTTTGGTTCAGACATGGCAAGTGCACCGACGTATTCACCTGAAATTAGTTTAGGTAAATAGCGCTGCTTTTGTTCCTCGCTGCCATTTCGGTTAATTTGATTCACACATAGGTTAGAATGTGCACCATAAGAAAGACCTATCGAAGCTGAAGCACGTGAGATTTCTTGCATGGCAATGATATGCGCTAAATAACCTAGGCCTGTACCGCCATATTCTTCACTGACGGTCAGACCGAGTAAGCCCATATCGCCAAATTTTTTCCACAACTGAGCTGGAAATTCGTTGTTCTGATCGACTTGTTGCGCAATAGGAGTAATTTCCTTGGCACAAAAAGCCGCAACGGAATCACGCAGTGCAATGAGTGTTTCATCTAAACCAAAATTTAAGCTTTGTAGGGTCATTTCTTCATTCGTCCTATGAGTGTATTTATTGTTCCTGATAAAGCATTTTTGTTGTGCTTGATTTTTACAATACATCGAATTTTTAAAAAAAGTGAACTAAAATTCACAAATTGATTTACAATTCATTTTATCTGGTTGAGAATAGAATTATGAGTTATAAAAGATCATCGTTGATGCAAAAACGAATGGAACAAAATCGGGAAGCGATTTTGCAATCCGCTCGTGAACTTATTGCTCAAGGGGGGATTAAAGACGCGCAAATTCAAGCAATTGCTGAACGCGCGGGTGTTTCGAGTGGTTTGGTGTATCGATACTTCGATAACAAAAGCCAAGTGTTAATTGAGGTTTTGTCTGAGGCCATTCAGCATGAGGTGAAAATTTTAAATCACATTGCTGAAAGTGAGCTCTCGTCAAAACAGAAATTGGACAAGGCGGTAACCACGTTTGTGAAACGTGCCATGAATAGCCCCCAACTAGCGTATTCACTCATGTTTGAACCAGTCGATGCTGAGTTAGAACATGAACGTTTTCGCAGTAAACAGCTGATTAAACAGAGCATCAAAGAAATACTGGCCGCAGGGAAAATTAACGGTGAGTTTGGATTTGAAGATTTAAATACCGCAGCACTTTGTGTGGTCGGCGCCATGACTTTTGTGGTGATTGAGCCTTTAAATCCGTCTCGAAATGTGATGTTTGATCAAAACTATAAAGACTACTTTGTGAAACAAATTGCCGAATTTTGTGTCAATGCAGTTCAGGTTCAGGAGGAAAAATAGTAGCAGGTGTGAACACAAAGGCTTGGTGCTTGAAGGGAAGTAGTCATAGAACAATTAAAGTTCAATAACAAGATTACAATGAATCAAGGAGATCGATTCGATGACACAAGAACGGTTAAGTTATGCCTATGGAACGAGCAGTCAGCCCCTATTAGGCATGACGATTGGTGAGAAATTTGATCAGGCTTGTCAGCAGTATGCGGAACAAGATGCTGTTGTCAGCCTGCATCAAAATGTCAGACTCACGTATAAGGAATTACAAGCTCAGGTCAATGCGTTTGCCTGTAGTTTACTAAAACTGGGCTTGAAGAAAGGCGATCGAATTGCGATTTGGTCACCGAACTGTGTGGAATGGACGATCACCCAGTTTGCTGCGTTTAAAGCGGGCATCATTTTAGTCAACTTGAACCCTGCCTATAAAAGTAATGAGCTCGAATATGTGATGAATAAAGTCTCTTGTAAGGGCTTGGTCATTGCATCGCAATTTAAAAGCACGAATTATCAAGATATTCTAATGAAAATTGCCCCTGAAATTAAAGGTGCTGAAAATAAAGTGTTAAAGGCAGAACGACTGCCACATTTAAAATATATTATTAAAATTGATGAAGAAGAACATACAGGGCTGCATCGTTTTAGTGATTTGCTTACTCCCCCCAGCAAGAGACAGCTCAATCAATTAGAGCTCGTTGCAAGCGAATCGCAGTTTGATGAAACCATCAATATCCAGTTTACTTCGGGCACCACAGGTAACCCGAAAGGCACAATGCTGACACATAATAATATTCTCAATAATGGTTATTTTGTTGGTGAAGCCATTCACTTAAGTCCTGCCGATCGAGTCTGTATTTCTGTACCGCTCTTTCACTGTTTCGGTATGGTGATGGGTAATTTGGCCTGTATTACGCATGGTTCAACCATGGTCTATCCATCGGCGGTGTTCAATCCTTTAGAAACGTTAAAAGCCATTCAGCAAGAAAAATGTACGGCCGCATATGGTGTACCGACCATGTTCATTGCCATTTTAGAGCATGAACAGTTTGATGACTTTGATCTTTCCAGTTTACGTACAGGCATTATGGCGGGTAGTCCGTGCCCACGTGAAATTATGCAACGTGTTATTGATCGGATGCATATGTCTGAAATTACCATTTGCTATGGTATGACTGAAACGGCAACTGTCAGTGCACAAAGTTCAACCTCCGATTCAGTTGAACAACGAGTCGGAACCGTAGGGCGTGTCCATCCACATCTTGAAATTAAAATTGTAGATGAGCAAGGCAAAGTCGTGCCGCGCGGTCAGTTGGGTGAACTGTGTGTTCGTGGCTATTCGGTAATGTTGGGTTATTGGGAAGACCATGAGAAGTCACAAGAAGTGATTGATTCAGCACGCTGGATGCATACGGGTGACATCGCAGAAATGGACGAAGCAGGCTTTGTGAAAATTAAAGGCCGAATTAAGGATGTGGTCATTCGTGGCGGAGAAAACTTATTCCCGAAAGAAATCGAAGACTTTTTATATACCCATCCTGATGTCAGTGATGTCCAAGTGATTGGTCTGCCAGATGCGCGTTATGGTGAAGAGTTGTGTGCATGTATTATTTTACATGAGCATCATGAAATTACTGAAGAGTCGATCCGTCAGTACTGTGCGGAACATATTTCACACAATAAAGTTCCACGTTATGTCCGGTTTTTTAATGAGTTCCCAATGACGGCTTCGGGCAAAGCGCAGAAGTTTAAATTGCAGGAATTTATGCATAATGAACTGGATTTGAAAGAAATCGCATAAGGTTGAAGACGGACTTTCCTTTGCTGGGTTAAAGCCAAAGGAAAGTCCGAAGTGAAAAGCAAAAGGAATAGCATATGCACCTGAGAAATGATTGGACTCGCGCTGAAATACAAGCACTCTACCAACAGCCTTTTTTAGATTTGGTCTTTCAAGCACAGCAAATTCATCGTCAGTACTTTGAAGCGAATGCCATTCAAGTCAGTACTTTGCTGTCGATCAAAACAGGAAAATGCCCTGAAGACTGCAAATACTGTTCACAGTCTGCGCGCTATGACTCAAAGC
>ERZ650306.970-NODE-970-length-16929-cov-19.981095_pt1 | contig 16929 bp, 12 predicted proteins | sample MGYA00376242_ERZ650306 | MGnify/ENA primary metagenome ERZ650306 (study PRJEB26733, sample SAMN07839244) | wastewater metagenome | biome: urban; feature: wastewater treatment plant; material: waste water | place: USA: North Carolina | collected 2016-03-31 ... | reverse complement strand
GCTTGCCGCGCATGGCGTATTCGGCGGCCGAGCCGGTGTCGCCGGAGGTGGCGCCAAGGATGTTGATCTCTTCGCCGCGCTTAACGAGCACGTATTCGAAGAGATTGCCCAAAAGCTGCATCGCCATGTCCTTGAAGGCCAGGGTCGGGCCGTTGGAGAGTTCGAGCAGACCCAGCTTGCCCGGCTCCAGCCAGTGCACCGGGGTGATCTCGGCCGCCTTGGCGTCGTCGCGCACGTAGCCGTAAACCTCGGCGGTGTAGGTCTTGTCGCAGATGGCCTTGAGGTCGGCGGCGGGAATGTCGTCGATGAAGCGCGACAGAATCGCGAAGGCCAGTTCGGCATACGAGAGCGTGCGCCAGGCATCCAGATCGGCGCGGCTGATCTGCGGATAGCTTTCCGGCAGGTAAAGGCCGCCATCCGGCGCCAGACCGCCGAGCAGGATGTCACAGAAGGATTGGGGAGCAGACTGGCCGCGGGTGGAGATGTAGCGCATGGTTCTCGCCGAGTTGAAAACGAAAGCCTTGGAAGATAGCACAGCCGGCCGCCCTTGGCCGCTGCGCCGCCGCGGCAGCGTTCAGCGCCGCACCGCCAGCCCGCCAAGCAGCACCGCGGCAAACAGCAGCACACCCACCGCCAGCAGCGCCGCACCGGCCGTTTGCCCCAGCGTCAGCAAAGCGCCGCCGCCAAGGAACAGGCCCGTGCGCAGCGCCCCGAAGCGCACCAGCGCAGTCCGCATCCGCCCCCGCGCCGGCGTCACCGGGCCGGGAAAACGCCACACCGGCAACAGTTGAGACAGCGCCCCGGTCACCAGCGGCAGCAGAAAAAGCGCAAAGAAGGCCGTCACCGCCGGCCGGCCGGGCATGCCGCCAAGGCCGTGGGCAAAGCCAATCGCCATCGCCGCCAGCAGACCGACGCCGGCCCCCATCAACGCCACCGCCGCACCGTCGCCGACGATCCGCCGCCAGCCGTGGGTCTTCACCCAGCCGGTCAGCGTATGCGCCACCACGCCGCCCATCAGCAGCGCGCCGGGCAGCGTCAGCCACGGCAGCACGCCGGCAAGGGCGCTCAGCGCCACGCCGCCCAACGCCCACGGCAACTGGCGGCGCAGGCGCTGCGCGGCCAGCGGATCGGGCTGCCCGAGGACAGTCGGCATCAGCACGTGCAGCGTGCCGATGGCGGTCAGGCCGATGAACCCCAGCGTGTTCAAGTGCAGATGGACGAGCCGCAAGGCCGCATAGCCGGCCGGCCACAGCAGCCCGGCCAAGATCGCCAGCAAGGCCAGCAGCAGGCAGCCCAGCGCCGCCTGATACCACGCGAGGCCCGGATGGGGCTTGCCGAGCGCCGCCCGCCCGCGCCGCCACTGCCAGCCGAGGAAGCCGCCGGTGGCCGCCAGCCCCAGCGCCACCGCCCCGTGCAGCGCCCAGCCGGGCAAGGCGCCGGCCAGCACACCGACCGCCGCCGCGCCCGCCGCCTGCATCGCCAGCGGCAGACGATGCACGGTCGGCGCCGCACCGGCGCTGCGCGTCAGCACCGGCACGAAATGCCCCATCGCCGCAAAGATCAGCGGCATCGCGCCCAGCGCAAACGCCGCGTGGGCGACCGCCGCCGGCGCGGCACCGGCCAGCGCCAAGGCAATCGCCAGCGCAAAGGCCAGCACCGCACAACATCCGAGATAAATCAGCACTCGCTTCAACCCTTTCGCCTTGCCGGCCATCCGACCAACCGGACAATACCGCACCCAACCCAGGTCAAGGCGGCTGGCGGCCAAAGCGGACAAACTCGACCGCCTCGCCCCCATCCGGACCGCCATGACCGCTTTCAAGCCGATCCTCGGCCGCTTCGCCCGCCGCTACCTCTTTGCCGACGCCGCGCCGCTGTCGCCCCTCGAACGCCGGCGCAGCGCCCTGGCCACGCTGCTCGGCGTGCTGATCTTCGAGGGCGCGCTGTTCGTGCTGCCCGTCTCCGCCGACGCCCGGCGCCTGCTGGCGCCCCTTGGCGCCAGCTCGGTGATCCTGTTCGCGCTGCCTCACAGTCCCCTGGCCCAGCCCTGGTCGCTGGTCGGCGGGCTGATGTTGCCGGCGCTGGTGGGCTTTGCCTGCGGACGGTGGGTGCCGGTCGGCTATCTGGCCGTCGGCCTCGCCATTGCGATCTCGGTATGGTTGATGGCCCGTCTGCGCTGCATCCATCCGCCCGGCGGCGCGATGGCCATCGTCATGGCGACGGCTGCCGCCCAGGGGCTCGACGCCGCAACGAGCCTCGCCGCGGCCGGCTGCAACGTGGTGGCCATGCTGATCGCCGCCACCGCCGTGAATAACCTGATTCCCGGCCGCCGCTATCCGCTCTGCTCGCCCGCGGTGGCCGAGCCCGAAACGCCGCGCCGCAGCCCGGCCGGCGTACAGCATCCCGATCTGGCCGCCGCCCTCGCCGAGATCGATACCTATCTGGATGTCGGCGAGGACGATCTGGCGCAGGTCTTCCAGCGTGCCGCCCGCCATGCCTTTCATCGCCACGTGCTGCTCGACTGCGGCGACATCATGGAGCCGGTGCCGGTCCGCACCGAATTCGCCACCGAACTCAACGAGGCCTGGCGTCTGATGAACCGCCACAACTTGTCTGCGCTGCCGGTGGTGGACCGCGCGCAACGGGTGATCGGGCTGCTGCGGCTGGAGGATTTCCTGCGTCATGTGGAGCCCGACCGCACGCAGCGCATCGGCGACAACGTCCGCCGCCTGCTCCGCCCGACACCGGGCACGCACGCCGACAAACCCGAAGTGGTCGGGCAGATCATGCAGACCCCCCGCGAGGGTTTGAAGAGCGTGACGACCGACGATGGCATCGCCGTCGCCGCCGACCTGCTCGGCCACGGCGGCCAGCGCGCCGTGCCGGTGACCGACCCCACGGGCCGGCTGGCCGGCATCGTCACCCCGGCCACGATGACCGCCGTACTGTTCCAGCACGAGGCGCTCGATTACGTGCGCGGCGAAGTCCGGTAAGGCTCCGAGGCGAAACGCCGCGCCCCGCCGCTGGCGTTCAGCCGATTCAGCCGACCTTGGCGAAATCGATGACGATGGCGCCCGGCTCGCGCTGTTGATAGGTGATCGTCACCTTCTCGCCATAACGCTGCTGAAGCTGGCCGAGCAGCGGAATCGGGTCGTGGTCGTTGCAGAACCGCATCGTCTCGCCGGGCATCAAGGCGTCCAACGCCCCGAAGATCGCCGCATGGCGAAAACGCTTGGCAATGCCGCGAGCGTCGAACGGGTAGATGGCTTCCGGGGTGGTGTGGTTGCACACGTGAATGGTTTGCATGCGGGCTCCTGGCTTTCGAATAAATCCGACTGAAACTGTCGGGTATGGCCAGTGTGCCAACCGGTCGAGGCGATTTCCTTGATCCAGGTTGGGATTGGTTCAAGCCGGCGATGTCCCCGCTGCGGGAGGACCGTCATTTGCAGCAGATAGGGCCGCTTTGCTCAGCTCCCAATGGGCGCGATAGCTGGGGTTATCGGGAAAACGCCGCACCAAAGCCCCTAGGACAGTCTCCGCCTCTCGCAACAAACCCAATTCACCTCGGAGAGCCTCCACCGACCCAAGCAGAATCAAACTGCAACCCAGATCGTCCTGAGCGCCCGGCAAATCCGGTCCGCTCGCCGCCAACTGACGGCGAAGGTCCAGACTTTCCCGGTACGCCGCTTCCGCCTCACCCAACGCGCCCCGCGCCCACGCCACCTGCCCCACCTTGTTAAGCGACACCGACAGGTCCCGCAGGCGCCCGGACTCGTCGGGAGCATTGGCTAACCGCGCGCGTGCAGCGGCAAGCACTGCCGCCGCTGCCGTCGCTGCATCGTGCAAGGCGCTCGCAGCGCACAGGGCATCCACCGCTGACCATCCCAGCGCCAGGTTGATCCGCTCGGGGGCATGGTGGCGGACTTTCTCCCATTCTCCCTCGGCCCGGACGGCTTGCTCTGGCAAGCGCGAAAGCACGGCGGGCCTGCCCCCACGTTCTCGCTCCTCTAACGCTGGAGCGTCGGGCAGCTGCGGTGCTGCCAGTTCATCGCTGAAGGCCCGAACATGCCAGATATCCGGAGCGATATTGCGTGCCTCCTGCCGGAAACTACGAGGCAACAAAACGACCAAGGCATGACCGAAATCCCGCTCCAACAGAAATCGACGCTCATTGAGGCGCGCGAGAAAAACCCGGCGGGCATCGTTCCATGCCACGTCTGAAGAATGCTGGAATGCGTCTATCCAGACTGGCACATCGACAGGCAGGCTGTGCGGCAGCGTAAGCAAGCGCTCGACCAAAACGCCGGGTTCGCCAGGAAACTCGACGGGGATCACCCGATGGATCGGCCGACCCGCAAAATCCAGGCGCTGATTGAGCCACAAACGTAAACGTTCGGCCTGACCGTCATCGACAAACAGAAAGACAATGGAAAAACCGTTCTGCCATTCCAGATGCCGCAAAAGGCGAACGGCGGAGTCCTCGAAACCGCCCTCAGGAGGCTGCTGGACCATGGGCATCGACCACTGGGCGCAGGAGCGGGTGGATGTCATACCAGTCGCTTCCGTTGCGATAATTGAGTACGAGCCGGTTATCGAGGAAATGCGCCAACACGGGGAGGTCGGAATCTTTGGCGAGACAGGTTTGGTGGCTTTCCGAAATGCGCTTGAGCCAGTCCAGATGATCGGCAGGAATGGGTAGCATCTCGTTGCGGGCCGTATTCTGGGCCGTAGCGACAGCGGACTTGTCGAGGGGCAGTTGTGCGTCGTCCCTGACTGACGGCAAGCACAGGCGAATCAGACGGAAAAACTCGCGAAGGTCGCCCCCGGAGCTGATTGCCAGTTCGTCGATTGCCTCGATACTGAAAACCTTGTGCCAGTGGCCAAAACGGGTTGCGACCACCTTATGCAAGATTTCAAGCCCGACCGCGTCGGGCTCGCGGCTTCGATCCTTGAAAATGTGAGTGCTCACCAGGCGCCGGGTGACCGCTCCGCCCAGCAATGAACCGGCTCCCGCCGCGAGAATTGCCAGATAGGGCGGAACGGTATACACAACATGGAGCATCGGAATGCGCAGACTGTCGGCATGGGAAAAGAACAGGTTGCGGACACTCTCGTACACACCCATTGCTTCGTTGCCGACTCCCCTTATGCGCTCAACGGAATCGATAATGAGCACGACTTTCCTGTCCGGATCGCCCTCTTTATCGCGCACCCACTGCACGGCTTCAGCAATGAAAGCGTGCGTACTGGCGACAATCTGCGCCACATAGCCACGGGATTTTTCCTGAACGAGCCGCTTGAACTCGGGATCGCTTTTGAGGGCGGCCTTAACATCGAAGCCGGGAGATCCGATCTTGATCTCGGTGATGCTGACATCCTGGGTCAGGAAATCCCTGAAACGGTCCCAGTAAGTGCGATTTCCAGGACTGGCGCCGTAGCGAGCCTGGATCTGCTCGGACATGGCTCCGGCCACGGAAACAAGGAAATCGCTTATTTCGATTTCCTTGGTAAGAAGAACATATTCGGAAAGATCGGCGTAAAAGGCGACGATCCCCAATTCGCCAAGACGCGCCTGCAACCGTTTGAGTTCGGTACTTTTTCCGGTTCCACGCTGACCGGTAAATAGGCAGACTCCGCCCCCTTCCTGCCAGTCGATCTCGGTGGCGAGTTCCTCCACCGGATCGCCGCCGAAGCCGGCTTTGGCATTCAGTTCTTCCACATAGACCGGGTCGTGCGGCTCCAGAACCCGATCGGCCAAGGCGTTGTAAAGGGTCTTCAACTCCACCCTGGTGTGCGGCGAGAGTGCCATACCGACTCCTTCAGGCGCCGGGTCGAAACCGCCCCGGCGCGAACTTACAGATTACAGATTCTCAAGGCGCAGGCGGGTCACCTTGCCGGTCACCGAATCCAGGCCCTCGATCTTGGCGATCGCCGCGACCATGTTCTTCTCGATGGTCAGGTGGGTCAGGATGATGATGTCGGTCTGGGATTCGCCCTCTTCCGGCTCGCGCTGCAGCATGGCGTCGATGGAGATCGACTGGTCGGCCAGGATGCGGGTGACGTCGGCGAGCACGCCCGGCTTGTCCTGCACGCGCAGGCGCAGGTAGTAGCTGGTTTCGACTTCGTCGATCGGCAGCACCGGCAGTTCGGTGATCTGGTCCGGCTGGAAGGCCAGGTGCGGCACGCGGTGCTCGGGATCGGCGGTGTGCAGGCGGGTGACATCGACCAGATCGGCGATCACCGCGCTGGCGGTCGGCTCGGCGCCGGCGCCCTTGCCGTAGTAGAGGGTGGCGCCGACGGCGTCGCCCTGCACCAGCACGGCGTTCATGGCGCCTTCGACGTTGGCGATCAGGCGCTTCTCGGGAATGAGCGTGGGGTGCACGCGCAGCTCGATGCCTTGCGGACGGCGGCGGGCGATGCCCAGCAGCTTGATGCGGTAGCCGAGCTGTTCGGCGTATTTGATGTCCACGCCGTCGAGCTTGCTGATGCCTTCGACGTAGGCCTTGTCGAACTGGACCGGCACGCCGAAAGCGATGGAGGCCATCAGGGTGGCTTTGTGGGCGGCGTCGACGCCTTCGATGTCGAAGGTCGGATCGGCTTCGGCATAACCGAGCGCCTGGGCTTCCTTGAGCACGTCGGCAAAAGGCAGGCCCTTGTCGCGCATCTCGGAGAGGATGAAGTTGGTGGTGCCGTTGATGATGCCGGCGAGCCACTGGATGCGGTTGGCGGAGAGGCCTTCGCGCAGCGCCTTGATGATCGGGATGCCACCGGCGACGGCGGCTTCAAAGGCCACCATCACGCCCTTCTTCTGGGCGGCGGCGAAGATCTCGTTGCCATGCACGGCGAGCAGCGCCTTGTTGGCGGTGACCACGTGCTTGCCGTTCTCGATGGCCTTCAGTACGAGTTCCTTGGCGATGCCGTAGCCGCCGATGAGCTCGACGACGATGTCGATCTCGGGATCGGTGACGACCGAGAAGGCGTCGTCGGTGAGGCGCACGCCGTTGCCGGCCACGCTCTTGGCGAGCTCCAGATTCTTGTCGGCCACCGCAGTAATGCGGATCGGCCGGCCGGCGCGGCGAGTGATTTCTTCTTCGTTGCGCTTGAGAACGGTAAAGGTGCCACCGCCGACGGTGCCGATGCCCAGAAGGCCAACATTGATGGGTTTCATTGTGCAGGTAGGAGTAAGGAGTAAGGAATCAGGGGTAAGAGCAAGGGGCTGAGCGGGCGGAGGCGTACTCCCTCACACCGCGCTCCTGCCGCCTCACTGTCCGTGCCGCTTGCGATAGCCTTCGAGGAAACGGGCGACGCGACCAATGGCCACTTTCAGGTCGTCCTCGTAGGGCAGGAAGACCAGCCGGAAGTGATCCGGGCTGGGCCAGTTGAAGCCGGTGCCCTGGACCAGCAGGACTTTTTCCTGCTCCAGCAGTTCGGCGATGAACTGCTGATCGTCCTGAATGGGATAGAGCTTCGGGTCGAGCTTCGGGAACATGTACAGCGTGGCCTTGGGCTTGACGCAGCTCACGCCGGGAATGGCGGTGATCAGTTCGTAGGCAAGGTCGCGCTGGCGACGCAGGCGGCCACCGGGGGCGACCAGATCGTCGATGCTCTGGTAACCGCCGAGAGCGGTCTGGATGGCGTATTGGCCGGGCACGTTGGCGCACAGGCGCATCGAGGCCAACATGTTGAGGCCTTCGATGTAATCGCCCGCCGGCTTGCGGTCGCCGGACACGACCATCCAGCCGGCGCGGTAGCCGCAGGAACGGTAGTTCTTGGACAGGCCGTTGAAGGTGACGGTCAACACGTCTTCCGACAGCGCGCCGATGGAGGTGTGCGTAACGCCTTCGTACAGCACCTTGTCGTAGACCTCGTCGGCGAAGACGATCAGGCCGTGTTCGCGGGCGATGGCAACGATGGCTTTCAGCGTTTCGTCGGGGTACACCGCACCGGTCGGGTTGTTCGGGTTGATGATGACGACGGCGCGGGTGTGCGGCGTGATCTTGGCGCGGATGTCGTCCAGGTCGGGCAGCCAGTCGTTGGCTTCGTCGCACATGTAATGGCGGGGCGTGCCCCCGGAAAGGCTCACCGCGGCGGTCCACAGCGGATAGTCGGGCGCCGGCACGAGCACTTCGTCGCCATTGTTGAGCAGCGCGTTCATGGCCATCACGATGAGCTCGGAAACGCCGTTGCCCACATAGATGTCTTCCAGCGTCACACCCTTGATGTGCTTCTGCTGGGTGTAGTGCATGATCGCCTTGCGGGCCGAGAAGATGCCTTTCGAATCCGAGTAGCCGGCCGCGTTGGGCAGGTTGCGGATCATGTCGAGCTGGATTTCTTCAGGCGAATCGAAACCGAACGACGCAAGGTTGCCGATGTTCAGCTTGATGATCTTGTGACCCTCGTCCTCCATCTGCTTCGCCTTCTGCAGCACGGGGCCACGGATGTCGTAACAGACGTTGGCGAGCTTGTCGGACTTTCGGATTGGTTGCACAGCGGTTTCCGTTTCCTTGCTGGTGAGCGCGGGCTGCGTATTTACAGCGCGCAATTTGACGTGGCGACTCATGATCCTTCGGGGGTTGGCATCGACGCCCGGCGGGGCAAACCCGGCAGGCGCAGGACGACGCAAAGCTATAATGTTACCCAAGCCACCCTAGCCGGGCAAATCAGCGCCTGTCACTGCCGAGAACCGCACCGATGAAACTCCACCTCGACAAAACCGACCAATACCACACCATCGCCCGCTACGACGCCCGTCACGTGATGATCGGGCAGACCCGCCACGAAAGCAGCGTGATCGTGATGCCCGAGCGCATCGAAACCGACTGGCACCGGGGCGGCTTCGAAACCCTCGACGAAACCGCCTTCGCACACCTCGCCGGGCTCGGCTGCGAGATCCTGATTCTCGGCACCGGCATGCGCCAGCGCTTTCCGCAGCCCAAGTTCATGCAGGCCTTGTTCGAAGCCCGCATCGGCCTCGAAGTGATGGATCTCGGCTCGGCCTGCCGTACCTACAACATCCTCGTCGCCGAACACCGCAACGTGGCCGCGGCGCTGCTGTTCGATCCGGCCTGACAGGCGATCTGCCGCGGAACGGGAGTGAGGCGTGACGGCGCCTTGCCGATCCGCTTGCCCTCACGATCGCCAGCGCACGGCATTCCAATCCGCCCCCCTCGCCCCTCCCACAACTGACACGCACAGCGCCAGCTTTAACGCCGGGCAGATTGCCAGCCCCGCGGCTTGGGATTAGGCTCGCGCCGGAAGACCAACGTTTCCGGAGAGAACATGCTCGACCAGGCCGCCCCCGATTTCAACCTTGCCGCCACCGGCAACCCGTCCTTCAGCCTCTCCGCCCTCCGGGGCCAGAAAGTCGTGCTCTACTTCTACCCGAAGGACAGCACCCCCGGCTGCACCACCGAAAGCCAGAACTTTCGCGACCTGCACGACGAGTTCGTCGCTGCTGGCGCGGTCGTGCTGGGCATCTCCCGCGACAGCATCAAATCCCACGACAACTTCCGCGCCAAGCAGGCGCTGCCCTTCGCGCTGGTTTCCGACCCGGACGAGACCGCCTGCACGCTGTATGGCGTGATGAAGATGAAGAACATGTACGGCAAGCAGGTGCGCGGGATCGAGCGCAGCACCTTCGTGATCGACGCCGATGGCGTGCTGCGGCGCGAATGGCGCGGCGTGAAGGTGCCCGGCCACGCCCAGGAAGTGCTGGACTACGTGAAGACCCTTTAAGCCCCCCGCCCCCGACAGACAGCCCCGGAAGACGAGACCACCATGGCCACCCGACGCCCCGCGAAGTCCAAAGCCCCCGCCACCAAGCTGTTCGTCCTCGACACCAATGTGCTGATGCACGACCCCACCAGCCTCTACCGCTTCGAAGAGCACGACATCTTCGTGCCGATGATGACGCTGGAAGAACTCGACTCCAACAAGAAGGGCATGTCGGAAGTCGCCCGCAACGCCCGCCAGGCCAGCCGATCCCTCGACGAGATCGTCGGCTCGTGCCCGGAAGGCATCGAGTCCGGGATCAGCCTCTTCGGCCCGTCGTCCGAGCTCGCCAGCGGCCGGCTGTTCCTCCAGACCGAGGCCATCGACATCAAGCTGCCCGCCGCGCTGCCCACCGCCAAGGGCGACAACCAGATCCTCGCGGTGGTGATGTACCTCTACGAGAAGTTCGACAAGAAGCGCCCGGTGATCCTGGTGTCGAAGGACATCAACATGCGCATCAAGGCCCGCGCCCTGGGCCTGGCCGCGCAGGATTACTTCAACGACAAGGTGCTGGAAGACACCGACCTGCTCTACACCGGTACCAAGGAGATCGACGCCGCCTTCTGGGAAACCAACGGCAAGGACATCGAATCCTGGAAGCAGGACAGCCACACCTACTACAAGCTCAAGGGCCCCGACACCGCCGACCTGCTGATCAACGAGTTCGTCTACCAGGAAGGCGAGCAGCCCCTGCAGGCGTGGGTCAAGGAGAAAGCCGGGCGGGCCGTCACCCTCGAGACGCTGGTGGATTACTCCCACCAGAAGAACAACGTGTGGGGCATCACCGCCCGCAACCGCGAGCAGAATTTCGCCCTCAACCTGCTGATGAACCCGGAGATCGACTTCGTCACCCTCCTCGGTCAGGCCGGCACCGGCAAGACGCTGCTCACGCTGGCCGCCAGCCTCACCCAGGTGCTCGAGACCAAGCGCTACTCCGAGATCATCATGACCCGCGTCACCGTGCCGGTGGGCGAGGACATCGGCTTCCTGCCCGGCACCGAGGAAGAAAAGATGGCCCCGTGGATGGGCGCGCTGGAAGACAACCTCGACGTGCTCAACGGCACCACCGGCGAGGGCGGCGAGTGGGGCCGCGCCGCCACGCGGGACCTGATCCGCAGCCGCATCAAGATCAAGTCCCTCAACTTCATGCGCGGGCGCACCTTCATCAACAAGTTCCTCATCATCGACGAGGCCCAGAACCTGACCCCCAAGCAGATGAAGACCCTCATCACCCGCGCCGGCCCCGGCACCAAGGTGGTGTGCCTGGGCAACATCGCGCAGATCGACACGCCCTACCTCACCGAGGGCTCGTCGGGCCTCACCTACGTGGTGGACCGCTTCAAGGGCTGGCCCCACTCCGGCCACATCACCCTGCAGCGGGGCGAGCGCTCGCGGCTGGCCGACCACGCCGCCGAGGTGCTGTAAGCCCGCACGGCACCGGCGCGTCAAGCTTTCGCCCCGACCGCCGATAAGCGATACAGGGCAGCTGGCGGAGAGCAATCCCCGCCAGCACGTTTTTGTGCAGATTCCGTGATCCACCGGAAACCCGGATGGAAGAGAGGGCGTGGTGGGAGATTTCAGTCAGATCGAGAAGCGCCCCCTGAGGCTGGCGTACTGGGGACAGCTTGCCGCCCTGCTGACCACCGCACTGGTCCTCGCCTACCTGTCGTGGTCCAGCTATCACGACACGATCACCAAGGCTGAGACCACCTCGAGCGCCATCGCCCGGGTCAACGCCTTTGCCCTCGACACCACCCTCAACACCGCCGACATGCTGCTGGCCGAGACGGCAGCCATCGTCGCGCCCCACATGGCCGACCGCGCCGCCCTCGACGCTGCCTGGCGCGAAGAATCGCGCCGCCTGCGCCTGTACCTCTCGCGCATTCCCCAGCTCAACAGCGTGCGCATCTTCAACGCCGCCGGCGAGCAGATCCTCACCACCGACAGCGCCGCCGCCAACCGGCAGGTGAACGTGGCCGACCGCGCCCATTTCCAGGCTGCCCGCGACAACCCGGCGAGCGGGCTGGTCATCTCGGATGTGGTCGTCTCGCGCACCACCAACCGCAACGCCATCGTGCTGCTGCGGGGCATCCGCGACGCCCAGGGGCGCTTTCTCGGCGTGGTCAGCACGCCCCTCGACCTCGCCTACTTCGAGCGCCTGCTGGCCGACGCCCAGCTCGGCCCCGAAGGCGCGGCCGCCGTCCGGCGCGTGGATTCCAGCAAGATCGTCGCCAGCCACCCCTACAGCCCCGGCATCATCAACAAGATCGACCCCGACCACCCGGCCCACCGGCAGATCGCAGCCGGCGCCGTCTCGGGCTCGGTGCAGAGCACCGGCCAGTACGACGGCGTGCAGCGCATCGTGAGCTTCCAGCGCCTGGAGCACTTTCCCCTCTACGTGGTCGTCGGCATCTCCCGGGCCAGCGTGCTGGAAGCCTGGCAATGGCGCGCCCTTGCTGCGGCGGTGCTGGTCGCCCTCGCCCTGCTGTCGGTCAGCCTGTTCTACCGCCGGCTGGCGAGCACCAACCGGCTGCTGGGTGGGGTGCTCGACGCGGCCTCGGAGGTGGCGATCATCGCCACCGACCACCGGGGCCTGATCACCCTGTTCAACCAGGGCGCAGAGAACCTCCTCGGCTACCCGGCCCATGAAGTCGTCGGCAAGTGCCGCCTCGACGAACTCCAGTCCGACCCGCCCCCCGCCGACCCCGACACCTCGCCGGCGGAAGCCCCCCTGGCCCGCCAGGCCCGCGCCGGACGCACCGAACGATCCTACCGCCTCAAGAACGGCAGCCCGATCCAGGTTTCCCAGATCGTCACCCCCCTCGCCAGCGGCCGCAACGGCGCGTCCGGCTACCTCTGCGTGGCCCACGACGTGGCCGAAAGCCGGCGGGCCACGGGCCTGCAGGCGGCCCAGAACCATGTCCTCGAGATGATCGCCAGCGGCGCCCCGCTGCCCCGCGTGCTCGACGAACTGGTGCGCGGCGTCGAAGCCCAGGCCGGCGGCCTGCGCTGCACCGTCCTGCTCTTCGACGCCAGCACCGGCACCCTGCGCCACGGCGCCGCCCCCAGCCTGCCCGACACCTTCAACCGTGCCGTGGATGGCCTGCCGATCGGCCTCAACCGGAACGCCGGCACCAGCGCCAGCTTCCTCCACGACGCCGTGCTCCTCGACGACATCCGCACCGATGCGCGCTGGTCGGCGCTCCACGCGGCGGCCCTCGACGCCGGGCTCCAGGCCATCTGGTCCACCCCGATCCTCGACGCCGACGGGCGTCTGCTGGGCACCTTCGCCGTCCTCAACACCGACGTCGGCATCGACGTCGCTGCGGCCGAAAAGATCGTGGACGTGGCCACCCACACCGCCGCCATCGGCATCGCCAGCGCCCTCTCGGCAGCCGCCCAGGAAGCCGGCGAGAAGCGCATGCGGCTGGCGCTCCACGCCGCCAACATGGGCGCCTACGAATACGTGCCATCCACCGACCGCGTGCATCGCAGCGGCGACGTCCCCCGCGCCTGGGGCCTCGATACCGAAGGCACGGGCCAGCACTACCTCGCCCTGGTCCACCCCGAAGATCAGGAAGGCATCGCCAACGCCCTCGCCGGCCTCACCCCCGACACCCCTGACTACGCCGTCGAATACCGCCTGCGCAAGCGTGACGGCAGTTACATCTGGGTGGCCGACTGGGCCAGCGCGGTGTTCGACGACGACGGCCGGATCGACCGGGTCTTCGGCGTATGCCGCGACGTCACCGGCCGCCGGGCGCTGGAAGACGAGCTCCAGCAGCATCAGCAGCACCTCGAAAGGCTGGTTGCCGAACGCGCCGCGCAGCTCTCCAGCTCCGAAGCCAATCTGCGGCTGATCCTCGAATCCACCGCCGACGGCGTGTATGGCGTCGACAACCACGGCCGCGTCACCTTCATCAACCCGTCGGCCTGCCGGATGCTCGGGCTCGACCAGGAAGCCGTCATCGGCACCCACATCCACGCGCTGATTCACCACAGCCACCCGGACGGCAGCCCCTCCACCTGCGACTGCCCCACCAACCAGACCCTCCAGCACGGCGAGGGAATGACCATCACCGACGAGGTCTACTGGCACACCGACGGCCACCCGGTGCCGGTGATCTACTCCACCCACCCGATGGTCCGCGACGGCCGCATCGTCGGCGCGGTGGTCAGCTTCATGGACGCGACCGAACGGCGCGCCCTCGAAGAAGAACGCGAGCAGGCCCGCCTCGCCGCCGAGCGGCTGGCCCGGGTGAAGAGCGAGTTCCTCGCCAACATGAGCCACGAGATCCGCACCCCGCTCAACGGCATCCTCGGCTTCGCCCACATCGGCTACCGCGACAGCACCGACCCCCAGCAACGCAGCGCCTTCGCCCACATCCTCGATTCGGGCAAGCTGCTGCTGGGCGTGGTCAATGACATCCTCGACTTCTCGAAGATCGAAGCCGGCAAGCTCCACATCGAAGCCGTCCCCGTGGACCTGCCGGCCCTGCTCGAGACCATCACCACCGCCTTCGACGAACGGGCCGAGAGCCGCGGCCTTGCCCTGCGCCTCGTGCGGGCGCCCGACCTGCCCGAAAGCTGCCTCGCCGACCCCCTGCGCCTGGGCCAGATCCTCACCAACCTGCTCTCCAACGGCCTCAAGTTCACCGAGAAGGGCGAGGTCTCGCTCAGCGCCGCCCTTGATGGCGACAGCCTGGTGTTCCGCATCGCCGACACCGGCATCGGCATCGCCGAGGCCCAGCTTGCCCAGCTCTTCAACGCCTTCGAGCAGGCCGACAGCTCCACCACCCGCCGCTTTGGCGGCACCGGGCTGGGGCTGGCGATCACCAAGCGCATCGTCGATCTTCTGGGCGGCACCATCAGCGCCACCAGCACCGAAGGCCAGGGCAGCGTGTTCGAGGTCCGCGTGCCCTACATCCCCGCCCCGCGCCCGGCCCTGCCCGCGCCGCCCGCCGCCGACAACGCCGCGCAGCCCGAACGCCTCGCCGGCATCCGCGTGCTCGCCGCCGAGGACAACGAGGTCAACCAGATGGTGCTCGAGGACATGCTGCTCTCCGAAGGCGCCATCCTGACCATGGTGGATAACGGCCGCCAGGCGGTGGATGCGGTTGCGAGCCACGGCGCCGATGCCTTCCAGGTGGTGCTGATGGACATCCAGATGCCCGAGATGGACGGCTACGAAGCCACCCGCCGGATCGCCGAGCTGGCGCCGGGCCTGCCGGTGATCGGCCAGACCGCCCACGCCCTGGCCGAGGAGCGCGCCAGATGCCTTGAGGCCGGCATGGTCGCCCACATCGCCAAACCCCTCGATCTGGACATCCTCGTGGAGACCCTCCTCCGCCACGTCGGCAAGCCGCCAGCCCCGGCGCCCGATCCGATGATCGACCGCGCCGCCCTCGCCGCCCGTTATCCGGGGCGGCCCGAGTTCGTCGCACGCCTGCTGGGGATCTTTGCCGGCAGCGCTGCCGAACGGCAGGCCGGGCTGGACGAAGCCATCGCCGCCGGCGATCTGCGCCGGATCGTCGAGGTGGCCCACGCCCTCAAGAGCTCGGCCGCCAACATCATGGCCTCACGCCTCGCCGAACTCGCCCGCCAGACCGAGCACGCCGCCCGCTACGGCCGGCCCGAAGCCCTGACCCTGGCTGCCGGCCTGAAGGCCGCCATCGCCGACACCGCCGCCGAGATCGAAAGACCGGAACACGCCTGAGGGCGCTCAGCGCCCGGCGAGCCCCCGGGCCACCTCCGCCAGCGTGGCGGCATCCAGGCTCGGCACGGCCAGCGTCTGCCCCTCGGCCAGGCGCCGGTACAGCCCCTCGCCGCCGCGGCGATAGGCCGGGTCGTAATGCCGGGTGACCAGCTCGGCGGCCAGCTGCGGCCAGGCCTTCGCCTCGACCAGCGCCTTCCAGGCCGCCACCTGCTCGTGGCCGTGCTGGGGCACCAGCCGGTCGAGCTTGCTGCAGAAATCCGCCGGATCGGCGATGAGATCGGTGTAACGCGCCAGCAGATGGTCCACCCGAGCCGCCAGCGGCGCGTCGATGCGTACGCAGTCGGCGCTGCGCAGGCATTCAAAGAGCGCGCCGGGCACGTGCAGGCGGCCGATGCGCCGGCTCTCGGATTCGGTCCATACCGGCCGCGCCGGATCGACCCCGCGCAGCACCGACCACAGGCGCGTCTCGAAGGCCTTCTGCCCCGGCTGGGGCGTGCTCGCCTCGCCGCCGAGCACCGACCCCCGGTGGATGGCCAGTCCTTCCAGATCCAGCACCTGCTCGCCCGCATCGGCCAGCGCCCCCAGCAGCGCCGTCTTGGCGCTGCCGGTGGGCCCGCACAGCACCCGGAAGGCCAGGTCAGCCGGCAGGGTTTCGAGGTCGTCGAGCACCCGCTGGCGGAAAACCTTGTAGCCGCCTTCGAGGCGCCGGGCAGCCCAGCCCACCTGATTGAGCACGATGGTCATCGCCCCGCTGCGCTGGCCGCCGCGCCAGCAGTAGATCAGCGGTTTCCAGCCCTTCGGCTTGCTGAGAAAATGCGTCTCGATGGCGCGGGCGATGTTGCGCGACACCAGCGCCGCACCCAGCTTGCGGGCCTCGAAGGGCGACACCTGCTTGTACAGCGTGCCCACCCGCGCCCGCTCCTCATCGTCGAGCACCGGACAGTTGATGGCGCCGGGGATATGATCCTCGGCGAACTCGGCGGGCGAGCGTACATCGACGATCGAATCGAAGCTGTCGAGCCGATCGAGGCTCGCGGAAAGATAATCTGGCTGGGAAGACACGAGAAGAATGAACCTGATGAATCAACTGGAACCAAAAAACGCCATGACTGAAGCGCCCCTGCGACTCACCGAATTGTCTCACGGTGGCGGATGCGGCTGTAAGATCGCCCCCGCCGTGCTCTCGGAGATGCTGACCCACATGCCGGCGGCCCAGCCCTTCGCCAACCTGATGGTGGGCACCGAAACCGCCGACGACGCCGCCGTGTGGCGCCTCAACGACGAGCAGGCGCTGATCGCCACCACCGACTTCTTCATGCCGATCGTCGACGATCCCTTCGACTTCGGCCGCATCGCCGCCACCAACGCCCTGTCCGACGTTTACGCCATGGGCGGCACGCCGATCATGGCGCTGGCCATCGTGGGCATGCCGGTGAACAAAC
>ERZ650306.965-NODE-965-length-16989-cov-10.499646_pt1 | contig 16989 bp, 10 predicted proteins | sample MGYA00376242_ERZ650306 | MGnify/ENA primary metagenome ERZ650306 (study PRJEB26733, sample SAMN07839244) | wastewater metagenome | biome: urban; feature: wastewater treatment plant; material: waste water | place: USA: North Carolina | collected 2016-03-31 ... | reverse complement strand
TAAAAACTTCCATTTCATATTCACACACATGTATAAAATAAACAGAAAACACTTTCTGACAGTTTTTTATCAAAAAGTGTTTTTATAGCTTATAATAAATTTATTCCGTTTTCTTTACATATTTTTTCTGTTTCCTCGCTCCATATAGATGCCTGAACCTCTCCTACATGAGCCTTTCTCAAAAAATACATACATATTCTTGACTGTCCGATTCCTCCTCCAATGGTAAGAGGCAGAGTATTTGATTTTACCATTTGGTGATACTGCATATTCAGTCTGTCCAGCGCATTTGATATATGAAGCTGCTTTTCAAGAGAGTCGCTGTCTACTCTTATTCCCATTGATGAAAGCTCTATAGCACAGTCCAAAAGCGGATTCCAGAATATAATATCCCCGTTCAGATTCCAGTCATCATAGTCCGGAGCACGACCGTCATGTCTTTCGCCGGAAGCAAGTACGCCACCAATCTTGGAGATAAACACTGCGCCTTTTTCCTTCGCAATCGCTTTTTCACGTTCTTTGGTAGTAAGATCCGGATAAAGGTCTTCCAGCTCCTGTGTAGTGATGAAAAATATATCATCAGGAAGAAGAGGATCAATATAGTTGTAACGTCTGGAAATGTATTCTTCTGTATCTTTCAGAGCCCGGTAGACTTTGCGGACAGTGTACTGAAGTGTCTCTGTGTTACGTTCTTCCTTAGAAATTACTTTTTCCCAGTCCCACTGGTCAACATACAGAGAATGGATGTTGTCTGTATCTTCATCACGACGTATCGCACTCATATCTGTGTAAAGCCCTTCGCCGGAATGGAAATTATAATTCTTCAATGCATATCTCTTCCATTTTGCAAGAGAATGAACGATCTCTGCAACAGAACCATCCTGTTCTTTGATGTCAAAGGAAACCGGACGTTCAACACCGTTTAAGTTATCATTCAGACCGGATTCCGGACGGACAAACAGTGGTGCTGACACTCGTGTCAGGTGGAGATTCTTTGCAAGAGCACGCTCGAAGTGGTCTTTCACTTCTTTGATGGCTACTTCTGTCTCACGAATTGTAAGAGGGGAATGATAGCCAGCAGGTATTCTTAACTGTTCCATAATAAACTCCTTTATGTTAGCATTTTATTGCTGTTCACAGTATTATGCGGTCAGCAATAGCATTTCTCTTCTATTTTAAGTGGAGAAGAATAAGAAGTCAATGGAAAGGTGAAATGAACACTTGTAATCAGTAAAAAAAATTGCTAAAATGAGCAGTAGTGAGTAATAAATAGTAAGGGACGAAGGTGTAAATAATGAATGTAAATGATATGATTGATACAATTCTGAATTTTGACCTGGATGTTGTTCTGGCTGGACTTAATGAAAGCAGTCATCATTTGAGTCAGATGGAATTTATTTCTCTGATCGTTATAACGGTCGGAGCAGTACTGTTATGTCTGACGGGGCTGAAACTGGTACGTTTCTGGTCAGTGATTGCAGGATTGTCAGCAGGATGTGCAGCCGGAATTGCAGTCGGAGCGATTGCAGGTCTGGATCAGACAATCGCATTGGCAGCAGGAACGGGTGTGGGACTTGTATTGGCGGTGCTTGGTGCATGGAAGAAGCAGATTGGTGGATTTGTGACAGTAGCGGTACTCGTCTTTGTTGTCAGTGTACATTTGATGAAACCACAGGATTTTATTATCTATGGAATCTGTGCGGGTATTGGTCTTGTGTGTGCATTGCTTTCTATTAAGTTTCATAACTTTATGCTGATTGCTTCTTCTTCTGTGTTTGGAGCAATGGCAGCGGGCAGCAGTATCTTTTATCTGCAGCCATATAAAAACGGAATGATCCATGTGGCACTTTGTGCTGCAATTGGTGCACTTAGTATCTGGATCCAGCTTCTTTTGGAATCCGGAAAACGTAAGAAAAAGAATTTACTTAAAGCAGCAGAGATTCGTGAAGAACATTCTACAGAAAATGAAGTCGAGAAGGCAAGGGCACTGGTTGAGAATCTGGATGATTTTGATGAGCTGGATGAGATTATCGAGAGTCTTCCGGAAAATGTCCGGAAAGAAGACAAGGGCACAACAGTTGTCAGCATGGATGAATTTGATGATCTTGAAGATGATCTGGAAGAGGATGAAGTGGAGAACTTTAAAGAAGAGAAGTTTGATGTAGACGAGGAAGATTGGGAGGAAGACGTCGAAATTGAAGTAACTGCTGATGAGGCAGATGTGACAGAGGATTATGATTTTGATGAAGATCCGGATGACTTAGATGACTTGAATGATCTGGATGATTTAGATTATCTTGATGACGATGATGATATCGAGTTTCTGGATGAAGATGAGTAGATAAAAAAGCTATCGATTACAATAACTTAACACATATCTGTGTTGTTATCGTAGTCGATAGCTTTTGTATTATCTTACTGCTGTAAATACTCCGCGGAGATCATGGATTACATGTCTTGGACATTTTACAGAGCACATTCCACAGCTTAAGCAGATGTCTTCCTGGATTACTGCGCAATTATCTTCTACATGAATTGCACCTGCAGTACATGTTTTTTCACAAATACCGCATCCAATACAACTGACTTCACACTGTTTACGTGCAACAGCTCCTTTTTCTTTGTTAGAGCATTTTACTACAATGTAGTTTGCACATTCGTGAATCTTGATCAGGTTCTGTGGACAGACTTTTGCACACTGTCCACAGGCAATACATTTTTCTTCGTCTAAATGAACAATTTCATAGCCTTTCTCACCCAGTTCCGTGGATGGTGTGAGCGCTTGCTTCGGACAGACGCTGACACACAGGAAACAGCCTTTGCAGCGCGTATAATCCACACTTATTTTGCTCATTCTTTTCCCTTCTTTCATATTATTTATTAACTCACCTTTTTCTTAGAAAAAAGAGGACGAACTTATATCCATAATCAAAAAAGATTAATTATCTTTGAGCGCAAAAATAAAAAATATTCTTATTATTAACATGAAATATAATTAAGTTTCAAGTGGTTGACTCAAGAAACAACCTATATTTTTAAATTTTAATCTTTAAATTCAAAAAGTATGAGAACCTTTAAATCATTGATGATAAGCTTATGTATGGGTACAACCCTATGCATGTGCTTACCACAAACCACGACAGCACAAACCGTAAGTTCAGGAGATTCCTGGACATGGGACAAAGGAACCATTGTGATTGATACTCCTGAACGTCCGACCGGCCAGAAAAGCGTATTAGGCTTAACCACCCCTAAAATGGAGGTAGTCCGCGTAGGATTTGTCGGATTGGGAATGCGAGGCCCCGGAGCCGTAGAGCGCTTCACTTATATTCCCGGTACACAAATTGTGGCCCTTTGTGATTATGAAGCATCCCGTGCAGAAAAATGTCAGGATATCCTAAAGAAAGCATCTATGCCGAAAGCTGCCATTTATTCCGGAGAAAAGGGATATGAAGAATTATGTAAACGTACAGACATAGATTTAGTTTATATCGCCGCAGACTGGTTGCATCATTTCCCGGTAGCAAAATGCGCATTGGAAAACGGTAAAAATGTAGCTATTGAAGTTCCCTCGGCCATGAACCTGCAAGAATGCTGGGACTTAATCAACCTGAGTGAAAAAACCCGCAAGCATTGCATGATTCTTGAGAACTGTTGCTATGACTGGTTTGAAATGAATACACTGAATATGGCACAACAAGGTGTATTTGGCGAAGTAATCCGTGCCCAAGGAGCCTACATTCACAATTTAAGCCCGTTTTGGGATCATTATTGGAAAAACGGCAAAGAAGACAAACTGGGATGGCGTTTGGATTATAACATGAAACACCGGGGTGATGTATATGCCACTCACGGCCTGGGTCCTGTAGCACAAGCATTGGATATCCATCGTGGTGACCGTATAACCACTTTAGTAGCTATGGACACCAAATCTGTTGTTGGTAAAGATTTAGTGGAGAAGAGAACCGGCGAAGAATGTAAAGAATTCCGTAACGGAGACCATACCACCACCCTGCTTCGCACAGCAAATGGAAAAGTTATTGAAATCCAACATAATGTAATGACTCCCCAACCTTACAACCGCCTGTACCAACTGACAGGAAGCAAAGGGTTTGCCAATAAATATCCCGTTGAAGGATATGCTTTGGATGCAGCACAACTGACCGCATCGGGTGTGCAACCCAAAGTAGACGATTTGAACTCTCACGGATTCTTACCCCAGGCAGAAATGGAAGCACTTGTTGAGAAATACCAGCATCCTATTTTAAAGAAATATGGTGAAATGGCAAAAGAAGTCGGCGGCCATGGCGGTATGGACTTCATCATGGACAGCCGTCTGGTATATTGCCTGCAAAACGGACTGCCTTTGGACATGGATGTATATGACCTGGCCGAATGGTGCTGTTTGGCCGAACTGGGAGCTATCTCTATGGATAACGGCTGTGCGGCAGTAGCCTTCCCGGACTTCACACGAGGTGAATGGAACGTGACCAAAGGTTACAAACATGCATACGCTTCACCCGAAGACGAAAACGCAAGCATGGAAAAAGCAAAGGCTTTCACCGCGAAACTGAAAGAGCAGGGAGCTAAAGAATGGGCGAAAGAAGCTAAGAAGAAAAAGAAATAAACAGGAATAAACAAGAAAAAATGTGCCGGAAGTCACTCTGTCATAAAAGGCAGCCCAATTCTTCAGGCACATTTTTTATGCCGTCCGAACAACAACCGTTTCCGGATTTTATCGAGAATCAAAAAAAGGATGTAACCGGCATTCTTATAATTTCCGGCCAAAGCACTTCGACAGTGTCAAATTCAATCCGACACGCCATTTTGTCAAAGAAGTATACAGAAAGGGTGAAAAGGAACTGGAACACGCAGACCCCACATACGGTTTCAAGACGTCTTCTTCCAAGCACACTCAGGAAGAGCGATTCGGCATGCTGATGGAATATCTAAGGGAATACACCTTCATCACCCGCCAGGAATACCCTGTTCTCTTATATCCTATGATAGATTTCATCGAAAGGAACCCTGCCCCGTTCTCCCCAAATGCCTTTGTTCCCATCCCGTATGCCGCAAGGTATAACCATATTGATGCCTGCCCCATGGGGCAGCTTCAATAGTTTCTTCATCCGCCTGCTGTCAAAACCTTCCAGCGGACAAGTGTCATAGCCTTCGTTTGCCATGGCAATCATAAAGGTTTGGGCAGCAAGGGCACAGGATTTATTTACCGTCACACGCATATCGCATTCCGAAACTTCCAGCATCATAGGGCGGAACAGGCTGATGGTTCTCGCCAATATCACCCTGAAAAGCCCTAGAAGCCCGAAAAACCTTGCATAAATGAAAGGCATCAGTTTACCATAATACAGCTTCCTGTCCCTAATACGTTTTTCCTGACGCTCTTTCGGACTATTGCGCCTGATATTTCCTTCTTCAAAGTCAAGCACAAATTTAGCACGCTTTTTATACAAATCCTGACGAGTAACAAAAACAACAATTTCCGAAGCCGTAGAAGCAGCCGACTGCCCTAAACAAGCTTCTGAAACTTTCGCCATCAGTCCGGGATTCGTTATTTGATAAAATTCCCACAATTGCATATTGGAACTATTGGGAGCCAGCGTAGCCAGTTCAAGACAATGTTTCACCTTTTCCGGGTCTATCGGTTTATTTTTATCATACCTCCGCACAGACCGGCGGAAGTTCAATACCTCTTCTAAATTCATTTCCTATTCAAATTAATAACTTTATTTCTTACTGAAACATTGCAGGATGACTTCTGCCATTTTCTTGGAACTGAACGGATTCTCTCCGGTGAACAGATTACCGTCAATAACGACTTTTGAAGTCATCGGAATCAATGCTTTCTCGTAGCGGGCACCTCTGTCTTTCAGTTCGGTTTCCAAATCGAAAGGCACGACCCTTTCCTTTCTTGCCAGAATTTCTTCAGCCCGGCTGAATCCTGTAAGCTTCTTATCTTTAACCAGATATTCGCCGGAAGCCAACGTCACATTCAACAATCCACAAACACCGTGACAAATGGCTGCCACCTTCTTTTCATTTTCATATTGCTTTTTTAAGATGGCTTGCAGGACAATATTATCCGGAAAATCATACATGGAACCATGTCCTCCCGCCAAATAAACGCAATCAAACTGAAATTCGGAGACTTCATCCAAACTTTTAGTATGCTGCAATACATTCTTAAATATGGAATCTTCCCAACAGGTTTTAGTTATCTCATCCATGAGTAAGGGATTCAAACTCTCCGGATCGATAGGAGTATCGCCTCCTTTGGGACTGGCAACGGTAATTTCTATTCCTTGCTTTTTGGCGCCGTGATAAATATGGGTGAGTTCGCTCAGCCATAATCCGGTTCTTAAATTCTTATTCACAAATTCGCCTTCTCCGGTTACTATTGCCAGTAATTTCAAGTTATCCATATTTATAGTTTTAGGGGTCATGCCTATATAACATAACCCCTATCCTATTGTATTCCAAACAGACAAATCATTAATATTATTTGGATTATTTCTTCATCCTTATAATAATCAAATGACAGATTTTACCGAGTCCTAACATTTTATAGGTTATTCTTGTAAATATTCGCCATCACCTTCTGGTATTGATTCTCAATCTGCATATACGCCTGAAGATTCTTATAAATACTTTCCGTTTCCACAAAATATTCAATCAATGAAATTTGTCCTTCGGTCAATGCCTGCTTCAATAAATCCAGCGAACGGTACATCAAAGGGACATCATACGCATTCATGGCATCCTTCAACTGCTGCATCTCATTGAAAAGAGACATCAGGGAAGCCTCGACCCGGTCTTTAGCACTTTCTTGCATAAGCTGAGCGCTGATAGCCTGTGCCTTGGCTATCTTTACCTTTTTACGATTCTGAAACAAAGGCAAGGAGCCCCCTACCACAAAACCATTCATCGAAACCGCATCATCCGTGTTACGGCGAAAGCCGGCTTCCAGCTTCGGCAACCATCCTTGGCGGTCTACCGAAACCTGCTTCTCGGCGGCACGGGCAGTGGCGGCGGCGGCCTGCAAGTCAAGGTCTGACGCCATCACTTCATCCCTCATAACATTGTAATCATTGATTTCCTGTATGGCAGGATACGTGGTTTCAGCAAACTCCAAAGGCATGTTACCGTTCATGGCAAGCAGAGACTGCAAGGCAGTGCGGTGAGCTGCGCTGTTTTGGGCAACTTCCGTCTGCACGTTCATACGCTCCATCTTGATTTTGTTGACTTCCAGTATATTCGCATCACCGGTAGTCAGACGCTTTTCATAAAGTGCCTGTAATTCATCTGCATTTTTCATACGGATATCCATCAATGTCTTTTCCTGATTCAACAGAATAAGGTCCAGACAGAGATTCTTCGCATTCAGCAGAATATCCCGGCGGGCAGCCTGTTGTTGCTTGTCCACCGCTTCGTTCTGCAAAGTAGCCTGCCGGTTGCGGGCAATATACTGAGTAGGAAAATCAAAACCTTGCGAAGCAACGAATTCCGTACCGTGACCACCTTCGGCACCATTACTGTAAAAAGAGCTGTAGCTCACCGTAGGATCAGGCAAGTTGTTGTTTGTCCGGTTTTCCATCTTGGTCGCATCGGCGGCATGTTTCTGTGCCTTGAGCTCTTTATTGTTCTGCTCGATGCTTTTCAAAATGTGCTCAATACTCTGGGCCTGCATCAGCAAGGGAGAGCAGAGGGCTATTATAACTAAGATTCGTTTCATATTATTTCTATTATTTCTTCTTTCGGTTCATCAGTTCATAAACAATCGGAATAATGAAAGCGTTCAGGAAAGTCGATGTCAAAAGACCTCCAAGAATAACTTTCGCCATCGGGCTTTGTATTTCATTACCCGGCAAATCGCCACGGAATGCCAAAGGTATCAAAGCCAGCGCGGAAGACAACGCAGTCATCAGGATAGGGTTCAAACGGTCTAACGAACCGTGAAGAATGCTTTCTTTCAAATCCATACCTTCTTCGCGCAACATATTGTAATGACTTATCAACAACATACCATTACGGGTAGCAATGCCAAACAACGAGATAAAGCCGATAATAGCCGGAATGCTTATCTCACCCGTTGTTATCATCAATGCAAATACCCCACCAATCAACGCCAAAGGCAAATTCAACAAAATGACTCCACTTTGGGCTGCATTCTTAAACTGGGTATAAAGCAACAGGAAGATAACCACGATACTCATAAACGAAGTGAGCATCAGCGTACGGCTGGCCGCCTGCTCGCTTTCAAACTGACCGCCATATTCCACATGATATCCTTCGGGAAGCTTGATTTGCGCATCAATCCGTTCCTGTATATCATTCACCACGCTGCGCAAATCACGACCGCTGGTATTGGCCGAAATCACAATCTTACGCTTCACGTTCTCACGGCTGATGGTATTCGGTCCCATGGCAGAAACCACATCGGCTACATAGTTGACAGGGATTTTCTGACCGTCACCGGTATCAATCATCAGGTTGCGCACCTTCTCCATCTCATCACGCACCTCATCCTTGGTACGGACAATAAGATTAAACGCTTTGCCTTCTTCATATACCTGTGAAACGACTTCACCCGCCATGTTCACTGATACAAACTCGGCAAACTCCGGTAAAGAAATACCGAATTTGGCAAGCATCTCGCGTTTGGGAACAATCTTGAGCTGCGGACGTTCGATTTGTTGTTCCACATTCAAGTCGGCAATACCCTCCACACTGCTGATGGCATCCTTTATCTGATTACCGATGGCAAACATCTTGTTCAAATCATTACCAAACAGTTTGATGGCAATGTTGGCCTTGGTACCCGAAAGCATGGCATCGATACGGTGGCTGATAGGTTGGCCTATTTCGATATTCGCACCGGTAATGGTAGATAACTTGGCACGCACATCGGCTACCAGTTCCTGGCGGGAACGGTCTTTCAATTCAAACGGGGCCTCAATTTCACTCACGTTAACCCCTAATGCATGCTCATCCAGTTCGGCACGTCCCGTTTTACGGGCTACAGTCTGTATTTCGGGAATAGACATCAGCAACTCTTCTGCACGGTGTCCCATTTTATCCGATTCTGCCAAAGAAATTCCCGGCAATGAACTGATATTAATGGTGAACGAACCTTCATTGAAAGATGGCAGGAAACTGCGTCCTAATGTAAAAAACATAACCAATGCCACCGCAAACAGTCCACCCGTAAAACCCAATACTGCGGATTTATGATTCAAGGACCATAACAAGGCATTGCGGTAATGCTTTTTCATCCATACGGCCACAAATGCCTCTTTGGGCAATCCTTTGCTTTTATTATTACCTAACAGATAGCTGCACAGTACCGGAGTCAGTGTCAAAGCCACTACCGTAGAAGCAAACAACGCCACAATAAAGGCAATGCCCAACGGAACCAGCATACGCCCTTCCATTCCTGTCAGGAAAAACAAAGGAACAAAGCTGACTACAATAATCAAGGTAGAGTTCAAGATAGGCATACGCACTTCCTTCGAAGCATTGAACACGACTTCAATCACGCTCTTACGTTCCCCTTCGGGCAACAAGCGATTCTCACGCAAGTGCTTCCATACATTTTCCACATCCACAATGGCATCATCCACCAACGAACCAATGGCAATGGCCATACCACCCAAACTCATGGTATTGATGGTGAGTCCCATATAGTGAAGAGTCAATATAGAAACAATCAATGACAACGGAAGGGTTACCAATGAAATAACCGTGGTACGTACATTGGCAAGGAACAGGAAGAGAACAATCACCACAAAAACAGCACCTTCATACAACGAATCCTTCACATTGCCGATAGAGCTTTCAATAAAACGGCTCTGACGGAAAATATCTGTAGAAACGTGTACATCAGCCGGAAGATTCTTCTGCAAATCCTTCAATGCGGCTTCCAACTGCTCTGTCAGTTCAATAGTCCCGGTCTTGGGTTGTTTGGTAACGGTCAGCAGTACGGCAGGTTTTCCTCTCTCCGAAGCAGTACCCAGTTTGGGTTCCTGCGAACCAATCTTCACATCGGCAATATCCTCCAATGTAACGGGCACCCCTTCCACCGTCTTGATGACGGAACGTGACAACTGAGCCACATCATGACTGGAAAGCACCCCGCGAACAATATATTCGTTTCCATATTCATAAATCACTCCGCCATTGGCATTCTGATTCATGTTACGGGTAACGTTCATCACCTCTGCCAACGTAACATTGTAATGTTTCATGCGGGCAGGGTCAAGCAACACCTGATATTCCTTGATATCACCTCCCAGCACGGCAACCTGTGCCACACCTCCCGTAGAGAGCAGGCGCGGACGGATAGTCCAGTCTGCCAGTGTACGGAGATCGAGCATGGAAGTAGTATCCGAAGTCAGACCGATAATCAGCAACTCACCTAAAATAGAAGACTGAGGTCCCATGGTAGGTTTACCTACATTCTCGGGCAGCTCCTCGCTGACCAAGGACAATTTCTCACTGACAATCTGACGGGCCAGATAGATATCGGTATCCCATTCAAATTCCACCCACACAACGGAAAAGCCATTGGTGGAAGATGAACGCACCCGGCGCACATGGGTCGCACCGTTCACGGCAGTTTCTACAGGAAAGGTTACCAATTGTTCCACCTCTTCGGCGGCCATACCATTCGCTTCGGTCATAATCACTACAGTCGGCGCATTCAAATCGGGGAACACATCGACTTCCGTATGAAAAGCCGTGTAAGTACCGCCGATAAGCAGCAAAACCGACGCCACCAGAACCAATATACGGTTCTGAAGGGAAAAATGTATAATCTTATTTAGCATAGGACGGCTGATTAATGTTCATGACTATGAGCCGGAATCGCATTGCTGGCCGACGCTAATTTCACCTGATAAGCTCCCTTTGTTACCACACGGTCACCGGCTTTCAAACCGGTCAGAATCTGCACTTTCTTTCCGTTGCTCGCTCCCAAAGTTACCTCCTGTTTCTTATATCCTTCCTCATCCAGTTGCAGATAAACAAAGTACAAACCTTGTTCTTCGGTCAGTGCCGTAACAGGCAAGGCCAGCACATCGGGCATTTCCGACGAGAGCAGATACACCTCCACATACGAACCGGGAATCACATCTCCCCGATTATCAAATTCGAAAGTTACAGGCACATAAAAAGAAGTACCACCGGATGCTTTACCATAAGAAAGCAGACGCCCTTTCAACTCACCCAGCTCATATACCTTATTATCGTATGGAGTCTTGAAGTTTGCCGACTGGATGCTATGCAGATAACCATAATATTTCTCGGAAACATCTGCACGAAGGAACAGACGACGGTTCTGAGTGATACTCACCAAAGGCTGGCCTACCGACACATAGTCACCTTCCTGCACCAGACAATTCTTGATATAACCACCTAAAGGAGCTGTGACGGACACACCTGTCTTGGTCTGGTTCTTTGAAATAGCCTCGTATGCCAATAATGCATTTTCATAACTCTCCTTAATGGCATTGAAATCTTTCTGCGATATTATCTGACTTTTTACCAACTTGGCGGCACGTTCATATTCTTTTTTGGCGGTTTCATATGCGATACGGGTACGTTTTACAGGGTCTCCGTCCGGCATATTCTCAGCAGAGATATTCAGAATGGGAGCCCCCTTGCTCACACTCATACCGTCCGTTACCGGATGGCGGAAAGAAACCACACCGGCTACATTGGCGACTACTACGCTTTCATCGCCTTGTGCTGCCTGCACCTGACCGCTGGTCGTTATCACCTGACGGAATGATTCAGGCCGGATTATTTCCGATTCTACCCCGGCTGCTTTTGCTTTTTCTGGAGCCAGAATTATCTCATCGGAATGTCCGGCTGCAGAAGCTTCCGCTTCATGATTATGCCCTTCGTGACCTTCATTCTCATGGTCGTGGTTTTCTTTTTCATGGTCATGCCCTTCGTGATTATGGTCATGCCCTTCGTGGTCGTGATTATGTGCTTCCTCCGTTCCATGATCGTGTCCTTCGTGATCATGACCCGATTTACTGTTGCAAGAGCCTAAGAGGAACAAGCCTAAGACTCCCATAAAGATAAGTTTCTTCATGATGATATTATTTGTTCTTACTTTTTATTAAATGCAAAATTAGTGTAAAGAAAATGCAACAAAGTTGCGGATAAAAAGATAAACTTTCTATCTGTTAAGCAAGAACATCGCAAGGAGGAGCACGCAACCCCTTTACGTGGGGAAGACACGTAGAATGCAGTTTTTCTAAATAGTAATTATAAGGTAATGTGTTGTGTTCTGTCAACCGCAATGAAAGCGCCAATACATCCGTCACCGTATATAACAGCAAACAAAACGAATAATCAGGAGAAACACTGTCTTGGGCCCGATCCGGAGTTACACTTTTAAACTTGGTCACACATCCGGCATTACATGTATGATTCTCATCAGAACTATTATTATGCTGCTGATGCTGCACGGAACATTGACAGCCGCACAAAGTCATATCATGCTGCAAACAAAGAATTTCCCGGTGATGATGATGAGGCAGAACAGATGCTGTCAACATGATAATGCTGACCAACATCAATACCCATGCTATGTATCGTCTCCGTTTCATCGGGCACAAAAATAGGTGTTTATCATGTAAATTCCAAAAAGAAAGCATGGTAAATGCCGAATTCTCAGCAATTACCATGCTTTCTTATTATCTTTTACATACAAAGCTTACCAAATAGAAACACGTTTTTCAGGAGCCAAATACATAGGATCCCCCTCTTTAATGCCAAAAGCATCATACCATGCACCTATTTGAGGGAGTGCTCCGTTCACACGCCATCTGCCCAATGAATGTGGATCAGACTTGGTTTGCAAACGAATCTGCTCGTCGCGGATATTGCCAGCCCACACTCCGGCGTATGACAAGAAGAAGCGCTGTTCCGGAGTAAATCCGTCTTTTACCGGCAGGGGAGCATCTTTTGTCGCATTCTTGAACGCCTGGAAAGAAACCTGCAAACCACCATGATCGGCTATATTCTCACCTAAAGTCAAAGAACCGTTGGCATTGAGTCCCGGCAAAACCTGGATGCTATCAAAGAAATTCACCATTACCTGAGCACGTTCTTCAAAACGTTTGGCATCTTCGGCTGTCCACCAATCTTTCAAATTACCATCCTTATCAAACTGACGTCCCTGATCATCGAATCCATGAGTCATTTCATGACCGATAACCACGCCAATAGCTCCATAATTAAATGCATCATCAGCATTCATATCAAAAAACGGATATTGAAGAATACCCGCCGGAAAACAAATCTCATTCGTGGTCGGATTATAATATGCATTGACAGTCTGCGGAGTCATTCCCCATTCATCTCTGTCAACCGGCTTTCCTGCCTTGGATAACATATAATCCAGTTCGAATTCTGTAGCACGCTTCACATTGGCCCAATAAGAATCTTTTTCAATATTCAAACCGGTATAATCCCTCCACTTATCAGGATAGCCTACCTTTACATAAAAAGAATTCAACTTCTCAATAGCTTTAATCTTTGTGCTGTCACCCATCCATTCCAAATTCCGAATACGTTCTCCCAATGCGGTCTGCAGATTCTTTACCAACTGCACCATACGTTCTTTTGCGGCTGCCGGAAAATATTTCTCCACATACATCTGACCTACCGCTTCACCCAGTACTCCATTTACAGTACTTACAGCACGCTTCCAACGAGGTTGGTTAGCCTGTTTGCCGGATAGTGTTTTTCCATAAAAATCAAAATTTTGTGCCACCAAATCATCACTCAAGTAACCGGCAGCCCTGTCTATCAGACTCCATTGCATATAAGCGATCTGATTTTCAACCGGCAAGCTATTGATAATTTTCTCAACCTCTTTAATCGGCTCCACTTGAGAAACACTCAGTTCAGTCACCCCTTTCACGCCTATACCATTCAAGAAAGCATCCCAGTCAATGCCCGGAATCTCTTTCTTTAATTCATCCAAAGACATTTTATGATAATTGGCCGCAGGGTTACGCTGTTCCACCGCACTGAAAGAAGCTTTTGCAATACGGGTTTCGATATCCATTACAGCCTCCATTTTCTTTTTAGCGGCAGCCTCATCAAAACCAGCCAATTGGAACATCTTTACAATATGTTCCTTATACTTATTACGGATATTGACAGTCACATCATCATTGTCCAGATAATATTCTTTTTCACCCAGACTGATACCCCCTTGATACAATTGAAACAAATTGCTCTTGCTGTCCATGATATCGGCACCCACATAGAAACTGAAATAAGGGAATACACCGCTATGAGCCAGTTCCGCCATCAAAGGAACTATTTCCGATTTATCCTTCACTGAAGCAATCTTTTCCAAATCAGCTTGAATAGGAGTTACTCCATCCGCATTCAGTTTCACACTATCCATAGCCAAATTATAGATATCCCCTATTTTCTGACCTATTGTACCTTGCGCATTCTGCCCGGCAGCAATTTCCACAATCAATCCTTTCAGTTGTTCCCGATTATTTTCAGCAAGCATATCGAATGAGCCAAAACGGGAATATTCATTGGTCAGAGGGTGTTTCTTCATCCATCCGCCACAAGCATACTGATAAAAATCAGCTCCTTGAACAGCCGTAGTGTCCAAATTTGTCAAGTCTATACCCGAAGTCATGACGGCTTCCTTTTTACTGTCGCATCCGGCAGCTACTGCCAGAGCCAATACAGCCATTGGTAAATAATGTTTTGCTTTCATTTGTTCTATATATATGATACATACTTTAACTTCCCTGCATCTCTTCTAATTCCATAGAAACGGTCTCCCATTCTTCTACCGTCTGATCCAAGTCCTTTTTCAGTTTCTGATGCTTTTCATACAAAGCCATATCCGATGCACCTTCGGGAGTAGCCATATCAGCTTCCACCTCGCCAATCTCAGTTTCCAGCTTTTCTATTTTCTGTTCACAATCCGCAATTCGTTTCTCCAATTTGCGAATTTTCTTATTCAATTCCTTTTGCGCCTCATAAGATAATTTGTTCTCACTAACCGTTTCGGGTTCTTCCTTTTTAGTGGCAGACACAGTAGGAGAAGCCGAAAGCTGCAACTCATTCAGACTCTCTATTTTCTTTTTCTGTAAAAAATCATAAATGCCGCCAATGTGTTCTTTTACTACTCCACCTCCGAATTCATAAACTTTGGTCACCAGTCCATCCAAGAACTCACGGTCATGAGAAACAACAATCACCGTTCCATCAAATTCCTTGATAGCTTCTTTCAATACATCCTTTGAGCGCATATCCAGATGGTTGGTAGGTTCGTCCAAAATAAGGAAATTCACCGGTTCTAACAAAAGTTTTATCATGGCAAGACGACTCCGCTCCCCACCCGACAGTACCTTTACTTTTTTATCAGAAGCCTCACCTCCAAACATGAATGCTCCCAGAATATCACGAATCTTCAAACGAATATCCCCTTTTGCCACATAATCAATCGTATCAAAGACACTCAGATTTTCATCCAACATCTGAGCCTGATTCTGAGCAAAATAACCAATCTGTACGTTGTGCCCGATGGTCAGTTTACCTTCGTATGGGATTTCGTCCATTATACATTTCACCAAAGTGGACTTACCTTCCCCATTCTTTCCGACAAAAGCCACCTTCTCACCTCGATTAATAGTCAAAGTCACATCGTGAAAAACGATATGACTGCCATATGCTTTCTTCACCCCGTCACAAATGACCGGATAATTGCCGGAACGCATGGCAGGCGGAAACTTCAACCGCAAGGCTGAATTATCTTCATCATCAATTTCAATAGGAACTATTTTTTCCAATTGCTTGATACGGCTCTGCACCTGTACAGCCTTGGTAGCCTTATAACGGAAACGCTCTATGAAATCTTCCGTATCCTGAATTTGCTTCTGCTGGTTCTCGTATGCACGCAATTGCTGCTCACGACGTTCTTTGCGCAATACCACAAACTCATCGTAAGCCACTTTATAATCATAGATATGCCCGCAAGATATTTCAATCGTACGATTGGTCACATTATTAATAAATGCACGGTCGTGGCTCACCAATACAACGGCTCCCGCACTTGTCTTCAAAAAGTTTTCCAACCATTGAATGCTTTCTATATCCAGATGATTGGTAGGCTCGTCCAACAGCAACACATCGGGCCGTCGCAACAGCAACTTGGCCAACTCTATACGCATACGCCATCCACCACTGAACTCAGATGTAGGACGGTTAAAATCCTCCCGGCTAAATCCCAACCCCATCAATGTACGTTCTATCTCAGCTGTATAATTGGTACCTCCCATCATCAAAAAGCGTTCATTGTCATGGGTGAATTTCTCAATCAGTTTATGATAGTTTTCTGAATCATAATCTGTTCTATCCGCCAACTCCTGATTCATTCTCTCAATACTAGCCTGCAAGTCAAAGATATGTTCAAAAGCCATCTCCGCCTCTTCCATCACAGTATGTTTATCACTCAGAATCATGACTTGAGGCAGATAGCCTATCGTCACATCACGCGGAACAGAAACACTACCTGAAGTAGGCGCCTGTATTCCTGCCAATATCTTAAGCATAGTAGACTTACCGGCCCCATTCTTCCCGACCAGCGCAATACGATCTCTCTTATTGATAACGTATGACACATCCTCAAACAGAGGCGTTACTCCAAACTCTACTTTCAAATTATCTACTGAAACCATTCGTTTTTATCCTTTTGCAAAAGTGGCAACAAATATACGGTTTTATATGTAAAAAAGACAAAATACAAGTAAATAAAAAAAGTCCTCATCCTTAACAAATAGGACAAAAGTATTAAAACGTGTTAGAAAACATATTTTTTTAGTTGTTTTATTTGCAAAATCCACTAAAACACGTACCTTTGCAACGTGTTTTTCATAGTATTAGATTTAAGGTTAACAAAGGTTGGAGCAAGGCGTTGCT
>ERZ650306.963-NODE-963-length-17021-cov-8.985795_pt1 | contig 17021 bp, 11 predicted proteins | sample MGYA00376242_ERZ650306 | MGnify/ENA primary metagenome ERZ650306 (study PRJEB26733, sample SAMN07839244) | wastewater metagenome | biome: urban; feature: wastewater treatment plant; material: waste water | place: USA: North Carolina | collected 2016-03-31 ... | reverse complement strand
CAGATTTTAATTCATCTGCAATATCAGCCAAATCTGCGAGAAAATTATTTTAAAAATTAATCTTAAAGAATCAACATTGCGTCTCCGTAAGAATAAAATTTGTATTCATTTTTGATGGCTTCTTCATAAGCTTGCATCACAAAATCTCTTCCTGCAAACGCTGCAATCATCATTATTAAGGTAGATTTTGGTGTGTGAAAATTAGTAATCATCGCATTAGCTGCACCAAAATCATAAGGAGGATAAATAAATTTATTAGTCCAACCTTGGTAAGCTGAAATCTTTTTATTAGAAGAGACAGAAGTTTCTAAAGCTCTCATTGTGGTAGTTCCTACTGCACAAATTCTACGGTTTTCTTCCGCTGCTTTGTTGATGATATCTGCAGTTTTTTCGTCAATAATCGCTTCTTCACATTCCATTTTATGCTTAGAAAGGTCTTCTACTTCAATTGGATTAAAAGTTCCTAAACCAACGTGAAGCGTAACTTCAGCAAAGTTAATTCCTTTAATTTCTAATCTTTTCATCAAATGTTTAGAAAAGTGTAAACCAGCAGTTGGTGCTGCTACAGCGCCTTCTACTTTAGCATAAATGGTTTGGTAACGCTCTGCATCTTCTGGTTCTACCTCTCTTTTGATGTATTTAGGAAGTGGTGTTTCACCAAGTTCAGTTAATTTTTGACGAAACTCTTCGTAGCTGCCATCAAAAAGAAATCTAAGCGTTCTACCTCTAGAAGTGGTATTATCAATCACTTCTGCCACTAGAGATTCATCTTCTGTAAAGAAAAGTTTGTTCCCAATTCTAATTTTTCTTGCAGGATCTACCAATACATCCCAAACTCTGGTTTCTCTATCAAGTTCTCTTAATAAGAAAACTTCAATTTTGGCACCAGTCTTTTCTTTGTTACCATATAATCTCGCAGGAAAAACTTTGGTATTATTAAAAATGAATAAATCGTTTTCGTCAAAATAATCTATTACATCACGGAAAAGCTTGTGCTCTATGGTCTGTGTTTTTCTGTCAAGCACCATTAGTTTAGCTTCGTCTCTGTTTTCTGATGGGTGTTCTGCCAAAAGATGTTCTGGCAAATGAAAATTAAAATCTGATGTTTTCATTAAATCTTTTTTAAATTACGGTTTAAAAATTTCGAGCTGCAAATATACGATTTGAAAACAGGGGTTGTCAAGTGTTTTTAGAAGTATTTTAAAAAACAACAAAATTTATTGCAATTTTTCTAAAATAATGTACCACGATTTTAGTTTATCAAAATAGCTTAAACCCGCATAGGCAGGACTAGTAGAAGGTAAAACTATAATAGGCAATCGAAATTTTTTCCCTAAAATTTTCTGTAAATTTTTGTGAGATTTTTTTCCGTTGCAGAAAATAGCTTTTATATTCGGGAAATTCTGGAGTAATTCTTCTATTTTGTTGGCTTCCTCGTTTCTAATTTCAGAATCTAGGCTTCCTTTTCTCTCGCAAGTGTCTATCACATCCCAAAGTGCAATGTGATGTTTTTCTAAAATTTCTATTCTCTGCTGATAGTTTGTTGTAAATTCTTCATTAAAAATCTCACAAATAATTTTCCAGAATTTGTTCTGGGGATGGGCGTAATATTGTTGCATTTCCAAAGATTTCACCCCAGGGATAGAACCTAAAATCAGGATTTTAGAATCTTTGTTGGCAATGGGAGGAAATGACGAAATTTTTTGCATTTTCAAATGTATAAATTTTGGCTAAAGCCAATCGAATTTTTGAATTAAAAAAACGGGCTAAAGCCCGTTTCTATTTTTAAATAAAATATTTTTAACTACCCCGTCAAAATTTTCAAGAAAATTTTGCCACCCCTTCTTAAAAGAAGGGGAATCCTTAAAGCGTCTCTTTCAGCCATTCAAAGAATTCTCTTTGCCAAACCAAACCATTCTGAGGGTGCAAAACCCAATGATTTTCGTTCGGGAAATACAGAAATTTGGTTTTAAGACCTTTTAGTTTCGCTGCTTGAAAAGCTTCTTGACCTTGTTCATAAGGAACACGGAAATCTATTCCGCCTTGAATTACCATAATTGGTGTATTCCATTTTTCTACAAAATTACTTGGGTTGTAATCTGTATAAGCCTTTGGTTGAGGATTTTGCCAGTAATTACCTCCTAAATCCCAATTGGCAAACCACAATTCTTCCGTAGTTCCGTACCAAGATTTCATATCAAAAAGACCATCGTGAGCAATAAATGTTTTGAATCTATTTTCGTGAATTCCTGCCAACATAAATACGCTATAACCGCCGTAACTTGCACCTACAGCTCCCATTCTACTGCCATCTACAAATGGTAAAGTCTTTGCAAAATCTGCCGCAGCTATATAATCTCTCATTGGTTGACCGCCCCAATCTTTAGAAATATCTTCGTTCCATTTTGTTCCCCAACCTGGCATTCCTCTTCGGTTTGGTGCTACTACGATATAACCATTAGCAGCCATTAAAGCAAAATTCCAACGAGTAGAGAAATACTGCGTTAATGCAGATTGCGGACCACCTTGACAGTATAAAAGTGTAGGATATTTTTTATTCGGGTCAAAATTTGGAGGATAATGAAACCACACTCCCATTTCTTTTCCGTCAGAAGTTTTCACCATTTTCAATTCAGATTTACTCGGTGTAAGATTAGCATAGTTTTCTTTATTCACCTGAGTAATTTGAAGCATAGTTCCATCTTTCAAATTTAATTTAAATAAATCTGCATTATGATTAATATCTGTTCTGGTTACAAAGGCAAAATCATTTTGAAAAGCTACAATTTCATTCACATCAAAAGCACCGTCAGAAATTTGATTCACTTTTGCATCTTTAGGATTTAGAGCAAAAAACTGTTTCGTCCCTCTTTTTGCAGTTGTAAAATAAATCATTTTAGAATCATTGCTCCACGCTACGTCTCCTACTACACTTTCGTCCCAATTTTTGGTAAGATTTGTTTTCTTTTTAGAAACCCAATCCATCACTACCACATCATTTTTATCGGCTTCATAGCCATCTCTAGCCATAGATTGCCAAAGAAGAGATTTTCCGTCTGGCGAAAATTTTGGATTCACATCATAACCCATCATTCCTTCTGTAATATTTTCTGTTTTACCAGAAGCTAAATCGAATGTATAAATATCTGTATTGGTGCTTGTTGCATATTCTTTTCCAGATTTTTTCTTGCAAACATAGAGCAATTGAGAAGAATCTGGACTCCAAATAAAATCTTCGCTACCGCCGCTTGGTTTTTGTGGGGTATCAAATTTTTGCCCATCTAATAAATCTTTCGCTTTAGAAACATCATCCGAGATACTGGCTACAAAAACGTGATTGTATTTTCCTTCGTTCCATGCATCCCAATGTCTGTGATTGAGGTCTGTATAAATCTGCGCTGTCGTTTTCGGCAAATCAGCATATTTATCTTTTCCTAATAATTTTTCCACTTGAACTGCTTTACTGAAAGCTACTTTTTTACCATCAGGAGAAATCACAATATTGTCTGCATCGCCAATGGTATAAAATTCTGCCCAAGACAAACCGTTGTCTTTAGAAATATAAATTTTATCTCCTTCAGAGGCATAAACTCCATTTTTGTCCCATTGGAAAATAGATTTTTTACCCAATAAATCCATTTTTAGGATTTGATTTTTCTCAAAATTAAGGTAAAAATTCTGTCTATTGGTTTTCTCTGTATTAAGGTCAACTTTTCCTACGGAATAGATAATTCCTGCGTGAGAAGGTTCTACAGCCGTTACCGAAAATTTATTGAGAGTCCAAAGGATTTCCGGGGTCATTACTTGTTGTGCTTTCATAAGGAAAGGCGCTGCTAGAGCGATAATTGTATGTTTTAATTTCATTTTTGAGGAATGATTTTTTTTGAAAGAGTAAATTTATCGATAATTTTTGTTTCCGCTTTCTAAAGTGTAGAAAATTTATTCACAATTTTTTCGATGGTATTGATATTTCTGCTGGTGAATTTATCTTTGAAGGATTTTTTACCCAAAATTTTACCAAATTCGCTGTCGAGAGTGTTTCCCTTTGGGATTTTCCAATAGAAATTTTGATTGATGATTTCCGCTTCTTCGTCTTCTTGATGATTTACTTTTTTGAATTCCTCGAACAAAATATCTTCGTCTCCGTTTTCGCAAATAAAACTATAAATATGAAGGGTTTCATTCTTTTGAAACGGTAAATTTTCTAGAATTTCTTTGACCTGAACATCCGATTTCAAAAACAAAAAAGCTTCATAATCAAAATGCTTTGAAAGTGCTTTTTCTAGTTTTACCCTTAATTCTAAAGGATTTTCTTCACTTTCGAATAAAATATTTCCTGTAGCTAAAATGCTGGAAACCTTTATCAATCCTTGTTTTTTAAAAAGTTCTACTGCTTCTGCCATTTTCATTGCAGTTCCTTTCACATTTACACCTCTTAGAAAAGCACAATATTTCATATTTTTGGGTTTGAAGTAGTTTGAAGTAGTTTGAAATAGTTTGAAAAAAGATTAAAAAAATCAGAAAAATCCATTAAACTACTTTTTTTCATACAGATTGTAATCTGTTCCTGAAGGTTTTAAGCGATAAATTTTTTCTAAAATTTTATTATCCGATTGTAAATGGTCTTTAATCCTGAATTCCTTCAAAAGTTTGTAATTATTTTTATAGAAAACAGAATCTTTTCCGTTGAACAAATCGGTAGGAGCTAAAAGATATTTCGGTTTTCTATTTTCTGCGGTGTTTCGCCAATAGTTGGGCTTATCTTTCTTGATTTCCTTCTGAATATCTTTGTCCACCAAGCCCACTTCATCTATCGCTTTTAGCCCAGAAAAATACGGAATATAACCAGCAGGTTCTAGCAAAATATATTGGTTTTTATCTTTTTCGTAGTTTTTTAAGAACAAACCAATGCTTCTTCTATAATTCCATTCTCCGTTTCCAGTGGCGATGGAATGTATGGTTTGGAATGCCATCATTGGTAAAATATAAAAAATCAACAATAATGAAATCCACAGTATTTTTTGTGTTTTTTGCTCTAAAATAAATACCAAAACCACGGAAAAAAGCAATATCTGAGGCACCCAATAATACCAATCAAAATAACTTCTTTGCGAAATGAAAACCAATTGTTTAACCCAAGCAAAAAGGAAAATTATCCATAAAAAATAGTTTCTTTCTTTAGATTTCGAAACCAAATAAATGAAACAAACCATTTCAAAAATTAAAACTAAAATGGTAAAAGGATTAAAATCTCCTGGAAGTTTAAGCATTCCCCAATAATTGCCATAATTGAGCAAAAAGTATTTCCATTGAAGGTTAAAACTTATATTTTTGGCATACGTTACACTTTTGGCTACAATGGTATTGTTCACCAATTCACCGAAGTAAAACCAATTAAAACTGACCACCGAAATTACACCTAAAACGCCACCCAAAACAAAAAACCAATTGATTTTTCTGTTCCAAAAAATATCTACCAAACCTACAATTCCTAGAAAAATAACCGTATCGATTCTGGTAAAAAGGATTAAAATTGGGAAAAGAATTTGTGCCCATATTTTCTTTTCTTTAAGTCCGAAATATAAAAATGCCATTTCTAGAAAGAATAAAATTCCATATTCCATTCCGAGAATAGAGATTTTAATAGAAGGTGGCAAAATTCCAAATAAAAAAATAAAAATTGCCTGATGAACTGGATTTTTAAGAATTAATTTAGACAAAAGATAACTTCCAAAAGTGAATAGTATAGAATTAAAAATAAGCAAAGGATAAATGAAATGTTCTTTGCCAAAAATCAAATTAAAAAAATAGGAAACAAAAACATATAAATGTGTGGTAGATGCCGAAATTTTGGTAGCTCCATTAAAGCCGACAACACCATAATCCAAAAGGTTTTGGGCAACTCTCCACGTGATAAAAGTATCTTCCTGAATGTGATGAGTTAATAAAAAAACGAGTTTAACCAAAACGGTAATTGCTACAAAATATAAAGGTAATTTTCTATATTTTTCGGTGATTTCAGACATTTTGTTTTTGTTATAATCTATGCAAATATAGTTTTAAATTTTTACAGAAATAGTGATAAAAAGACAAAAAAAAACCGAACTCAGAAAAGTTCGGTTTTAAAATTTATTTGGTTGCTTCCATTAGCTTCCTAGTAATTTCAGCTTCTTTTTCGTTAGCGTAAGTAGAATCATAAGGTTTCATCACTTCGAAAAGGTAAGAATAAAAAGGCGTTATTTTTTTAACATTTTCAGCTTCATCATAAGCTTTTTCTTTACCCAGCGCATCTAAATCTTTAATGAAATTATTAAAACGCTTATCAATTGGTGTGATAGATTTTACCAAATAATCATACGCTTTATCTTCTTTACCTATTTTTTTGTAAGCATTAGAAACAGAGCCTACAACTATAGAATATAAAATTGGTTGAGAGCCCATTTGTTTTTTCACAAATTGTTGTTCATAATGAGAAAGACTTAGGTAATAATCATACTCTTGGAAAATATCTTTCTTGAGTTGTTCTGCCAACTGAAGTCCTTTTTGCTCTTGTCCTGCTACAATATAACCATAGACCATAGAACTTAATGAACGAGGATCATTGTATTTAGAAGAAGGAATTTCTTTACTTGCTAAATCTAAAATTTCTATAGCTTTTGATTTTTTTCCTTCCAAAATTAAGGCTTCCGCGGCTCTACTTGCAGAACTTCTGTAACCGATAATATTAGAAGTACAAGTTTCATCAAAATGAACTTTTAAATCTTTGAAATTACCCCATCTGTAATTCTTAACCACTTTATATAAATCATCTGCATCTACTCTGCCCATTTCACCATCTTCTGTTTCTTTGGTCTTGATAGGAACTAATCTATAACTAAAACCATCAAATTGAAGATAATCATTAAGATAGAAAATATTTTGATCTTCATAAATACCACCAGTCGAGAAATTGATAGGTCTGTTCCAATCAAAATTGGCAAGAATATCCATCAACATATAATCTGCCTTAAACATGTTTCCTCTTTTGTAATTAATGGTAATATAATCTACTGCTTTGGCAGCATCTTTGGCAGAGATAATTCCAGATTTTACGGCATTGGCTTTATTTACAGGCAATACAAATTTAGAAACTGGTAAAAAATTATATCTCTGATATTTTTCTTCCCCAAAAAGGAGTTTTAAAATTTCGTCTTTTTCTGGAGATTTTTTCTTTAAGAAATTTACCGCTTCTTTGATGTTCATAGAATCCTGAACCATATACTTTTTATAAGGCTCAAAAAGACTTTCTGGTGTACCTCCTTTTACGTTATTTTCTATGAAATATTTCCAATTTTCAGGATTCATTATTACCACCTGATCATTAGAACCATCTCTATATTCATCGTGAGTAAGAGCGGAAGGAACTGGCATTGCATTGTATGTTCTGCGTTTTACTTGGTCTATGTTCCAAGGTGTTCCTAATAATGTGAAATTAACCACTTTTACATCATCTCTGAATCTTTCTGTCTCTTGTAATGCCCAAACCGGATAAGTATCGTTATCTCCATAAACAAAAATAATATCATTTTTAGGGAGTGATTTTAGCATAGAATAAGAATAATCATACGCTGTATATCTATCACTTCTATCATGTACATTATAGTTTTGGAAGCCCATCATAAAAGGAATTCCTAATAATAAAATCCCAACTAGCCAAGTAACCGATTTAGATTTAATTTTTTCTTGTAAAAACCATAAAATAGCTGCTGCACCGAAACCAATCCAAATGGCAAAAGCATAGAAACTGCCTACCATAGCGTAATCTCTTTCTCTTGGTTCGAATGGTTTTACACCAGTGTAGAAAATAATCCCAAAGCTGGTTAAAACAAACAAAGAAAGGATAGCCCAAAATCTTCCGAAATCTCTATTAAATTGGAAGAATGCTCCTAAAATCCCTAATAACAATGGTAAAAAGAAAAAGTAAACCGTGCTTTCGTTATAGAATTTTGCAGGCATATCTTTCTGATTACCCCATTGGTAATTATCAATTGCAGGGATACCAGAAATCCAGTTTCCGTTGGTGTTTTCCATGTGACCTTCTAGGTCGTTTTGTCTTCCTACAAAGTTCCACATGAGGTATCTCACAAAATAATATCCGACTTGGAAAGTTACCAAATAATTTACATTTTGTGATAAAGTAGGTTTATGTACTTTTATTAAATCATATTCTTTTGCTTGTTTATAATCATCCAGAGAAATGCTTCCGTCTTCAAATTTCTGTCTCAATTGATCAAAAACTTCTTTAGCCTGAGGATTATCTGCTACATCTTCATTATCATAATTTAGTTCAAAATCTGGCGCTCCGTACATCGTAATATAATTAGACATTACCCCATCATCTTCACTGAACATTCTTGGCAAAATACCTACATGATCTTTAGAATATACATAATTAAAACGCTCTCCTACAATATCATATTTCCCTGTTTTTTCGTTTTTCTCATATACATCCCCCGTTTTTTGAGTTTTGAAACTTCCGTCATCATTCTTCTGAATACCACTATTATCTAAATATGCAGTATAATTTTGTCCGTAAATAGTAGGCCAATCACCATATTGCTCTCTATTATAATAATCTAACATACCTATCGCATTATCTGGATCATTTAGATTCATTGGCGGATTAGCATTTGCTCTAATAGGGATTACTAACCAACAAGAAAAACCAATAATCATATAAATTACAGAAAGTGCGATTGTTTGGAAAATTTTGCTACCTGATTTTCTAGCATATTTTAATGCAAAATACATTAATAAGAAAAGGATTATAAAAGCCACAATTGTCCCAGAATGGAAAGGCAAACCAATTCCATTAACAAAGAATATTTCTGACTTACCAAATAAAGACATAATGATTGGGAAAATCAATTTAAAAACCACAATCAGAATTCCTAATGTAACTGCATTTCCTATTAAAAAACTCTTCCAAGTAAATTCATAATTTCTAGCATAATATATAAGACATACCGCAGGAATTGCCAACATACACATCATGTGAACTCCTACAGAAAGCCCAGTGATAAAGAAAATTAAAATAAGCCAGCGTTCATTATCTTTTTCGTGATATTCATTTTCCCATTTTGTAATGAGCCAAACCAACAATGCGATAAACATAGAAGCCATAGAATAGACCTCTCCTTCTACCGCAGAAAACCAAAATGTATCCGAAAATGTAAAACTTAAGGCACCTATTACACCAGCAAAGAGAATAGAAATTTCTTCGGTAAAGGTAACTTCCTCAAAATCTTTGTTGAGCAATCTTCTTACCAAATGTGTAATCGTCCAAAACAAAAATAAAATAGTAAATGCACTAAAAAGCGCAGACATTGCATTGATAATTACAGAATATTTAGAAGGATCACCAAACCCAAATATAGCAGCTACTGCACCTATTAATTGAAACAATGCAGCTCCCGGAGCGTGCGTTACTTCTAATTTAACTGCAGACGAAATATATTCTCCACAATCCCAAAAACTAAAATTAGGCTCTATTGTAGATAAATAGGTAATAAAAGCAATAGCAAAAACCACCCAGCCTAGTATGGTATTCCATTTTTTGAAAGTCCAATTCTTCATAAATACATTAAAATATTACAATCCTGCGAAATTAAGTTTTTATTTTCAAATAACGATTTAATCATCAATAATTAAGAAATTTTTAATAAAAATTAAAAAAGTCTAAAAATTAAACGCTTGTTTGGCAATATTTTTGACAAATAATTCACTTAAAAACAATGATAAAAATCATATCTTACAACATACTAGAGAATTTATTAGTTAAAATTTATTAAAATAAATGATTTTTTTATATTTTTGCAAATAGTTTTTATTAGAGATAAAAGAAGAAAATGAAGAACGTTTTTGATAACATTCTCGGATTGATAGGCAATACACCTTTGGTTAAACTAAATGAGGTAACCAAAGAAATACCAGCAAAAGTATATGCTAAGTTAGAAGCTTATAATCCTGGGCATTCTACTAAAGATAGAATAGCGCTTCATATTATAGAAGCAGCAGAAAGAAAAGGACTTCTAAAACCTGGTGCTACCATCGTAGAAACCACTTCTGGCAACACGGGATTTTCTATAGCCATGGTAAGCATTATAAAAGGATATAAATGCATACTTTCTGTAAGTGATAAGACCAAGCCAGAAAAAATAGCTTACCTTAAAGCTTTAGGAGCTACTGTTTATGTTTGCCCCGCTTCTGTACCAGCAGACGATCCTAGATCTTACTATGAAGTAGCAAAAAAAATTGCAGCAGAAACACCTAATTCAATTTACATCAATCAATATTTTAACGAATTAAATATAGACGCTCACTACTCTAGCACTGGTCCAGAAATTTGGGAACAGACAGAAGGTAAAATTACCCATATTTTTGCTTGTACTGGTACTGGTGGTACATTATCTGGTTCTGCTAAATTTTTAAAAGAACAAAACCCAGATATAAAAGTGATAGGTGTAGATGCAGATGGTTCTATCCTAAAAACTTACCACGAAACTGGTAAAATTAACTACTCTGAAATTCATTCTTATCAAATAGAAGGATTAGGAAAAAATTTAATTCCTGGTGCTCTTCTGTTTGACAAAATCGATCAATTTATAAGAGTAAATGACGAAATGAGTGCTTATACAACCAGAGAAATAGCTTTGAAAGAAGCAATTATGGGCGGTTATACCACTGGTGCTGTTCTACAAGCGCTTAGACAATATGCTAATTCTAATCCTTTAAAAGAAGATGACTTAGTAGTCCTCATCTTTCCAGACCACGGTTCTAGATATATTACTAAAGTATATAGTGATAGATGGATGGAAGAACAAGGCTTTATTAACAATTGTTTTCACAATTACGAAGAAGTTTTCAAAACTGAAATAATAAAATAATAACAGATAAATGCCTTTATTGGCATTTATTTTTTGATAATACTTAAATTTAAAAAATTCTTAATGGATATTTTTGAAAGAATTAAACAAAATCCTGGGCCTCTAGGTCAGTTTGCTGACTATGGAGAAGGATATTTCATTTTCCCAAGATTAGATGGGCCAATTGGGCCTAGAATGAAATTTCAAGGAAAAGAAGTAATTTTTTGGAGCGCAAATGATTATTTAGGACTTTGTAATCACCCAGAAGTTTTAGAAGCAGATGCAAAAGCTGCCGCAGAATACGGAATGTTCTATCCTATGGGCGCTAGAGCGATGTCTGGAGAAACAGACAATCACTTAAAATTAGAAAAAGAATTAGCAGAGTTTGTAAACAAAGAATCTGCCTATTTATTAAACTTCGGCTACCAAGGAATGGTATCTACGATAGACGCTTTGGTTTCTAGACACGATGTTATTGTATATGACTCTAATTCTCATGCTTGTATTGTAGATGGTGTTCGTTTACATATGGGCAAAAGTTTTATGTTTCTTCATAATGACATGAATAGTTTTGAAAAAAACATAAAAAGAGCAACCAAAGTAGCAACAGAAAACGGCGGAGGAATTCTAGTAATTACCGAAGGAGTTTTCGGGATGACTGGTCAACAAGGGAAACTAAAAGAAATTGCAGCATTCAAAAAAGATTATAATTTCCGTCTTTTGGTAGATGATGCTCACGGTTTTGGAACATTAGGTAAAACTGGTGCAGGTGCTGGAGAAGAACAAGGTTGCCAAGACCAAATAGATGTTTACTTCTCTACTTTTGCCAAATCTATGGCTGGTTTCGGAGCTTTTATAGCAGGTGATAAAGAAATTATAAGATATTTAAAATTTAATCTTCGTTCACAAATTTTTGCAAAATCGCTTACTATGCCAATGGTTGTAGGCGGTCTAAAAAGACTAGAACTTCTAAGAACCAGACCAGAAATTAAAGCTAAACTTTGGGAAAATGTAGAAAAATTACAAAGTGGACTATTAAAAAGAGGTTTCAATCTAGGAAACTCTAACACTTGTGTTACCCCTGTTTTTATGCAAGGAACACCTGTAGAAGCTACGCTTTTGGTTAAAGATTTAAGAGAAAATTTCGGGATTTTTACTTCAGTTGTAGTATATCCTGTAATTCCTAAAGGAAATATTTTATTAAGGTTAATTCCTACAGCTTCTCATACAGATGCCGAAATTAACGAAACACTTGCCGCTTTTGAAGCCATTCATGATAAACTAATAAATGGAGTTTATAAAGAACAAGCCGAAAAACTTCTGGAAGAGCAAGGTTTAGCTTTTAAACCTTTGTAAAAAATAAAAACCTATAGAAAACCGCTTTATCAGGCGGTTTTCTTCATTTAAAACAGAGGAATAGTAAATAAAAAATGAAATTCCAAAATTTTAACATACTTTAACACAAAAACGGTCTTTTTCTTAAAAAACGCGTTATAATTTGTTAAAAATTAGGCTTTTAGTACTTTGATGAGGTAAATTTGCAGCATAAAATTTCAAACATACAATTATGAAGAACACTTTCAGTTACGTAAGAATTGTAATTTTGAGTTTGGTATTAAGCTTTGTTTCTTTGCCAACTTATGCTCAGAAACACAGTTATATAGAAAAAAACAAAACTCTAGCAGAAAACCTTTCTACAAAGTACGGAATCCCAAGTTCTATTATCCTTGCGATTGCCTTCGTAGAATCTGGTGGCGGTAGCAGCAAAAATTCTAAAGCATTAAACAATCACTTTGGCATCGTAGGAAAAAACAACATTGGATCTAAGTACAAACAATTTAGCTCTACTGAAGAAAGTTACGAAGCCTTCTGCAAATTACTTACTAAAAAAAATTACTACACCAGTCTTAAAGGAAATGATGATTTTTCTTCTTGGGTTAAAGCAATAGCGTCTGCTGGCTATTCTACACAACCGCAAGAATGGATGAGAAGAATAAATCTTATCTTTAACAAATACCAACTTAAAGAGACTAATTAATTTTAGCAAAAATTTTCAAAATTACATACTAAAAGCTCCAAGAATTTGGAGCTTTTTTTATGAAAAAATATTTTGATTATATTTTTAAATCTGAGTATCTTAGCATCCAAAAATCTCCAAAATAACTAATGAATAACAACCGAAATTGGCGAGTGGTAACTCTTATCTCCATAAGCTTCTTTATATATCTTATTTTTTCTATTTTAAGTTTTGCTTTTGATATAAAATGGGAACCTTTTGAGAAAGTTAATTTAATTACAGATGTTTTTGATAAAAATAAAAAATCTGAATTAGCAAAAGCTGACCAACAGAAAAACAATTCCGAAACAAATAATCCCAAAAATCTAGTTCAAGATTTTGAATTATATAAAAAACCTCATTTCATTACCAATTTTTACAAAGGAGATAGCTTAAATGCTTTGTCTAATTTCTCAGAAAAGCTACATCAACTTCAAACAACCAAAAAAGGAAAAATTAGAATTGCCTATTTCGGAGATAGTATGATTGAAGGCGACCTTCTTACCCAAACTCTTAGAAAACTGCTTCAAAAAGAATTTGGTGGTTATGGCGTAGGTTTTTTACCAATACACTCCAAAGTTGCTGGTTTTAGACAAACTGCTACTGTAAAATCTTCTGGTTGGGAAACCATCAACTTTATGGACAAAGGTGCCAAAAATATGTATATTTCTGGTTTTAGCTTTTCTGGATTAGGAAATGGAAGTTTTACAGACAGAACAGTAACAACACCACCATCTTTGCAAAAATTTTTAATTTATGGACAATCTAATGGCGGAAGCATAGACTATGACGGAACATCTATTCATCTACAAGGAAATGATTTGGTCAATGCTCAATTGCTTTCTAATAATAATGCCACTTCTTTTGAGTTTAAAAGCAATTCTGCTACCACACCTTTCTATGGAGTAAGTTTCGAATCTGAAAACGGCATTATCCTAGACAACTTCTCTTTCAGAGGAATTACAGGTGTAGAATTCAGAAAAATAGACGAAGATTTTTTAAAAGCGGTACAAAGTGCCAATCATTATGATTTGATTGTTATGCAATATGGTGTAAATTTATTATTTAGACCAAACGATACAGATTACTCTTATTACACCAAAAATATGACTCCTGTTTTAGAAAAATTTATATCTGCTTTTCCTAAAACAGATATTCTTTTGGTGAGTAGTGCAGACCGAGCTTTTCGATATAACGGAGAATATCAAACTGCAAAAGGTTTGCCAAATTTATTAGAAACACAAGCAAGATTAGCTTACGACCATCATTTGGCATTTTTCAATCTTTTTGAAACAATGGGCGGCGAAAATTCTATTGTAGATTGGGCTTCGCAGAAACCGCCTCTTGCCAACAAAGATTATGTGCATCCTAACGGAAAAGGAGCAGATATTTTGGCAGAAAAACTATTCCATGCTATAATGAACGATTATCACAACTATAAACCTAAAAAAGAAACTGAAGAATGAAACCATTAGAAAACCTTTTTTCAACTTTTGATTGGAGCGCTTTCTTTCAACAGTTTTTGTATGATAGCAAAAATCCTTTGTTGTTCAACAATGGCTTTTTTGTGTATTTTTTCACGTTGTTTATAGTTTTATTCTTTTTACTGAGACATCATCATTCAGCCAGAAGATATGTTTTCACCTTTTTTTCTTTGTATTTTTTCTACAAAGCTAGTGGTTGGTTTGTAGGTTTGGTTATTGTTTCAGCATTGGTAAACTATGTTCTTTCAAATTCTATTTATAAATCTAAAGCCAAATCTAGCAAAACTTTGATTTTGGTTTTGAGTATAATTTTCAACTTAGCACTACTCTTTTACTACAAATACACCAATTTTTTCATTACGTTATCAAATGAAATTTTCAGTACAGAATTTCATCCTTTAAATATTATTCTTCCGATTGGAATTTCTTTTTTCACTTTCGAAAACTTGAGTTATACCATAGATGTTTACCGAGGAGATTTTAAACCAGCCAATAAATTCACAGATTATTTACTATTTCTATCGTTTTTTCCAAAATTAATGATGGGACCAATTGTAAGAGCGCACGATTTTGTTCCTCAAATCAACAAACCTTACATTTTATCCGAAAGAGATTTTGCGATGGGTTTTTATTTGATTATTTCAGGTTTAATTAAAAAACTGGTGATATCAGATTACATTACACTAAATTTAGTCAATTACATTTTTGATACGCCTTCGCTTCACACAGGTCTCGAAAATTTATTTGCTGTTTACGGTTATGCAATGGTAATTTATTGCGATTTTAGTGGCTATAGTGATATTGCGATTGGTATTGCACTTTGGTTAGGTTTTAAAATTCCTGCCAATTTTATGTCGCCTTATCAAAGTAAAAATATTACAGAATTTTGGAGAAGATGGCACATTTCTCTTTCGTCTTGGTTGAAGGATTACTTGTATATTCCTTTGGGTGGAAACAGAAAATTCTCTATTGCTTCCTTTATTTTTGTGATAGGATTTTTGGCAGGAGCGTTTTTAATGTCTGTAAACCTGTTCAAACTAAGTTATTTATATGCAGCTATCATTTCATTGGTTTTGCTTTTAATTTTCTTGCTTCCAGCAATCATCACCAGAAATTCTAAAGGAATTGCAGCAAATTTCAATTTATTAACCACGATGTTACTTGGCGGATTTTGGCACGGCGCAAGTTGGAACTTCATTATTTGGGGTGCCATTCACGGAATTGGATTAGGAATTCACAAAATCTGGATGTTGATTACAGGAAAAGCTTTTTCTGGCTTTAACAATAGTAAAATTTATAGAATTTTAATGGGAATCATCACTTTCCATTTTGTATGTTTTGGTTGGATTTTCTTTAGAGCAGAAGATTTCGATGCGGCAATGACAATCATTAATCAAATTCTCTTTAATTTTGATGCGCAAGTTTTCTGGCCATTCTACGAAAACTACAAAGAAGTTCTTTGGATGATTGTTTTAGCAATGGCCATTCATTTAATTCCAGATGATGCAGCCGAAAAATTGATTGCAAAAACCAAAACGATTCCTTTGGTAATTTATATGATTATTTTCTTTGCATTTTTGATTTTGTATGGTTATTTCAAATCTGCGGAACAAGTTTTGCCTATCTATTTACAATTCTAAAAAATAAAAAGCACTGAAAATCAGTGCTTTTTAATGTTTTTTTTTAGTACAAGACAAAAAAAAATAAACCACAAAAGAGACAAAAGAAATAATTGAAAACAAGAACATCAAAAGGAAAAAAAGTATAACATTTAGCTTTTTTTTCTTTTAAAAGGCTTATAAACTACTGAAATCTTTTGTCTCTTTTGTGGATAAAAAATATAATTTAAAAAATTGGGTGATGTATTAAATGTATTTTTATTTAAAATTTTCTGATATAGCTGTCCAAATTTTTTCTGCCTGAAATTCATAACCTGGTCTCAAAAAGTGAACTCCGTCTGTATTGGCTTCTTTTTTATTCAATGCTTTTTTGAAATAACCACTTCCGCCAGTTGCTTCAAAAAGATTGAAAAAAGCAACTTTGTTTAGTTGTGCACTTTCTTCAATCCAACTTACTATTTCTTTAATTTTTTGTGATTTTAAACGATTATCTGTCGGAGAAATCAATAAAATTGGGAGATTAGGATTCTGTTCTTTGAATTTTGAAACCAAATTTGATATATTTTTTTGAAAATCTTCTTTCGTTATTGAACTTAAAGATTCGTTGGTTCCTAGAGAAATCATTACCAAATCTGGTTGTATAGAATTTAACTGCTCCATTTGAAGCGAATATTTTAAAAAATCGCCGTAAGTAGCTCCATTTACACCTACCGTATTAAAAACAACGCCTTTATTTACATTTTTCAGAAATTGAAATCCGTAGAAAACATTACCAGAATTGGCATTAGTTTTCATTAAAAAGGTATTCTGAGGTTCGGAAAAATTAACTAAAGTTCTATTCCCAGAAAATTGATTATCTGCAATTTTTTCAATAGATTTTTCAAAATCAGGATTGTAATCAAAAGAAACTTTTTCTACATTATAAAGATTTCCTGCAATAGGATTTTTGATGCCAACT
>ERZ650306.958-NODE-958-length-17099-cov-11.681706_pt1 | contig 17099 bp, 17 predicted proteins | sample MGYA00376242_ERZ650306 | MGnify/ENA primary metagenome ERZ650306 (study PRJEB26733, sample SAMN07839244) | wastewater metagenome | biome: urban; feature: wastewater treatment plant; material: waste water | place: USA: North Carolina | collected 2016-03-31 ... | reverse complement strand
GAAAGAGACCGAGACCGCTGTTTGAAGACCGTGACATCTTCCTTGACAAATAACGCCGGAGCCCGTGGCGATTCGAGGCAAAAGCGGGGCGGTGCAGCAGACGACGGCGGTTGTGTACGGAAAAATTATCCGAATTGGACCGTGATCAGCATTGCGGGGTGGGATTTGCTGAAAACTCCCGGTTATTGAAGGTGCCCAGAGGTCAAGACCCCTAACCTGGAACGACACGCCATCGTCGCAATCGTCTTAAGCAGCTCCGAAAAGCTAATTTCGGCTACATGAGTCCGGCGACAATTAGCTAAACAGGCGTAACTAACCGGGGGCCGCCAAGAAAGACCTTATTTCCGAAAAGCACCGCATCAGTAAATTGATAAATTACGAAGTGTTCAAGGTAGAAATCAGAGGTCTTTCGAGACACCCAGGGGAAACTCATAAGGAACCTAGCAACGACCAAGCACAAAACGACATCAACCACTGTGGGAACAATCCGATCAGCGCAATAGCTAAGCCATTAAATAACAGCAAGACTTTCATGTCCGTCGGAGCAGACAAGGGAACTGTTTCGACCGGTTCATCGAAGAACATAACCTTAACCACACGTAGGTAATAAAACGCACCCACCAAAGACATCAAAACTGCAAGAATAGCGACCCAAAGGTAGTCCGCAGCTACGACAGCCTGCAAGACGGAAAACTTTGCAAAAAAACCGACAAAGAACGGAATCCCCGCCATTGAAAACATAACTGTAGCCATAACACCAGCCACCCACGAACTACGCTTATTCAACCCCTTCAAATCATCAAGAGTTTCAGCGTCAAAACCAGCCCTAGAAAGAATAAGAAGTACACCAAACGACCCTAAGCTCATTACAACATAAGAAACGACATAAAACATCGAAGAACTATAAGCATTTAGCGCAAAATGACGATCGCCACCGACGACGCCCGACATAAGACCTAGTAGCACAAAACCCATGTGGGAAATACCAGAATAACCCAACATACGCTTGACATTAGACTGCGCAATTGCCGCCAAATTACCCAAAACAATTGACAAAACACCCAAAAACATAAGCATTGACTGCCATTGATCGGCCAATTCAAAAAGTCCATTTACTAGCAAGCGCATTGCCATACCAAACGCCGCCAATTTTGGAGCCGAGGCAATCATGAGAGTTATCGAAGTCGGCGCACCATGATATACGTCAGGAACCCACATATGAAACGGGACCACACCGAGCTTGAAGGCAAGTCCCGAAACCACAAAAACCAAACCAAACATCAAAACAGTTTTATTACCCGCCTGATGATATATAGCTTGAGCTACGCCAGAAATCTCCAAAGTACCAGTCGCCCCATACAGCATGGAAATACCGTAAAGCAACAAGCCAGAAGCTAATGACCCTAAAACAAAATACTTCATTGCAGCTTCAGTGGAACGCGCAGAATCCCGCTGCAAAGCCACCATTGCATAAAGAGATAGAGATAAAAGCTCCAAGCCAAGATATAAAGTTAGAAAATGATTAGCCGCAACCATCACCATCATTCCCAACGTCGAAAAAACGACCAACATATAATATTCAGTTGACTCGATTTCTCTGTCGCGCATGTACCCACGCGAATACAGAAGTACAACAGCGACGGAAAAACACACCATCAACTTAAGAAAATCACCCATCAGATCATCAACGTACATATTACTGAACGTAAAACTAACCTGACCGTCCATTAACGCGGCCGTTAAACCAGCCGCACCGAGCAAAGTAAATTGCGTCAAATAGTAGACGATACCTCTAGAGTTGGTGGCAAATGTGCCGACCATTAGTATCACAAACGACATAGCAACAACAAAAAGCTCAGCCGCCGCAGGATAAAAATCGGGAATAACAAAGTTCATGTCAAGGCCACAGTCCGAAGGTTTAATTTTCGGTTGGTAGAAATCACAACTTGCTCACGGCAACGTGCTTAAGCAATTCAGCTACCGAAGCGTGCATAACCTCTGTAACGGGAAATGGATAAATACCCATCGCAAGCACACAAACAGCCAACACCGCCAGGAAAAAAAACTCTCTGTTGTTAATATCCTTTAGCTCAGCGACATGAGGATTCGTAACTGAACCGAAAACTACCCGTTTATACATCCAAAGAGTATAAGCAGCGCCAACAATAAGCGTCGTTGCAGCAGCAAAGGCAACCCAAAAATTAAACTGCACGGCACCAAGAGCGATCATAAACTCACCTACAAATCCGGAAGTAGCGGGCAAACCCGAATTCGCCATAGCAAAGAGCATAAACAGCGCAGAAAATTTCGGCATTACATTAACCACACCACCGTAATCTGAAATCTGCCTCGAATGCATCCTATCGTAAAGCACTCCGATACTAGCAAACATCGCTCCCGAGACAAATCCGTGAGAGATCATCTGAACAAGAGCTCCCTCAACGCCAAGGGGATTAAAAATAAAAAAGCCCAAAGTAACAAAGCCCATATGTGAAATTGATGAATAGGCCACAAGTTTCTTCATATCGGTTTGTACCAATGCTACAAACCCAATGTAAATTACTGCGATCAGCGACAACGCAATAATCATCGGCGCAAAAGCGTGACTCGCATCTGGGGCGATAGGCAGAGAAAACCTCAAGAAACCGTATGCTCCTAACTTCAACCCAATTGCGGCTAAAACGATTGAACCCCCGGTAGGTGCCTCGACGTGCGCATCAGGCAACCACGTGTGCACAGGAAACATAGGCACTTTGACGGCGAAAGAGACAAGAAACGCCCAAAAAATTAACGTCTGAACATTCATTCCCAACTTAAGATTATGCCAATCGAGAATGTTAAAGCTACCGCCGGACGCCATGAATAAGTAAAGCAACGCGACCAGCATCAGCAGGGAGCCCGCCAATGTGTAAAGAAAAAACTTTAAAGCTGCGTAGACGCGATTCGGGCCACCCCAAACACCAATAATAATAAAAAGCGGAATTAACGACGATTCAAAAAAGACATAGAACAACACACCGTCAAGTGCGCTAAAAATACCATTAATCAAGCCTGACATTATAAGAAATGCCGCCATATATTGAGCGACCTTTTCCCGGATAACTTCCCATCCTGCAACAACAACAATCAACGTAATAAAACTATTCAATAACACAAAAAATACAGATATCCCATCCACGCCAAGGACATAGTTGATATTAAATCTCGGAATCCATGAATAAGACTCTACGAACTGCATCGAGCTAGAGCCTATATCAAAATGCGTGTAGAGAGGAATACTCACAGCCAACCCCCCGACCGCCGAAACGAGTGCAATAAATCTCGCAACCGAAGCGTTACGGTCAGAGCCTGAAGCCAGCGTGAGCATGCCACCGAAAATCGGTAACCAAATCGCAAGGCTGAGGAATGGAATATCCGTCATCTCTACTTTCCGTTCTATGCACCACTTTAAGGTGCGCAAGTACTGATACCAAATTTAAAGGCGTGCAATTACGGGATTTAAAAAACTAAGCTAGATTAAACCAAAAAGTAAGAAGTAAGAAAACCCCAATTATCATTGAAAACGCATACTGATAAATATGGCCACTTTGAAACAATCTTGATAATTGAGCAATTACACCAACCACTTTGGCTGAGCCGTTGACAAACAACCCGTCAATTAAAATTTGATCACCAAATTTCCACAATCCGCGTCCTAGCAAGCGCGCGCCACCTGCAAAGAAAAATTCATTAAATTTATCAAAATAATATTTGCTTTCAAGCAACGTATGCAACGGCTTAAAGGTTCGCTCAATTGAAGCAGGGACCGCAGGCGCTACCAAATAAAAGAACCAAGCTAGCGCTATACCGCCAATAGCGAGGAAAAAGGGCAACGAAGTCAATCCGTGTAGCGCCATAGAATATGAACCATGAAATTCGCTAGCCAGTTCACTCAATGCGTGATGCTCTTGAGAGAAATAGATCACGCCCTTAAAAAACTTACCAAACAGCATCGGCTCAATCGTCAAATAGCCGATAACAACAGAAGGTATAGCTAACAATACTAATGGCAGAGTCACAACCCACGGCGATTCATGAGGCTTCTGACCCGGCAAAAGCCCATGATGATGATCTTCGTCCTTAGCATCATGATCCCCTGCCGAATGACCTACTTTGCCAAAGCGTTCTTCGCCATGAAACACAAGGAAATACATCCTAAAAGAATAAAATGCAGTCACAAAAACCCCGACGATAACGCAAAAATATGCGTAACTCGCCCCCGGCAAATGAGACAACGCCACAGCTTCTATTATCGTATCTTTAGAATAAAATCCAGAAAAAAACGGAAAACCAATTAGAGCCAATGAACCAAGCAAAGAAGTGAACCAAGTAACGGGCATATATTTCCACAGACCGCCCATATTTCTCATATCTTGATCATGATGCATACCAATGATTACTGACCCAGCACCTAGAAAAAGAAGCGCCTTAAAAAAAGCGTGAGTCATCAAGTGAAAGACAGCAGCAGAGTACGCCGAAACGCCAAGCGCAACTGTCATATAGCCAAGCTGTGAAAGCGTTGAATACGCAACCACTCTCTTAATGTCGTGTTGAACTATCCCAAGAAAACCCATAAACAACGCAGTAGTTGCGCCGATTACTAAAACAAAGCTTAGAGCAGTTTCCGACAACTCAAAAAGTGGTGACATTCGAGCCACCATGAATATCCCCGCAGTGACCATCGTCGCGGCATGAATAAGTGCAGAAATCGGCGTAGGACCTTCCATGGAGTCTGGAAGCCAGACATGAAGCGGAACTTGAGCTGACTTGCCCATAGCCCCAATGAATAATCCAATGCAAATGGCGGTAATAAGTGGCCATCCAGTATCTGGCATGGTCACACCAACGAGCTCAGAAGTCTTCGAAAAAACTTCCGCATAATTAAGGCTGCCCGTATATGCGGCAACCAAGCCGATTCCCAACAGAAATCCGAAGTCTCCAACTCGATTGACAAGGAACGCCTTCATGTTGGCGAAAATTGCAGTTGGCTTTGTATACCAAAATCCAATAAGCAAATACGAAACCAGGCCGACAGCTTCCCAACCGAAAAACAGTTGTAGGAAATTGTTCGCCATCACCAGCATCAACATAGAAAACGTAAAAAGCGAGATGTAACTAAAAAAACGCTGATAACCGGGATCGTCGGCCATATACCCAATTGTGTAGATATGCACCATCAGAGACACAAAGGTAACTACGATCATCATCATTACCGTCAGTGAATCTATAAGAAACCCCACTTCCAGCTTTAGATTGCCACTAGTCGCCCATGTGTAAACCGTTCCGTTATACACATTTCCGGCCTCAACATCCTGAAAAACTATCAGCGATCCAACGAAGGCAACCGCAACGCCGAGAATAGCTACCGAATGAGCTCCCACACGGCCTATAACTTTTCCAAACAATCCAGCTACAATTGCTCCGAACAATGGCGCGAGCGGAATGATTAGATAGAGCTTCTGAATCCCAGTCATCGAAAAGCTTCCTTATCCCTTTAGAGTATCCAAATCATCAACATGAATTGTTCGAAGATTACGGAACAATGCCACGAGGATCGCCAAGCCAATGGCGGATTCAGCCGCTGCAACTGTCAATATAAAAAAAACAAAGATTTGCCCCGCCGCGTCTCCCAAATAGTACGAGAAAGCGACAAAATTCAAATTAACGGCTAACAACATCAACTCAATCGCCATCAGCAAAACAATCAAGTTCTTACGGTTTAAAAAAATACCAACCACGCTAATCGCAAAAAGAATAGCGCCCAATATCAAATAATGAGATAACGAAAGCATTGAACCCCCCAACAGAGCCTAATCTTTTTCTGCACGCATAGAGACAATTCGCACTCGATCGCCGCGTTTTACTGCGATCTGATGAGCTGGATCAACCTTCTTTGTATTTTCGCGCCGACGAAGCGTCAATGCAACCGCAGCGACCATAGCCACAAGCAATACTAATGATGCTAACTCAAACGGATAAACATAGTCTGTATAAATTAGACGACCTAGTTCCTTCGTATTACTGTACCCATCGGGAAAAGCGGCAGGAACGGGCATATTATCCAATCCGAAATATGGCCCACCCAAAACCATTATCATCTCAACAACTATGAGAATTCCTACTAACGCGCCAACCGGCAAATAACTCCAAAAACCTTGTCTAATCCGTTCTAAATTAATATCGAGCATCATGACGACAAATAAGAACAGCACCATCACTGCACCGACATATACCATTACAAGAACAATGGCCAAGAATTCGGCATGGAGCAACATCCAAATCCCTCCGGCGGTGAAAAAAGCTAGAACGAGAAAAAGTGCTGCGTGCACAGGATTTCTAGCCGTAATCACACTAAATGAGGCGAGAATGAGCACTACTGCAAAAAAATAAAAAACCAACGATTGGAAATCCATAAACGCATTCCCTAAAAAATAAGCTGCAGAGGCCGACTTTTACCGATATTTAGAATCGGCTGCGCGATCCTTAGCGATCTGAACTTCGTACTTATCCCCAACAGCTAGAAGCATCTGTTTTGTGTAATACAAGTCTCCCCGCTTTTCCCCGTGATACTCGAACACACGCGTTTCGACTATTGCATCGACCGGACAAGCCTCTTCACAAAACCCACAAAAAATGCATTTCGTCAAATCAATATCGTACCTGCTGGTACGTCGGGATCCGTCCTCACGTTTTTCGGACTCGATTGTAATAGCTAAGGCCGGGCAAATAGCTTCACATAATTTACACGCGATACAACGCTCTTCACCATTAGGATATCGTCGCAGAGCGTGCAAACCCCTAAATCGAAAACTTTGCGGCGTCTTTTCCTCGGGAAATTGAACAGTTATCTTCCTAGCGAATAAGTGACGTCCAGTCAGGGCCATTCCCTTTACCAATTCCGCTAGAAACAGGCTACCTACGTACTCTTTAATAGCACCCATAACGCCCTCACTTCCAGATCGACAGTGGAGACATGATCCAGACAGCAACAAAAACAACCCAAAATAACGTCAGTGGAATAAAAACCTTCCAACCCAAGCGCATTATATGATCATACCTAAACCGCGGAAATGTCGCACGAAACCACAGGAACAAAAATAATACACATGAAATTTTGAGAGCCAACCATAAAAACCCGTTAGGAATAAAGCTCACAGGAGAAAGCCAGCCACCCAAAAATAATATCGATGTCAGCGCAGAGACAAGAATCATATTTGCATATTCGCCAAGGAAGAACAGTGCAAATGCCATCCCTGAATATTCGACCATATGACCAGCAACAATCTCCGACTCACCCTCTACAACATCGAAAGGAGCGCGATTGGTTTCAGCAACTCCAGATATCAGATATACAATAAACATTGGAAAGAGGGGCAACCAATTCCAACTCAAAAACCCTAATCCGAATTCCGCAGCCCGCCCTCGTCCTTGACTTGTTACAATATCGGTCAAATTTAGGCTCGAAGAAACCATCAGAACACAAACGAGCGCAAAACCCATTGCGATTTCATACGAAACCATCTGTGCTGCAGCTCGCATCCCCCCTAAAAAAGCATACTTAGAGTTAGACGCCCAAGCGGCGATAATTACACCGTAAACTTCAATAGAGGTAACCGCCAAAATAAAAAGCAACCCGGCATCAACGTTACCGACGACCCATCCGTCGGAGAATGGAACAACCGCCCAAGCGGCCAAAGCAGGGCCAAGCGCCAAAACAGGACCAATAATAAAAAGACCTTTATTGGAGCCACCCGGGACAATAATTTCCTTAAGTAATAATTTCACTCCATCTGCAATCGGCTGCAACAACCCTGCTGGACCGACACGATTTGGCCCGATTCGAACTTGCATGTAGCCAATTACTTTACGTTCAGCCAAAGTCAAATAAGCTACGCAAAGAAAAAGCGGGGCAATTATCCCTACGATTTTCAATAGCGACCAAACCAAAGGCCAAGCCACCCCAAAGAACTTGACAACAGGCTCCAAGTAGGCGTCCATCACATGCGCTCCACGCTAATTTGACAGTGCAAAGCCCCTAACGATGCTGTACCTGGATGAGCACCAGCCAACCTCAGGCAACCGTCAGCCACCTCGTCATCTTGAATTAGTAAGACCTTAGCTTCTCCAACTTCTGACTTAAGACTAACAATTTCACCCGATACCAACCCAAGACGATGAATCATTTCTGAATTCATGCGCGCAACAGGATTCATATCCACAGTCGCTTGAAGGGAGCTCGATCGGCGCACTATCATATCTGTCGCATAGATTGGAATATCAGCGACACGCTCCACACCTTCCGAATTACGCATTGGAAAACGCATATCCATTTCGAAAGCTATCTCATTATTAAGGAGCGTCGACTGAACGAAATCAGAATTTCCGATAATCCCTGAGCGTACGTCTTCTATTCTGTCGAAATCAAAACCGCTCAAGCCCAACGTCGATCCGATAACACGAAGTACTTTCCAACTCGGGCGAGAGTCCCCTAAGTTTTTAACCACGGGGTAGAATGTTTGCACGCGCCCTTCACAATTAATAAACGCCCCAGCAGTTTCAGTAAAAGGTGCAACAGGCAAAATAACGTCAGCAAAATCCAAAGCACTTTTAGATTTAAAAGAACTGAGAACCGCAACCATCTCAGCCTTTTTTAACGTCGATAGCGCTGCGGCACCGAGCATCATGTCGAGCTCGGGCTCAAAATTCATGAGAATATAAGCTTTCAACGGTGAGGAAAGCATCTGAATAACGTTCTTTCCTTCGATTTTACCTAGAGGCACCGCCCCGGCAATATATCCACCAACACTGTTTGCTGCCTCTCCAAGAACCCCAAGCTTTGATTTACTGAATCGTGCAATCTCCTGAGCAAGAGAATAAATTAAAGCGCCATCTTTATGCTGCTCAGCATAGTTTCCGAGCCACACCGCAGAATTCCTACCAGAAATTAGGCTCTCAGCAATATCAATCGATTGATTGTCAGTTGATATTTTTTCGCACAAATCTGACAGATGAGAAGAAACATCTTGATTCAACTTTTCCGATAGTGCTTTTACGACTCGCGTCAACGCAATAGCCATATTTCCCGGTGAAACACAGCATTTCGTCTCTATAGGGAGCTGCCAATCGTCAAATGCCGGATTTATCGCTGAAACCTTTAATCCACGCTTCGCTGCCTGCCTTACACGTTGCGCTATTAATGGATGATCTTTCCGAAAAAAACTTCCAACAATAAAAAGGCGGTCTAGAGTCGAAATCTCTGCAACAGGCATACCCAACCAAGGAGCGCCCTTTCTATTCTTATCTGCTGAAAAATCTGTCTGTCGCAGCCGAAAATCAACATTCCCAGAACCCAATCCACGCGTCAAGGCTTGAATTAAGTAGAGCTCCTCAAGCGTACAATGGGGCGACGCCAGAGCACCTATGGACTCAGCTCCACTTTCGGCCTTGATAGATTTCAAGCCTTGGCTTATATAATCGACAGCTGTTTGCCAATCCGTCTCAAACCACTCCCCAGCTTGCTTGATCATCGGCCGTGTAAGCCGATCTTCACTAGCAAGTGCCTCATATGAAAAGCGATCTTTATCAGACAACCAACATTCGTTTATAGCTTCGTTCTCAAACGGTAAAACTCGCTTTACAGAATCATTTTTTACTTGAACTACGAGATTACTTCCAAGGGAATCGTGCGGGCTAACTGATCTACGCCGAGACATTTCCCACGCCCGGGCACTAAAGCGAAAAGGCTTCGATGTCAAAGCCCCAACAGGGCATAAATCTATAATATTGCCTGACAATTCAGATTCCAGCGTTTTCTCTACAAACGGCATAATCTCCGCGTGCTCACCCCGAAATGCCTGTCCTAACTCCATCAAACCAGCAATTTCAGTAGTAAATCGCACACAACGCGTGCAATTAATACAACGCGTCATATCCGTAGAAACTAGAGAACCTAGATCTTTATTACTTACAACTCTTTTTTCTTCAGCGTATCGCGAGGCTTCACCGCCATAGCCAACAGATAGATCCTGCAACTGGCACTCACCGCCTTGGTCGCAAATCGGACAATCTAGCGGATGGTTGATCAAAAGAAATTCCATGACACCTTTTTGAGCCTTTACCGCCTGCTCAGAATGAGTCCAAACCTTCATTCCGTTAGTTACAGGTGTTGCGCATGCAGGCAAAGGCTTTGGTGCTTTTTCAACTTGAACAAGACACATGCGGCAATTGGCCGCAATTGATAACTTCTTGTGGTAGCAAAAATGAGGTACATATGCACCTATTTGATTAGCGGCCTCCATAACGGTGCTGCCGTCAGGCACCTCTAACCGCTTTCCGTCAATTTCGATTTCTAGCATATTCGAGCCTACGCTACGTAAATCTTGCTACCTTCGCGCTGCACGTCATACGGCACGAGGCATTTTTTATGTTCAATATGGAATGCGAATTCTTTGCCAAAGTGCTTAATAAAACTTTGTACTGGCATAGAGGCTGCATCGCCTAGTGCGCAAATTGTACGTCCCATGATGTTGGCAGTTACGCTATTCAGCAAATCCAAATCATCAGGTCGACCGAGCCCGTTCTCAATTCGGTGCACCACTCGGTACAACCAACCCGTACCTTCACGACAGGGAGTACATTGGCCACACGACTCCTCAAAATAAAAATACGATAGTCGCTCTAGAGCCTTGACCATGCACGTCGTCTCATCCATCACGATTACTGCCCCCGATCCGAGCATGGATCCCGCTTTAGAGATCGAGTCGTAATCCATTGTGCAGTCCATCATTGTTTCACCTGGCAATACTGGTGCTGAAGAACCACCTGGGATGACGGCTTTGAGCTTTCTTCCCCCTCGAACACCGCCAGCCATATCGAGCAACACCGCAAAAGGCGTTCCTAGGGAAACTTCGTAATTTCCCGGTCGATTTACGTGTCCAGACACCGAAAACAGTTTAGTTCCACCGTTGTTTGGCTTTCCAAGAGCTAAAAAAGCCTCACCACCCTCTCGCATAATGAAAGGAATAGAGGCAAACGTCTCGGTATTATTAATAGTCGTTGGTTTTCCATAAAGACCGAAGCTCGCTGGAAAAGGTGGCTTAAATCGCGGTTGCCCTTTTTTGCCTTCTATCGATTCGAGCAGTGCTGTTTCTTCTCCGCAAATATAAGCACCATATCCGTGATGAGCAAACAAATCGAACGAAAAATCGGAGCCGAGAATGTTGTTTCCTAGAAATCCTGCCTCACGTGCTTCTAGCAGCGCCTCTTCAAAGCGCTCATAGACTTCAAAAATCTCACCGTGAATATAGTTATACCCACGTTCGCAGCCCATAGCATATCCGGCTATTATCATTCCCTCTATAACGCTATGTGGATTGTAACGGAGTATATCTCTATCTTTGAATGTGCCCGGCTCACCTTCGTCGGAATTACAAGCCAAATATTTCGAGCCCGGAAACGCTCTTGGCATGAAACTCCATTTGAGCCCAGTCGGAAACCCGGCACCGCCTCGCCCACGAAGCGCCGACTTTTTTACTTCACTAATAATTTGATCAGGCGAGGTCTTATTATCGATGATTTTTTTTAGCGCATTGTAACCGCCTCGCTGAACATAATCAGCTAGGCGCCATGTGCGGTCACCGTCCAGACCAGAAAGAATAATTCCTTGTGCGCTCATTTTATTAGATCAGCTAGCAATTGATCGATTTTTTCTTCTGTCATCCAACTACACATGCGGTGATTATTCAGAAGAAGCACCGGTGCATCCCCACAAGCTCCCATGCATTCACCTTCCTTGAGGGTGAACTTTCCGTCCGATGTTGTTTCGTTGAATCCAATACCAAGCTTCTTCTTGATATATTCAGCCGCATCAACACCTCCAGAAAGCGCACAGGGCAAATTTGTGCATACAGTAATTTTATGCGCGCCAACAGGAGAAAGATCATACATATTGTAGAAGCTAGCTACTTCATACACGGCCACCGGTGGCATTCCGAGATATTCGGCGACAAATGCAATCGTATCGTTAGATAGCCAACCTTTTTCTTGCTGCGCTATTCGCAAAGCAGACATTGATGCTGACTGCTTTTGATCGCTGGGATACTTGGCGATCTCCTGATCGATTTTCTTAAGTGATTCCAGACTTAGCATTTTTGTATCAACTGTCAGATCAATGTTGATAAAGATCTCGCACACCGCAGACGCAACATGTCAACGATCTACATCTCCGAATACAATATCCATCGTGCCAATAATGGCCACGACGTCGGCAATCATATGCCCCCTTGACATCTCATCCATGGCAGAAAGGTGAACAAAACCCGGTGATCTTAATTTAATTCGATAAGGTTTATTTGCACCATCCGACACCGCATACACACCGAACTCTCCCTTAGGGTGTTCGATTGGTGCGTACACCTCACCTCGGGGTACATGCATACCCTCCGTGAAAAGCTTAAAATGATGAATGAGCTCCTCCATATTGCCCTTCATCTTATCCCTTGCGGGTGGCGCGACCTTATGATTATCACTAATAACTTGGCCAGGATTTTTTTTCAGCCAATCAATACATTGTCTGATAATCTTGTTTGACTGCCGCATCTCCTCAATACGACAAAGATAACGGTCGTAACAATCGCCCTCTACGCCGACTGGAATATCAAACTCTAAACTTTCGTAAACTTCATATGGTTGCTTTTTGCGTATATCCCATTCCACACCGGAACCACGTAGCATTACGCCAGAAAAACCAAGAGCCATCGCCTTCTCTGGTGAAACAACCCCTATTCCAACGGTCCGCTGCTTCCAAATACGATTATCAGTCAGCAATGTTTCATATTCGTCAACGTATTTAGGGAATCGTGCGGTGAAATCTTCTAAAAAATCGAGCAACGATCCCTGCCGATTTTCGTTCAACTGTGAAACGGTTTTAGCGTTTTTCCACTTCGAAACTTCATACTGAGGCATTTGATCGGGAAGATCCCTGTATACTCCACCCGGACGGTAATAAGCTGCATGCATACGCGCGCCAGATACTGCCTCATAGGCATCCATCAAATCTTCACGCTCGCGGAATGTATAGAGAACCATTGTCATCGCCCCAATGTCGAGGGCATGCGTACCAACGGCCAACAAATGATTCAGTATTCTTGTAATTTCGTCATAGAGAACGCGTATATATTGGGCGCGAAGCGGAACCTCTAAGCCGAGAAGTCGCTCAATTGCCATGCAATATGCGTGCTCGTTACACATCATAGAAACGTAATCTAGGCGGTCCATGTAAGGAACGGACTGAACCCAGGTGCGCGTTTCTGCAAGCTTTTCTGTGCCCCGATGCAAAAGACCAATATGAGGATCTGCCCGCTCCACGACTTCACCGTCAAGCTCAAGAACTAAGCGCAAAACCCCGTGCGCTGAAGGGTGTTGAGGACCAAAATTGATCGTGTAATTTCTAATTTCAGCCATGGCCAACGTCCCCATAATTTTCATCGCGCACGATACGCGGCGTATTTTCACGCGGTTCTATCGTAACAGGCTGATAAACTACTCGACCCAATTCTTGATCGTAGCGCATCTCCACATATCCCGAAATTGGGAAGTCCTTACGGAAAGGATATCCAACAAAACCATAATCAGTAAGAATCCGGCGTAGATCTGGATGACCATTGAACATTATCCCGAACAGGTCAAACGCTTCACGCTCAAACCAGTTCGCGCTCGGCCACACAGAGCACACGGAATCTAACATCGGAACAAGATTGTTCTCTGCAAAAACACGCAATCTCAAGCGACAATTGTTCCGAATAGAAAGAAGATGACATGAAACTGCGAAACGAAACTCCTCGGTTTCTCCTGCATAATCCGAGTAGTCAATCCCGGTTAAATCAACCAGTTGCTCAAAGTGCAGTTCGGGATCATCTCGTAAGGCAGCAGCGGCAGACAGATAGTCTTTAGCTGCAACAACAATGGTTATTTCCCCACTAGCGCTAACCGACCGCAAAATCCGATCACCTAGTTTTTCAGCCAGAATCTGACTCAAATGTTCAAGTTTCTCACTCATAGCGGTCATTAATCAGCGAGCAATCGTACAATTACGTTTGATCTTGTTCTGGAGTTGAACAATGCCGTACAACAATGCCTCTGCGGTTGGCGGGCAACCGGGAACGTACACGTCAACCGGAACAATTCGATCACAACCACGCACAACCGAATATGAATAATGATAATATCCGCCGCCGTTAGCACATGACCCCATCGATATAACCCATCTCGGCTCAGACATTTGGTCATAAACCTTACGAAGGGCAGGAGCCATTTTGTTGCACAAGGTGCCGGCGACAATCATCAAGTCAGATTGCCGGGGACTTGGACGAAACACCACGCCGAATCGATCAAGATCGTAACGAGAGCAGCCGGCATGAATCATTTCGACAGCACAGCACGCCAATCCAAAGGTCATCGGCCAAAGCGACCCTGTTCGAGTCCAGTTGATTACGGTATCAAGGGAAGTAGTAACAAACCCTTCCTTAAAAACACCTTCGATGCTCATAAACGTCCTTTAGCCAACAATTTATCCGCCTATGATAGCCGGCAATCATTCCCAATCGAGCGCACCTTTTTTCCAGACGTAGACATAGCCTAGAAGGAGGATGCCGAGAAAAACGACCATTTCGAAAAAACCGAATAGACGCATAGACTCGTTCCCCGCAATCTCACGCAGTATGGTGGCCCACGGAAATAGAAAAGCGATCTCGAGATCGAAGAGAATAAAAAGAATTGCAAGAAGATAATAACGCACGTCAAATTTGATGCGCGCATCTTCAAAAGGCTCAAAGCCGCACTCAAATGGAGATAATTTCTCGGCGTCGGGTTTGCTCGGCCCTAGAATCCAGCCAGCAAGAATAGGAATAAAGCCAAATACAGCAGCAAACAGGATGAAGACAAGAACTGGAAAATAAGCTTCCAACATAACTTTCGCTCCCGCAACCTATGTGCAGCTACTAACGCTGCGTGCAAGGAAACGCCCGCAATTGCGGGCGGCTCGCTTTTTTATGGTGCCGACGATGAGACTCGAACTCATACGGCTCTCGCCACTACCCCCTCAAGATAGCGTGTCTACCAATTTCACCACGTCGGCCAGTCCCTTTGATACTAAATATTATAAGGCAATCACTACTGAGCGCCAAGGGTGACTTGAACTTATCGCGGGATGTCCTTGGCTCTTGAAGAGTCTCCAGCCGGCTCACCCACAGGAACAGCCGGAGCAGAGACAGGGGCAGCCTCCATCACGCTCTTGACAGCCGGCGCTTTCGATCCGGCCAAGTAACTCAAACTGAGACTGGTTACAAAAAACACCGCAGCGAGCCCTGCAGTCGTTCTACTTAGAAAGTTCGCAGAACCTGACGACCCGAACAAACTACCAGACGCACCACTCCCAAAAGCGGCGCCCATATCCGCGCCTTTCCCATGCTGCATCAAGACGAGCCCGATGACACCCAATCCGGCTAGGACGTGAACCGTCAAAACAATTGAAAAACCTACACCACCCATAATTCTCTCCGGAAAAACAATTCAGAATTCAGCCGCAGCCGCACAAATCGATGAAAAACTTTTCGCAACCAAGGAGGCGCCCCCCACAAGCGCACCGTCGATATTTGGCATTCCAAATAGCGCCGTTGCGTTTGCAGCCCCAACACTCCCCCCATACAAGACTCTCGTCTGGTGAGCCGGCATACCACATCGCACGAGACAGGACCGTATGAATACATGCATCGCTTCCGCTTCTTCCGGCGTAGCAGTCTTGCCGGTGCCAATGGCCCATACTGGCTCGTAGGCCACTACGAGACATCCTAAACCTTCAGACCCAAGTGACAGAATGACTCCATCGAGCTGGCTGCGGACAACAATCTCGGCCTCTCCGGCCTCCCGTTGCGCCAACGTTTCCCCGACACAGAGAATCGGCTTCAGCCCGGCCTCGAGAGCAGCCCGAACCTTGGCTGCGATGACATTATCGGTATCACCCAACGCGCCCCTGCGCTCGGAGTGACCGACAATCACCCAAGAACAGCCTAGATCGACGAGCATGGAGGCACTCACCTCTCCAGTGTAGGCTCCATCTTTAAATGAACTAAGATTCTGTGCCCCAACCGCTAGACCCGCCCCCGCGAGCGCATCTCGAACCTGGAACAGATATGGATACGGCGGACATATAACAACCTCAACCCGACCAGCCATGTCACACCCGCCGAGCTCCGCAAGCAACGCGGCGTTACCTGTGAGACTGCCATTCATCTTCCAATTTCCGACGACCAGCTTTTTCCGCACCATGAGCACCGAGGTCAAATGGGCTGATTCTATCGCGGCCATCATGTCAGGTCAAAAAGCAATCTGATCAAAATTATTTGCGCTACGTGCGTCACCTTCCCTTTTGGAAGTTCGGCGGCTCAGGAGTGGTGCGGGTTGAGGATGGCCTTGAGGAAGTGGGCGTAGCCCGGCGCACCGCCCACATCTTCGGGCGGTGCGCCGTTAGCGCCAGCGAGGCACAAGGCGCTGGCCGACAGGATGGAATCCGGCGGGTGGCGTTGCTCCACCGTCATCCGGTGTTCCCAGTGATCGCCGAAGTCGTAGAGGTACTTGAACGACTTCATGCCCGCGAGTGCGGTCTTGCGCTGGATGCGCTGCTCGGAACGGGGCGGGTCGCCCCAGTCGAACTCCGGGTCGGGGATGCCGTAGCGCTAGCTGACGATCTCGAATTCGTGCAGATGCCAGCCGATGACGCACTGGACGACGTGATGAAGCCGGCCGAGAGTGATCGACTCGGGGACGACGATCCGGCGCCAGACATGCAGCCACGATCACCGCCTTCAACTCGGGGCAGCGCCGAACAGAGGTAAGCCCCCGGCTAACCCATCTTTCCCCGACCGCTTAGCTCGCTAAACATAGTGTCCCCTACGATAACTAGTGGACACTTATATGAACGTCACAAAGCCCCGCCGTACCCGTCGCACCCACTCCGAGGAGTTCAAGCAGTCCCTGATCGAAGCCTGCGGCGAGCCGGGCGCCTC
>ERZ650306.956-NODE-956-length-17102-cov-18.754326_pt1 | contig 17102 bp, 18 predicted proteins | sample MGYA00376242_ERZ650306 | MGnify/ENA primary metagenome ERZ650306 (study PRJEB26733, sample SAMN07839244) | wastewater metagenome | biome: urban; feature: wastewater treatment plant; material: waste water | place: USA: North Carolina | collected 2016-03-31 ... | reverse complement strand
GCATGCTTTGGCTCATAACAATGTCAGAATCTTTGTGTCAGTCACATCATATCTGACTGGCTACATCATATGTATCACGCACCGCGTGCATGATATTTTTGACCTGTTTGGCATCACCCAGTAAATAAATGTCTTTTACTTCCGTTTGCAGCTGCTCATATAACGCATTATTCGATTGATACCCGATCGCAGTAACCACCGAATCGGCAGCTTGAGTGGTAGCCTGACCGCCAGACAACAAGACCACGCCCGCCTCGGTGGCATGCGAAATCACGGTATCTGTTTTCACGATAATGCCTTTTTGCGGCAGTAACCGCTTCAGCGTTTCCGTACTGCTGTAACTTAACTCATGACTCACAGGCAGAATTTGATTTTGTTTTTCGACCAGAATGACTTGTTTACCCTGATTACATAACCAGAGTGCGGTTTCACAGCCTACCAGACCACCACCGGAGATGATCACCGTTTTTCCAGGATCTTTCTTTCCGACTAACACCGTTTCCGCGCTAAACGTATTATTAAACCCCGGCACAGCCTGTTTTACTGGCGTGGAACCGGTAGCAATAATCACAACATCAGCGCTGCTTTGCAGAATAGCCTCTTCTTCGATATAGGAGTGCAGGTGTACCGGCACATTCAACTCATGCAGCTCACTGCCATACCAATGGATCAATGCATGACACTCTTTTTTAAAATCCGGCATGCCTGCGGCAATTAAATTGCCTCCTAAGCTACCGTTCTGTTCATACAATTCCACTTTATGCCCGCGCCGAGCAGCAACTCGCGCCGCTTCCATGCCAGCAACACCGCCACCAATAATCATGACATTGCGGGGTACAGCACAAGGTTTTATGGCTTCGGTGGCCAGATAGATATCGCTATTACCGGATAATGGAATGGTACGATTGTTGATATTACGAGAGTTGTTGCTATTCAACATAGAGCCACCTGCCTACTACCAATAACACGACAAAAAAGTGGTTAAGACTAACAATCAATTCACCGAACAAGTTCAGTGAATTGATTCAGCATAGAAAGCAACAAAGAAAGGATCAACCCAGCCAGCTCACAGAACGAAGGAAAAGAGAGTTAAAGGTAAAAGAGTTTGAATCAGATCAACAAAATAGCCGCAGTTCTGGCAGCTAAAGAAAAGCAAGTAGGGAGAAACGTTAATTATGACTCGGTTGACGGCATAAAAATGGGCAATAAACGGGCAATGTAGCGTTGCATAGCATCATTCAGGTCATAGTGGCCATCATGCAAACACCAGTCACAAACGATGCCGCGGGCGGCAATCAGCAGGTATTCAGTGATCTGTTGGGCATCAAGAGTAGTACTGAGTAGCTGGCGTGTTTGTGCATCACTCACCACTTGTTTCAGCAGTTGCAGCATAAACCTATCATATTTGATGAATAATTTATTATCCGGGTTATACAGTGATTTTACGGTATCCAGACCCACTCGCTGACAATAACCGGCATAGTGCGCAAAATATTCCAAAATCCGCGGCAAGCCTGGTGGCGCCTGTAATTCAACGGCGACATGCTCTTCAAAATAGCGATCCGCTTCCTGGTAAATTTCGAAAAAAATATCGTTCTTCGATTTAAAATAGTGATAAAACGCACCAACCGAAACACCGGCAGATTTACTGATCTCTTCAATCGTAATGCTTTGATAGTTTTTCTTTTCCATCAAAGACAACGCGGTTTGATAGATCCGGGCTTTGGTTTCTAAAGCCTGCTGTTTTCGTAACCGTTCACCGGGAGGATGTTGACAACAACTCTTCCGGGAGCGGGTAGTCTGTTTTCTCTATGCAGGCACTGACCACGGCCCTCAGCCATTCCTGCGGACAGCGACCTAACCGCTTGGCTGTCTCTATCAAAGACAAGATGCGCTGCCGAAACAGCTCTCCCCGATGTGACCAAACGCCATAGCTCCCCTTGCGCCACAGCACATACCCGCGTAGCGCCCGTTCCGCCTCATTATTGGTCAAGGCTATCTCGTCGTTTTCCAGAAAACGCCACAGCATTTCATCATCCTTGAGCAGTAGCCGACAGCGACCTCGGTAGCGCTTGCTGCACAGCAAACTGCCTCGCCCCAGCTCTTTTCGCCAGCTTTGCCGACATCGCTCAAGCCTTCGCTGATATTGTTTCTGGCTCAACACGCCTTGTTCATAGCCATGTCGAACCCTGAATACGCTATTTGCGAGAAGCACCAGTCGGGCCCCAATGGGCTGATTGACCTTTTCGCCGCTGTCGGCAATCGCTGCCACATTGCGCAGTACATGGGCCCAGCACAGCTGACGCTGGCTGCTGTCGATGAAACGGTATCCTGCGTACTGGTCTGTCACCAACACGCCATCCAATTCTGAGCCCAGCAGCCGTTTGGCCGCATCCTGACCCCGGCCAAACGCCGTCATGAAACAGACGGCCACCTTGCTCAGTGCCAGCCACATCCAGCGCCGCTCACCACCACGCTGATGCCGTGTTTCATCGGCATGGATACAGGAGGCTGATTGCACTTGTTGTTTGATGGCCTGGTGCGTCGGGGTCAACATGGCACTGACTCGCCCTTGCGCCTCGCTGATGGCGCCGCGACTGAAGCTCAGGCCGAAGTGCTGTTTAAGCTGTTGTTGTATCTGGCTAATGCTCTGGTGAAACAGACCACTTTGCAGGGCGATGTAGCTCAGCAGGTTGGTCCCCATCTGGCTGCTGCTCACCGTCTCGGGCAACGGAGCCGGGCTGGTCTCGATGCAATGACAACAGGTGCCGCTAAAGAGCTGATGTTCGGTCACCCTGTAGCTGACCTCGGGCAGGTCAAAGACCTGATGGACGCGGTAGGGTTTGTCATGAAATACCACATTGCCCCCACAGCAGGCGCACTGTCTGGCAGGGTAATGGGGTATTACCGTCAGCCGTTCATCCGCTGGATGACGCTCACGCCGAGCGCCTTTGTGGCCCGGTTGGGCGCCGCGTTTTTTACCTGAGGCAAGGCGCGGCCGAGCAGGTGGTGGTGAGCCTGGCCCATCACTGGAAGGAGGCTTGGAGGAATTGCCGCTGTGCTGGTTGAGTCGGTCTTCTAGCTCGGCGATGCGCGCCATCAGCTTCTGAATAAGTTCATTAGCCTGCTCAAGGGTCAGCGGCGAAGCGGCCGGTGGGGTCATGGATGTGCTCATGCCCCTGATGGTGCCAAGCTGACAGGATCACGCAAGAGGCAATAGTGGATCACCGGACGATCGTCTCATTTTTTACCTGTCAACTGGTCTGGGTGAACCGTTACCTGTTTTCTGCTGCTGATCGGTTTGTCACTCATGCACTCAACTCCGACATGATATTTTCATCTATGAGTGATTCTAGCGGCTTCAACGATTTATCTGCAAATAATCAGGCATATTAAATAGTTACTTTGTTACATTGAACTATGTACGAACCTAGAAAAAGAAAAGGCATCCGCAGATACCTTTTCCGTTTTTTATGCACTTAATGCAGGATAATCCGTATATCCTTCCGGACCTGAACCATACATTTTATCGGCCCTTAATTCATTTAATGGCTTTTTCTGCTGGAAACGAGTTACTAAATCTGGATTTGCGATAAATTGTTTCCCGAAAGAAACTGCATCCGCATGGCCTTCACTCAAAACTTGCTGGGCAGTTTCAGCGGTAAATTGTTCGTTCGCGATAAAAGCGCCACCAAAAGCCTGTCTCAGTGCAGGAGTTAATGCCGGTGCATTAAAATGTTCCCGGGTAAAAATAAATGCTATTTGACGTTTACCCAGTTCTTTAGCTACATAACCAAAGGTCGCCGCCGGATCGCTGTCACCCATCGAATGCGAATCACCGCGTGGCGCCAAGTGCATACCAACACGACCGGCCCCCCAGACAGCAATCACTGCATCGGTCACTTCCAGCATCAGACGCGCGCGGTTTTCAATGCTGCCACCGTAGGCATCAGTGCGCTGGTTAGTGGAGCTTTGCAGGAATTGATCAAGCAGATAACCATTGGCACCATGGATTTCAACACCGTCAAACCCCGCTTTTTTCGCGTTTTCAGCACCTTTACGGTAAGCCGCCACGATAGCCGGGATTTCATCCAAGGTGAGGGCCCGTGGAACTTCAAAACCTTTCATCGGACGCACTAAACTGACATGGCCTTCCGCTGCAATCGCACTTGGTGCGACCGGTAGCTCACCATTCAGATAAACTGGATCCGAGATACGTCCGACATGCCATAACTGCAACACAATCCGCCCACCCGCCTGATGTACTGCATTAGTCACCAGTTTCCAACCTTCGACCTGCGCATCCGACCAGATCCCCGGCGTGTCAGGATAACCAACGCCCATCGGAGTAACCGAAGTCGCTTCACTGATAATGAGACCGGCAGAAGCACGCTGCACATAATATTCCGCCATCAATGCATTCGGTACCCGCCCTTCGCTGGCACGGCAACGGGTTAGTGGCGCCATGATGATACGGTTTGGCAGTGACAGCTCGCCCATCTGGATCGGATCAAATAAGGTCGTCATGAAAGACTCCTGAATAAAGTTACAAAGCCTGTTTGATATGGGCTGTAAATTCATCGATCACGGTTTCATTGCGCTGGTAATACACCCACTGCCCCAATCGCTTGGAAGTCAGTAATCCGGCACGTTGTAACGTTGCCAGATGCGCAGAAATGGTTGATTGCGATAAACCTGCCCGCGAAAAGATCTGTCCAACACAAACGCCATCGGTATACGGACTGGTCTGCTCTGGAAACTCCAGTGCCGGATTTTTCAGCCAGGACAAAATTTCCCGTCTGACCGGATTTGCCAGTGCCTTAATGATGGTGTCGACTTCCTGATGGTTCATAACATTTACCTGAACAGATTAGCATTACTATATATCGTGATATTTCGATATGTAAATATATAAAAAGAGATAAATACTATTTTAGCTGTCTTGTTGGTAAAACAAGCAGTAATAAATGGCGTGGTTAAGATTGTTTCAATGGCTTTATTAACTGATCTAACCCTTCGATTTTGATTTCCAAACACAAAGCCATCAATTCACCGAGTGAACCTTGCGGAAAACCTTTTTTCGCAAACCAGAGCAGATATTCTTCCGGCAGGTCGATCAGCATGCGCCCTTGATATTTGCCGAATGGCATCGGAGTGCGGGCTAACAGGAGCAGATGCTGTTGTGTAAACATGAGGTAAATTCAGGCAGTCCTACAGACCGGAAAGCATAACATCAAATCACCGGCCAACCGCAATGCTGACCGGTGAGATCTGAATTAATGTGCCGTTGGGGTGATAAAATGAATCGATGCGTTATACGGTGATGTTGTAGTGAAAGTCGCATCGACAGTTTGCCCGGCCGTAACGCCAGTCAGCACATTGTCACCATCTACTTTGTAGGTCATGGTACGTACCGGCCAGCCCAGTTCAGTAACGGCATCTTGTGCCAAGGTCACTTTCTTGTTGGCCGCATCAATCTGTTGTACGGTACCGTGAACACGGTAAGTTTCTACCGCAGCCTGAGCAGCCGATACTGCGAACAGTGAGAACACAGCAACAGCAGCGATACGGGATAATGATTTTTTCATTTTTTGTTACTCCTGAAATCAATATTGGTTATGCGCTGTGATATCCGTCACTGCATGACCATCTTAATTATGTAACCATTTTCCGTTGGCGTATGTTTACTCTATTGATTTATCGGGCCCAGATAAATAGCCATTACGAAGATTAACTATCTCAGAAATCGGAACAATGAATGGATCGTCTGCGCAGCTTAAACGCTCTCATTGCGGTAGTAGAAAGCGGCAGTTTTGTGGCCGCCGCACAACGTCTGCACAGCTCAAAAGCCGCAATATCCCGCTATATTCAGGAGCTGGAAACCTACCTTGGTGTTCGCCTGCTCCAACGTTCCACCCGCCGTGTGGCTCTGACCGAAGCCGGTCGCGATTACTACCAGCGTGCCAAACAAATTCTCGCTGATCTGGATGACGCCGATAGCGCCGTCGGCGCCAACAACGCCAGTCTGGTTGGCAATATCCGGATCAATGCACCACTCACCTTCGGCACTCGCTATCTCGCCCCGCTCTGGGCTGAATTTATGGAGCATCATCCTGCGATTACGCTAGATATAGAGCTGAACGACCGGCGCGTCGATCTGCTGGAAGAAGGCTTTGATCTGGCGATCCGCATTGGCAATCTGGCCGATTCAACACTGGTTTCCCGCCGCCTCGCCAACAGCCATGCCGTGCTATGTGCCTCACCGGCCTATCTGGAAAAATACGGCACCCCCACCACGCCAGAGGAACTGGCACAGCATCAAGTCATCGCTTACTCTTACCTGCCAACAGGCGATGTCTGGCATTTTCATTCCGCCACTAACGGTGAGCGCGCGATTGCGGTTAAAGCCAGAATGCACACCAACAATGGTGACACCATCCGCGCCGTGGTATTAGCCGGTCAGGGGATTGCCCTGCAACCCATTTTTCAGGTCGGGCCAGATATTAAAGAGGGAAAACTACGGACCTTTTTACCGGAATGGTCTGGCCCGGCATTTGGTATTCATGCGGTATATCCTTCGCGTAAACATCTGTCACTGAAGGTGAAAACGCTGATCGATTATCTGGCGGAAAAACTGGCCGGGACCGATTGGCAAACCCCGGCTGCCTAGCTATTTACTGAGTTTTACCACGTTCTCGTCGGCATTCACCCAGTTTTTCAACAACGCATAAACCAACGCTAATAAGATCGGGCCTAAAAAAACGCCTAGCAGACCAAAACTCATGGCGCCCCCCGCAACACCAAACAGGATCAGCACGATCGGTAATGGGCTGCTGCGACCAATCACCAGTGTTTTCACCACGTTATCGATGGACCCCACGGCAAACAGTGTCCAGACCGCCACAAAGATTGCCCAGCCTACCGATCCCTGCTGATACAGCCAGCCAATCGCCGGCAGAGCCAGCAACATCGGGCCACCGGGGATAATGGAAAATAAACAGGTAGCTAGTCCAAAACTCAGCGCATGCGGCACCCCGGCCAAGGCATACCCAAACCAGGCAAACGCCCCCTGTGCAATTGCCGCACCGATGAAGCCATTCACCACACCGCGGATCGTAGTATGCGCAACTGATAGCAGACGCGCCCCTTCTGTTGGTGCCACCTTGTGGCTGAATGCCAACACCCAGCGATGAATAGTTTCTCCATTGGCATACAACACCCCAGCGATCAGCAAACTGATCAGCAGCATCAGCATACCGGCACCAAATGATCCGGCCATACTGAGCATGATCTTCGCGAGCGGTGCGATCAATCCTTTCAATGGTGTTAATACTTGCAGATCCTGCTGCTGCAATGCCACCCATTGGATCTGTAACCACTCACCGGCATACGGCAGATTTTGTAGCCACAACGGCAATACCGGCCAGACCCCGGATTCAATTTGTTGTTGTAATTCCCGCGCCAGATGAGTCAGTTGCTGAGCAAACTCCACCGATGCCAGCACCAGCGGCACCATGATAAACAGCATTAACAGACCAACCAGCAAGCTGGCAGCCAAACCATCGCGGCCTCCTAGGCGTGCGGATAACCAGGAGAATTGATCCCAGGTTGCCGAGACCACAATGATCGCCCACAGCGTCGCCACCAGAAACGGGGCAATGACCAGAAACGATGCGATCACAATGGCTACCAGTAACAGCAATGCCATCAGTGGTTGTGCCAACTCATTCAGACGAAAAGACATACCCGGCTCCTTATGGATTAATACTTTTTGGGTTACGCAGCAACATTGCTAAATTTAGGCAACGGGATCTGCGATAACAACATGCCCGTCATCATCAAACCACAGCCAATCCAGCCACGCATCGGTAAACTTTCATCCAGAAACACCACACCACCAATCGCGGCAAACACCGCTTCCATACTCATAATAATGGCGGCATGAGCCGGTTTGGCTTTTTTCTGTGCCACCACCTGCAACGTATAAGCTAAGCCCACACTGATAAAACTGGCAAATAACACCGCCGGCCAAGCCAGCAGCACGGAAGCCAGAGACGGTATTTCCTGCCAGAACGCCATGACAGAGCTTAGCAGACCACAGGCCAGAAACTGGACGGCAGATAATTGCAACGCATCGACCCGCCGGCCGATAAAATCGATCCACAAAATATGGCAAGCCCAGAAAATAGCGCCGACAAACATCAGAAAATCGCCACGCGACATGGTGAAATCGGCATTAATACTCAGCAGATACAGCCCGACCAGCGCCAGTAGCGCTCCTAGCCAGGCATTTAACCCGGTGACGTGGCGTAGAAACAACCCCAAAAACGGCACTAGGATCATATATAACCCGGTGATAAATCCAGCTTTGGCGGCGGTGGTGTACAACAACCCCACCTGTTGTAATGCCGCCGCAATAAACAAAATCGCACCTGCTACCCCACCTGCCAGCCAGACCGACGTTTTGGCAGCAGTTGTCGTCGCGACCGTTTTTTTGCGCGAAAAAAACCAGATCAACGGTAATAACGAGACTGCACCGAGTAAAAAGCGCACGGCATTAAAGGAAAATGGCCCCATGTGATCCATTGCAACCCGTTGCGCCACAAAGGCAAAACCCCAGATGGCGGCAGTCACCAACAACATCAGATTTGCTTGCATAACTCTCTCTTGGTTAAATCCGTCAACCCGGCTATTTTGCCTGATTTTCTGCTACGATCCTGCCTCTATCTTGCAAGATGATGAAAACTATGCCCCCGATTGCCACTTCTTACTGGGATATTTTTTGCAGCGTCGTCGATAATTACGGCGATATTGGCGTAACCTGGCGGCTTGCCCGGCAACTGGCGAATGAATATCAGCTACCAGTGCGTCTATGGATCGATGATCTGGCCAGCTTTCAGCGCTTATGCTCGCAACTGGATACGACGTTATCGGAACAAACCATCGACAATGTGCTGATCGGTCATTGGAATCCCAATTTTCCTGCCAATGTGCACCCCGGCCAAGTGGTGATTGAAGCCTTCGCCTGCGAACTACCTCTGAGCCTGCGACACAGTATGCAACAAATGGAACGACCACCGGTGTGGCTGAATCTGGAATACCTGACCGCAGAAAGTTGGATCGATGGCTGTCACGGGCTGCCGTCCCGTCAGGATCAGCTAACCAAATTTTTCTTTTTCCCCGGCTTCAGCGTAAAAAGTGGCGGTCTGTTGTGCGAAAACACGCTGTTTGCCACACGACAGCAATGGCAACAGCAAAGCGAACAACGCCAGCAGTTTTGTCGGCATCGTCACCTGCTGCCACCGCAACCGAATGAACTATTTATCAGCCTGTTCAGTTACGAAAATGCCGCTCTGCCTGCACTACTTAAGCGCTGGCAAAGCCACCCAACCCCAGTGCGCTGCCTGATCCCGGCCGGTCGCACGCTGAACAGTTTATCCAGCCTGTTACCCGCCGACGTCTGTCAGGCGGGTGGCTGTTGGCAGCAAGGTGCTCTGACGGTGGAAGTGCTACCGATGACCGATCAGACCGCCTATGATCAGCTATTATGGAGCTGTGATTTCAACATCGTGCGGGGCGAAGACTCCTTCTTGCGCGCGCAATGGGCTGCCCGTCCGTTTCTGTGGCACATCTACCCGCAGGAAGACGAGGCACATCTGGAAAAATTACAGGCTTTTATTGAACGCTATACACAAAATATGGCACCGGAACTGGCCACAGCGGTACAACAACTCTTTCTCAGCTTTAATCAGGCTCATCCAGCTGAGTTGATCCAGAGCTGGTCGGCATTACAAGCATATTGGTCAGAATGGCAGCAACAGGCACAACAATGGCCGCAAACTGCACTTGCTGGTGGAAATTTAGCCAGCCAATTGGTGCATTTTGTCGAAAAACAGCTAGAATGTTGCGCGTAAATCTAAGCTTAAGCTCAATTCAGGAATTGAACACATGAAAATCGCTCAGGAAATCCGTGTCGGTAACGTCATCATGATCGGTAAAGACCCAATGGTCGTACTGAAAACCGAATTCAACAAATCCGGCCGTAACTCTGCCGTAGTTAAAATGAAAATGAAGAACCTGCTGTCTGGCGCAGGTGCTGAAACTGTGTTCAAAGCCGATGACAAATTGGACACCGTACAGCTGGAACGTAAAGAATGTACTTATTCTTACTTCGCTGATCCAATGTATGTGTTCATGGATACTGAATACAACCAGTACGACATCGAAAAAGAAAACCTGGGCGACGTACTGAGCTACCTGATTGACGGTATGGAAGACATCTGTGAAGTGACCTTCTACGATGGCAAAGCGATCTCCATGGAACTGCCTATCACTATCGTACGTGAAGTGGAATACACCGAACCATCAGTACGTGGTGATACTTCCGGTAAAGTAATGAAACCCGCTAAGCTGAAAGGTACTGATGCCACTATCTCTGTTGCTGACTTTGTAAAAATCGGCGACAAGATCGAAATCGACACCCGTACCGGTGAATTCAAACGTCGCGTGTAGTCTTCAGCCTGCATACTGCGTGACAAAGGGAGCCTCAGGGCTCCTTTTTTATTAAGGAAAAAACATGGCTCATATCGATATTATTATTGGTTCTACCCTCGGTGCGGCAGAATATGTTGCTGAACACCTGGCACAACAATTACAGGCAAACCATCACGACACCATTTTGCATTACCAAGCCAACTTAGAAACACTCAAGGCTAATCAACCCCCCAATGCCATCTGGCTGGTTGTCTCCTCAACACATGGTGCCGGACAAGTGCCCGATAACCTGCAACCCTTTACCGAACAGTTGGCCAAACAACCACCACAGAAAACCACATTACGCTATGCCGTGGTCGCCTTAGGCGATCGAAATTACGATACCTTCTGTGCTGCCGGGCGCCTGCTGGATCAATTATTAGAACAATCCGGGGCACAAAAGATCGGTGAACGACTGGAAATTGACGTCACCGCACACGACATTCCGGAAGATGCCGCGGATGAATGGTTTTCCAAATGGCACACACTACTGAACTGATCATGCTGCCTTATCGGGATCACCGCCAACCCATGACGTGATCCCATTTTTCTTTTATGATCTTATCCACTGCTGATAACGATCGAGCGCTAAAAAGCCTTGCACAGCTTTATCCACAGTTCACTGACAACACGATCTGCTTAAAATCGAGGATACCCACAGATAAGGATCATGAAAAAAAGTTTTGTGTATAACCTGCCGTAAACCCTCTGGGTAACCTCTTTTTATCCTATTAACAACTACATAGCCCACTCGGGTCTGTGCATAACAACCGCTGTTATACCCATGTTCAACCGGCCAGGATCCGGTAAAAACCACAGGATTGGATCCATCTCAACACCTTGATCAATCTGATCATTTTTAAGTTATTAACAGATAACCGCGATCTATATAATAGAGATCAATAAGAAGATCATTAAAAGATCCTAGATCTAATTAGCGATCACATTCTTCCTCTCGATCGTTCTTTGATTTTATTGATCCCGTAAACCCGCTAGAATACGCACCCCACTGAACAACGATCCTTGATGGCCGAAATTGGAGTTTGCATATGCAGTATCATGATCAATTCGATGTGATTGTGGTTGGCGGAGGTCATGCGGGTACTGAAGCCGCAACCGCAGCAGCACGCATGGGCATGAAAACCCTGCTGTTGACCCACAACATTGAGACATTAGGACATATGTCTTGTAACCCAGCCATCGGAGGGATCGGTAAAGGCCACTTGGTCAAAGAAGTGGATGCCATGGGTGGCATCATGGCGCGCGCCATTGATCACGCCGGGATCCAATTCCGTATTCTGAATTCTTCGAAAGGCCCAGCGGTGCGAGCTACCCGTGCGCAGGCCGATCGTCAGCTGTACAAACAGACCATTCGCCATATTCTGGAAAATTACCCGAATCTGCAGCTGTTCCAGCAAGCCTGTGATGATCTGATCCTGGAAGGCGATCGTGTCTGTGGCGTGGTGACCCAAGCCGGGATCCGTATTTTGGCGAAAACCGTGGTGCTGACCGCGGGTACCTTCTTAAACGGCCTGATCCACATCGGTATGGAACATTATCGTGGCGGTCGCTCCGGTGATCCTGCCTCAGTCACTTTGGCAGAACGCATGCGCGAAATGCCATTGCGTGTCGGGCGTTTAAAAACCGGTACCCCACCACGTATTGATGCGCGTTCGGTCGATTTTTCCCAATTACAGATGCAATTGGGTGACGATCCGGTACCGGTATTCTCATTTTTAGGTAAACGTGAACAGCATCCGCGTCAGGTACCCTGTTTTATCACGCATACCAACAATCAAACACATGATGTGATCCGTGCCAATCTGGATCGCAGCCCAATGTATGCCGGCGTGATCGAAGGGATCGGCCCGCGTTATTGCCCGTCGATCGAAGACAAGATCATGCGTTTTGCCGACAAAGACGCGCACCAGATCTTTATCGAGCCGGAAGGGTTAACTACTCATGAGTTGTATCCAAATGGCATTTCCACCAGCCTGCCGTTTGACGTTCAGGTGCAGATCGTGCGCTCGATGAAGGGTTTTGAGAATGCCCATATTGCCCGTCCAGGTTATGCGATCGAATATGATTTCTTCGATCCCCGCGATCTGAAACCGAACATGGAAAACAAATGCCTGCAAAACCTGTTTTTTGCCGGCCAGATCAACGGTACCACCGGTTACGAAGAAGCTGCCGCACAAGGCATGTTAGCCGGGATCAACGCTGCCCTGCGAGCACAGGATAAAGATCCATGGTCACCGCGTCGGGATCAGGCTTATATCGGCGTGTTGATGGATGATCTGTCAACGCTGGGCACCAAAGAGCCGTACCGCATGTTTACCAGCCGCGCGGAATACCGTTTGCTGTTGCGGGAAGATAACGCGGACTTGCGTTTAACCGCCATAGGACGCGATTTGGGGCTGGTGGACGATGAACGCTGGTCCTTCTTCAATCACAAGCTGGAAATGATGGCACAGGAGCAACAGCGCCTGCAGGAGTGCTGGATCCAACCACAGCATCCGGCTACCGAAGCACTGAACCAGATCCTGAAAACCCCGCTGAGCCGTGCGGCCAGTCTGGAGGATCTGCTGCGTCGTCCGGAAGTGAATTATCAGGATCTGATGGCGATCGACGGCATTGGTCCGGGCATTGAGCACCCGCAGGCGTCGGAACAGATTGAAATTCAGGTAAAATACGCCGGTTATATCGATCGTCAGCAAGATGAGATCGACAAACAACTGCGTCACGAAGAGACGCTGTTGCCGCTGACACTGGATTACAACGAAGTACCGGGGTTATCCAAAGAGGTGATCATCAAACTCAACGACACCAAACCACAAACCGTGGGTCAGGCATCCCGTATCTCTGGGGTGACACCGGCGGCGATCTCTATTTTGTTAGTTCATCTGAAAAAACGTGGCTTGCTGCGTAAAACGGCCTGATTATATGCAAACATTACTTCCGCAGCTGGAATCACTGCTGCTACAAGCCGATATATCGCTGTCCGATCAGCAGAAACAGCAACTGCTAGCACTGGTCGGGTTGCTGCACAAGTGGAACAAGGCATACAATCTGACTTCGGTACGTGAACCGGAAGCCATGTTGGTACGCCATATTCTCGATAGTATCGTAGTGGCACCGCATCTGCACGGTGCCCGTTTCATCGATGTGGGTACTGGCCCTGGGTTACCGGGCTTGCCGCTGGCCATTGTGCAGCCTGATAAACAATTCGTGTTACTGGATAGCCTGGGTAAACGTATACGCTTTATCCGCCAGGTGATCATGGAATTAGGCTTAAAAAATGTCGTCGCCGTGCAGGCTCGAGTGGAAGATTTCCATGACGAGCAAGGTTTTGACGGGGTATTGAGCCGAGCGTTTGCTTCGCTGACCGATATGCTGAACTGGTGCCATCACTTACCGGCCCCACAAGGTGTTTTTCTGGCGCTGAAAGGCCTGTATCCGCAAGATGAACTGGCGACTTTACCGGCAGGATTTACACTGGTGACTTCGCATCGTCTTGACGTGCCGCAGCTGGACGCCGAACGCCATCTGATCATTGTGAAAAAACAACTTTAGGATCCGCTACAGTGGGAAAAGTCATTGCCATAGCAAACCAGAAAGGTGGGGTTGGTAAAACCACTACCAGTGTCAATTTGGCTGCGTCAATGGCGGCGACACGTCGTAAGGTTCTGCTGGTAGATCTTGATCCGCAGGGCAACGCCACCATGGCCAGCGGAGTGAATAAATACGAAGCGGAACGCACCATCTACGAACTGCTGGTGGAAGAACAGCCGGTGCGTGATGTGATCATTACCGATACCACTGGTGGTTATGATCTGATTGCCGCCAACGGCGATGCCACCGCGGCCGAGATCCGCTTAATGGAAGTCTTCGCCCGCGAACTCCGGTTGCGGACCGCGTTGGCGCCGATCCGTGAAGAATACGATTACATTTTTATTGATTGTCCACCCGCGCTGAACCTGTTGACGGTCAACGCGATGTCGGCGGCGGATTCTGTGCTGGTGCCAATGCAGTGTGAATATTTTGCGCTGGAAGGGCTGACCGCGCTGGTCGATACCATCAGTAAACTGGCGGCGGTGGTGAATCCGCAACTGAAAATTGAAGGTGTATTACGAACGATGTTCGACCACCGCAATCGTCTCTCCAATGAAGTGTCAGAACAGCTGAAGCAATATTTTGGTGAAAAAGTCTACCGGACGATTATCCCTCGGAATGTTCGTTTAGCCGAAGCGCCCAGCCACGGTACTCCAGTGATGTATTACGATAAGAGTTCACTGGGTTCCAAAGCGTATCTTGGGTTGGCCGGCGAATTATTGCGCCGGGAAGAACAACAACAAAAGGCCGAAGCCTCAGCGTGAGTGATTGGTTATGACATTGAAAAAACGCGGTTTAGGTAAAGGTCTGGAAGCATTGCTGGGCACCAGTCAGGTGGCCCGACAAAAGCAAATAGTCAGTGATATACAGGCCGATGCGGCACAAAACCGAGTCGATAATCAGACCGGTGAGTTACAAACTCTGCCGATAACCTGGCTGCGTCCAGGAAAATATCAGCCACGACGCGACATGTCGCAGGAGGCACTGGAAGATCTGGCCAATTCGATCCGTGCACAAGGCGTGATCCAGCCAATTGTGGTGCGCCGGATCGCGGATCAGCAATATGAGATCATCGCCGGTGAACGTCGCTGGCGTGCCAGCCAGTTAGTGCGACTGGAAACCGTGCCTTGCCTGATCAAAAACGTCGAAGACAATGCCGCAGTGGCGATCGCGCTGATTGAAAATATTCAGCGGGAAGATCTGAACGCTATCGAAGAAGCGGTCGCTTTACAGCGGTTAATGACCGAGTTTGAACTGTCCCACCAGCAAGTAGCGGAAGCGGTTGGTAAATCCCGCTCCGCCGTCAGTAATTTACTGCGTTTGAATCAGCTGAATGACGATGTTAAACAACTAGTCGAACACGGTGATCTGGATATGGGCCATGCGCGCGCGCTGCTCAGTCTGGCCAGTGAATTGCAAAGCGATACGGCTCGAACGGTAGCGCAGAAAGGTTTAACTGTGCGAGATACCGAGCGGTTGGTACAGAAGCTGCTCAACCCACCTGCAGCTAAAGCCGAACCACAGGTGGATCAGCAAAGTGTTGCCTGGTCGGAAGCCTTGTCTGAAAAATTGGGTGTTTCCGTACAATTTGTCAGGGCTGGTGAAGACAATGGCAAGATTGTATTGAGTTATCAAAGTTGTGCAGAATTTGAAAAAATCCGCCACTTCTTTAATTTGAGTTAGTTCACAAAAACGACTGGTTTTTTCATTTTTGTTGGGCTACTGTTTTGTTTAAATTAGCAAAAAAAATCCTTTTGCACCAATCAGTTACATTTAAATTATATGTTAAAAAGCCGTTAAGTGAGTTTTTAACAAAAAGATGTTTTTTTGTTGGTTTTATGTTAATAAAACGCGCCTGAATAGGGCGTTACAAAATCGGAGAAAGCTGAATGCTGCCAAGACCGGCGATGAGTGTTAAAACTATGGCGTGGTCTGTGCTTTGGGTTCAGCTTGCACTGATAGTGGTAGCGGCATTAATCGCTTTATTGGTGAAAGATGTAACTACTGCGGGTTCTGTCTTAAGCGGAGGCGGAACTTACTGGGTACCACAGTTACTGTTCAGTATCATCAGCACTTCACGGCCTGAACGTGAACTGGATGTTGGACTGGTGCTGTGGGACGTCTATCTGGCTGCAGGCTCAAAATTGATCTCCACTCTGGTTTGTTTTGTAGTGGTGTTCAAATGGCTGGATGTGAATCATGCCGTTGTGCTGATCACGTTTAGTTTGTTGCTTGCCAGTCAATGGATAATATCGTTAACCCTCAACAATCGTTACTAGGAACTAGCATGGCTTCCACAGGAGAAACGCTTACTTCCCAGGAATATATTGCCCACCATTTGCATCATTTGCAGGTTGGCAGTGGCTTCTGGACGGTAAATATCGACTCCATGGTTTTTTCCGTGGTCTTGGGAACGCTGTTTATCTGGTTGTTCCGTAAAGTTGCTGTCAAGGCAACCAGCGGTGTACCAGGTAAACTGCAGTGTTTTGTTGAGATAGTGTTTGGTTTTGTGGATGATACGGTCAAAGGTATTTTTCATGGCAAAAACAAACTGATCGCGCCGCTCGCGCTGACAGTTTTTGTCTGGATATTCCTGATGAACATGATGGACTTATTGCCCATCGATTATCTGCCTCATCTGGCACAACTCAGCAATATTCCCTACCTGCGCGTGGTTCCATCTGCGGACGTTAATATCACTTTGTCCATGTCGTTTGGTGTGTTCTTCCTGATCCTGTTCTACAGCATCAAGATGAAAGGGCTGTCCGGTTTCGTGAAGGAACTGACACTGACGCCATTCAATCATTGGGCTTTCGTGCCAATTAACCTGCTGCTGGAAACCGTTACCCTGATTTCCAAACCTATCTCTCTGGGTTTGCGACTATTCGGCAACATGTATGCGGGCGAGATGATTTTCATCCTGATCGCCGGGATGCTGCCGTGGTGGTCTCAGTGGT
>ERZ650306.950-NODE-950-length-17195-cov-24.888448_pt1 | contig 17195 bp, 16 predicted proteins | sample MGYA00376242_ERZ650306 | MGnify/ENA primary metagenome ERZ650306 (study PRJEB26733, sample SAMN07839244) | wastewater metagenome | biome: urban; feature: wastewater treatment plant; material: waste water | place: USA: North Carolina | collected 2016-03-31 ... | reverse complement strand
CGTCCGGCCCGGCTTCGGTGCCGAGCAGCACGCCATCGCCTTTCCAGCGGCGGGAGAGGTGCGCTGCAAAGCACTTCACCCCAATTTCGGCTAACGAGATCGGGGTGAAGGGATGTAATAAAGTCAGATTGATCGAATTAACAAATTTTTATTTATAGCGCAGACGCATTGTTTTTCTCCGTCGTTCGCAGGGCGTCAATTTTTTCCTTAGCGCCTGAACTAGCGTTTTGCTCTAGCTCGTTCATCGCCTCCACAAGTGAACCAGCACGATGGTAATCTTGCACTGCGGCTATAGCCTGACCTAGGGTATAGTCCGCCGGCGATTTCTGCAAATCAAGCAGCAAATTCTTTTTTACCTCGGCTCTTCTCCCGGTCATGGTTGCGTAAATAGCAGTTCTTGCCTGTTTAGAAAACAACTCTTCATCAAAAATTGCTTTTGTTCCCGTTAAAAAAGTAGCAGCCGCCGAGAACGCTGTTTTTACTGATTCCACTGACGAAACAGTAGAGGCAGTGGTAAAGAGCAGATTATAGAACCTTGATCCGCTATCGATTGAAGCTCTACGAATGAATAGCCCATCCCTTACTTCAGAGAAAAGGTAATCAGAGATCGATATGAGATCATAAGCCACCTCATTTCTTAACTTCTTTGCGTCATCATCGCGCCCCTCGCGAACCAAATTTCTAAAATCCAACTTACGCTCTTCCAAGTATTTTGAATCGGGGCCGAAGTACTTATCAGTTACAGTCTTAAAGTAAGACTCTTGGAAAAGCTGTCGTGGCTCTCCGCTATACTGACGCTTTTGCTCATCCAATGTCGTACAGCCAGACAAAGAGAGCAATACATAAAGCATAAAAAGGGTGATTATTTTCATATCCTCCTCCTCCCTATCAAGCTTGAAAAATTTGTTTTCCAAGGCACGCCTCGGCATGTAAACTCAGATTTACGACAGCTTAATTAACGCAGCATCACAAGGTGGCGGCTTGCCAATGCATCCCATCTGGCTTACTCCAACGTCCACCCCATACCCACCCTTCCTTAGCAAATGCCTCAAGAACCTGAGGAATCAATGCAAAATTCGGAGTGTCATCTCCGAACGCGTTTCTCGATGAGTCAAAGTCAACTGCACACCCCCAACTGTGCATCGATAGTCGGCTTGCTCCACGCATCAACCTAAAGTTATATCCTCCAGCATAAAGATTCATACCCCATTCATTGATCTTACTCTGGCTCATCTCGGAGGATTTCCAAATCTCATCGAAAATTTTAGCCAAACTATCCGCGCAACGGCGATGAATTCGAACACCGCTGCTTACTGGCATAAAATCCCATGCCGTCACTAGTTTCCAAGGGGTCTTGACTCGAACAAGATTTTCGGACTCCCATTTCATACTTGGCCCGCCATTCCTACCTCTCGGATTTCCATAGAAAGAGTCGACGTCGTTTTGATGCGGCCAGCTATTCATATCGCCTCCAATTTTTATGGACAATGAATTTCCTTTTTATGATAGCCTGCAACCATAGTCAGCAGGGATCACCAAGGTTCGTAAACTGAATATAGAAAAGTATTCTGCATATACAAGACAACTTTCACTTCCCGATGCAACGCTGCCCGCGTACCCCACGCCTCCCTGTTGCTAAATACAGCGACTTGTTGTTTCACCGAGAGACCCACCATGCGCTTTGGAATACTAGGACGGCGCTACTCACAGGCATGATTGCACTCCTCAGCGCTCAACCCGCCCACAAAGGCCCGATCATGTACCCCATCAACGACATCGACGCCCAGCTGCTGCTGGCTACCCTGATTGCTTCCAAGCGGCGCCCGGCCGAGCTGGTGGAGATTGTGGCGGCGGCCGATGTGCTGGGCTGCCCGGTGACGTCGGGCAACCTGTGGGCAGAATCCTTCCGGCGTTTTGCCACCCATGATCTGATGGTGGCGGTGGATGGCCGCTACACCCTCACGCCCGCGGCCCTGGCGCTGGGCGAGAAGCTGCCCAAGAAGGCGGATACCGCCGAGCGGGTGTTTCTGGTGCGCGAGCGCCTGTCGGAATACACGCCGGCCGAGAAGACCGCGTCGATCCCCATGAGCGTGGAGCAGATGGAGGCCGCCATGGCCGAGCACGCCGCCAATGCCAAGCAGGGCGGCAAGAACCTGCTGATGCCCAAGCCCAAGCTAACCGAAGAAGAAGAACAACGCCGCCGCGGCCCCCATCGCCGCTTCGGCGGCCGCGGCCGGGGCTGATCGCCCCGCGCGCGGCCTGATGGTTCAGGGTGCTTCGCTGCCCTGCGCCACCCACCAGCGCCGTCCGTTCCAGTAGAGCAATACGTCCGGCCCGGCTTCGGTGCCGAGCAGCACGCCATCGCCTTTCCAGCGGCGGGATAGGCGCGGCCAGTCCTTGATGGCGGGGTCGCTGCGCAGCAGCAGTCTGATGGGCTTGTCGTCTTCTTCCCAGATGGGCGTGGCAAAGAAGCGCTGTTTCTGGATGAGGTCGCAGTGCTTGCCGTGGGCGATCACGATGGTGAAGAGGCCCGGCTCAAAGCGCCGCCGAAAGCCCGACCAGGGATCGGACGCCCGATCGGCCACCGGGCTTGATACCGTGCCCGGCGGCAGCACCCACAGGCGGTCGGGCTTGCCGTCGCCGTCGAAATCTCCCTCCCATACTTTGGCGGGTTGGCCGTTGTAGGTGGGCGGTCCGGCGTCGCACAGGCTGGGGGTGGCAATGGCGGCGCCGCTGGCGGCAAGACTTGCGATGAAGGCCAGCGCAAGCCGGCGGGGGGCAAAACTCATGGGGTGGCGAGCCTCGTTTTCCAGTCGTTGAGGAAGGGTGTCGGGTCGATGAGATCGGTGCGGCGCATGAAGGGTACGCCATCGCGGCGCTTTGCGGAGGTGTCGGCAGATTTCTGGCTGAGGCTGCCGCTGGCATCGCCTTTGTACATCTCGAGATGCAGCATGGCGCTGGGCACGTTGATGCCAATCAGCAGGCCCACCTTGGCAATCGGCTGGCCGATCTTCACGGTGTCACCCTTGCGCAGGGTGCAGCCGGGCTTGATCTCGCCGTAGCGCAGCACGAAGTCGCCGTGGTCGATCTCCAGGGCGTCGGTTTCGGCGTAGAAGGCGTAGGGGTCGCGCAGCACCACGCCATCGCGCACCGCGTAGATGGTGCGGCCCACCGGGGCGTAAAGATCGCAGCCGGCGTGGGCGCGCTTGCCGCCGTTGCGGTTTGATCCGAAGGATCGCGGCGAGTGGGTCCAGTCGGCCGTGGCGGGCTGGGCGAAGGGAAAGCACGTGTCGCCGGGCGGCGGCACGCTCACGCTGCCCTCCACCACCGCAGCAAGGCGCTGCCAGGTGCGACCGCCGGGATCGATGCGGCCATCGACACCAAAGCCCGAGAGGCTCTGGAAGGCGCGGATCGCCTTGACGGTACCGGACGAACGCGGCGGACGACCGATAGCGCCATCCACCCCACCGGGGTTGATCTCCGGCCGCCCGAGCAGTTGGGCGGCCTGGGTAAGCAGCTGCTGGACGACGGTGACATCCGGTGCGAGGTTCTTGGCGCCCTTCTCCCATGCGCCAACCGATGCGGTGATTTCCATGATGGGTTCTCCAGGGTTTGGGCATCAACAGCAAAGGACTGCATCGCCCCTGCTGTTTAGCATAGTCGCTGACGGCAGCTTTTTGATGCACGGCCTTGCATGTCATGCAGGTCCTGTAGGTCGGACTTCAGTCCGACAACCGCACGTCAATCCGGCCGTGATGTCGGACTGAAGTCCGACCTACAGGATGGTGGTGGGGTGAGCGTCGTCCGGCACGCGTGGGCCTTGTTGCGGGGCGGTGAGGCGCCGTGGCTGATCAGGCACAGCCCTGTAGGTCGGACTTCAGTCCGACAGCGGTGCGTCAATCCGGCCGTGATGTCGGACTGAAGTCCGACCTACAGGATGGTGGTTGGGGGAGCGTCGTTCAGCACGCACGGGCCTTGTTGCGGGCGGTGAGGCACCCGGGCTGATCATGCACAGCCCTGTAGGTCGGACTTTAGTCCGACAGCGGTGCGTCAATCCGGCCGCGATGTCGGACTGAAGTCCGACCTACAGGATGGTGGTGTGGGGAGTGTCTTCCAGCACGCACGGGCCTTGTTGCGGGCGGTGAGGCACCCGGGCTGATCTGGCACAGCCATGTAGGTCGGACTTCAGTCCGACAACCGCGCGTCAATCGGGCCGCGATGTCGGACTGAAGTCCGACCTACAGGATGTTGATATCTGTGCGAAAAAAAGCCCGGTCATTGCTGACCGGGCCGTGGCGCGCTGGGAGGAACGCGCTTGAGGTAAACGTGGTGGGCTTATTCGGATCTGGCGATCATGAAGTCGACGATTAGCTTGACCTCGTCGTCCTTCAGGGCCGGGTTGCCGCCCTTGGCGGGCATGGCGCCCTTGTTGCCGTTGAAGCCTTCGATGGCGTGCTTGTAGAGGGTGTCCTTGCCCTGGGCGATGCGCGGGCCCCAGTCGGCCTTGTCGCCGAGTTTGGGTGCGCCGGCAACACCGGTCTGGTGGCACATGGCGCAGGTCTTCTTGAAGAGGGCTTCGCCCTGGCCACCGTCGGCGGCAACCGCGGCAACCGGCGCAGGTGCCGGCGCGGCGGCGGCGGGTGCGGCAGCGGGCGCTTCGGTCTTGGGGGCTTCAGACTTGCCGCAGGCGGCGAGCAGGCCAACGAGGATCAGGGGGAGCAGTTTCTTGGGCGACATGGTTTCTCTCATGATGAATCGGGGTGAGGCGCATGGTATGCGGCCAGGCCGCCGCGCCTCATTGACCCGAATCAATTGCCGCATTGCGCCTCAGAAACGCACCCGCACGCCCGCCGTAAGCGTCCGCGGCTGCGACAGCGTGCGGTTGTAGGGCTGGTTGTAGGCGTAGGTGTTTTCGGAATAGCCGCGGTCGAAGAGATTGACCACGCTGCCAAACACATCGACGGATTTCTCGAGCGCGTAGGTGGCGCTGGCATTGACGATGGTGTTGGCGCCCTGCCCGAAGCGCATGGTGCTGCTGTTGCTGGTGGTGTCGAGCAGCATCGCGCCGATATAGCGGACTTCGGCAAAGGTGCGCAGGCGTTCAAGGGGTTTCCAGTTGGCGCCCAGGCTGGCGAGATCCTTGGGCACGCCGGCCAGCTGCACGCGCAGCGGATCGGTGACGATGCCACCGTGGCGGGTGAGATAGGTTTCGGTGTGGGTGTACCAGCCATCCAGGCTCAGGTTGTGGTTGATGCGCCAGCTGCCGGAGAGCTCGATGCCGTGGGAGCGGCCGTCCTGATCGTTTGTGTAGTAGCGGGCCGAGCCACCGCAGCCGGGCAGCGCCGCGCCGCCGCAGATGAGCTGCACCTGGGCCGGCGCGCTACCGGCCTTGGCGGTGTAGGTGGCGATCATGTCCTTGATGTCGTACATGAAGTAGGTGGCCGAGAGGCTCAGCGGGCCCTTGCGGTAGTCGCTGCCCACTTCCCAGCCGGTGAGGGTTTCGGGCGCCAGATCGGGGTTGGCGATGGTGGTGCTGGTGCCGGTGCCGAAGGTGCGCGTCAGGTTGTTGAAGCCGGGCGCGCGGAAGGCCTTGTAAGCAGCGGCGCGCAGGGATGCGGCGTCGGTCAGCTCGTAGCGCAGCGCGAGGCTGGGGTTGAAGGCGGTCTTGTCGCTGGCGGGCAGATCGCCCCCGGTGGTGACGCCGGCGGCGGTGGTGCGGGTGTTGGCCCGGTCGCTGATGCGCCAGGTGTCGTAGCGGGCGCTAAGGGTGATCTCCAGCGGGTCGATGGGGAAGACGCGGGTCTGGCCGAAGAGGCCGGTGAAGGTCTGACGGCCTTCGCCGGAGGTGGTGCTGTTGAAGTTGCCTTGCGGGTTGGCGGGCGATCTGGGCGTGGTGTAGAAGTATTCGGTGTCTTCGGCCTTGAGGCCGCGGTAATCCACGCCAGCATCGAAGCCCGTCCATTTGCCCGACAGGCGCTGGCTGTAGGTGAGCGAGGCGCCCTGCTCCTGGTAACGCTGGTGTCCGTACTGGGTGTAGAACTCGACGACGTTGGAATTGACGCTGGCTGGGGTGAGGCTGGCGCTGTTGCTGTTGAGGCAGCTCGTGCCGCCCTGGTAGTAGCAGGTGCTGCCGTTGTACTTCTCGAAACGCACCTGCTGGGCCCAGGCGTTGGCGCTGAGGCTGCTGGTGCCGAAGGCCTTGGTGAGATTGGCGGCAAAATCCGGGCTGCGCTGGACGTTGCTGCCGTTCTCGTAGCTGATGTCCTGGTCCTGCACGTGGTAGCCCAGGCGCACGAAGCCCGACAGATCCGCCGCGGGCTTGAAGTAGGTGGTGAGCTGGACGTTGCGGTTCTCGGTGACCACCGCGCCCTTGTGGGGGAAGCGCCACAGGTATTCGGAGGGCGTCGTCTGGTAGCCGTCGGTGTGGTAGATGTCGGCGGCGAGGTGGAAGCTGAGGGCTTCGGACACCGCAAAGTTCTTCGATACCGCCACATTCACCGTGCCGCGGCTGCCCACCGACACCACGGCCTCGCCAGCGTTGTCCTTGACGCGCTTGCTCACCACATTCACCACGCCGGCCACGGCCATGTTGCCCCACAGGCTGGAGTTGCCGCCGCGCACGATCTCGACGCGCTCGATGTTGGAGAGGGGCAGCTTGAACCACTGGGTGGTCATGTAGAACGGATCGTGGATGGGCACGCCATCGAGCAGCACCAGCACCTTGGAATTGCCCAGGCCGCGCATCTTGGTCTGGTGGCCGGTGGGATCGGACTGGCTGGCCGGCACGCCGGAGAAGTTCATCCCGGGGATGTTGCGCAGCAGCTGGTCGAGGGTCTGCGCGGGGGATTCCTCGATCTCGGTGCGGGAGATCACGGTGGTGTGGAGCGGCATCTCCTCGACGCGGGTTTCGCTGCGGCTGGCGGAGATGGTCACCGCGTCGAGCTCGCGCGGCTCGGCATTGTCGGCGGCCAGCGCGAAGGGAGAATTCATCAATGCAATTGCGATGGCCAGCGGCCGGAGGGTGGTGTTCATGCCAGCTCCTATTTGTTCTTATTGGGGGTTTCAATTACAGGACTATTGGCAGGATTATCGACGCGACACTGCGACAGGCCGGTGCGGCATATCGCCACACCCGTGCCGCAGCGCGGCTGTAAAACACTGATTCACAAGACTTTGATGATGAACGCCGGGCAAGAGAAGGATGGACGCCACCCACCCCGGCGGCTACCATTCATTTCCTCGGCCAATCCGGATTCGGAAACGCCAATTAACATATGAAAATAGAACCGGAATTGATCTGAAATAAGTCGATGATTAAATCTGCGCTGATTGAAATCCGTTCCGTGCTGGGCGCGAGCCTCGTCGCCGTCGCGATGGCGCTGCCGCCCCACACCTTCGCCCACGACGCGGCGATGCACGCTGCGCCCACCAAGGCCACGCGGGCCGAACTCGCCACCGCCGCAGCTTTTGGCCCGGATGGCCAGCTCTACGCGGTGAGCAAGAATGGCGGCCACCTTCAGCTCATCCGCAGCCACGACGACGGCAACCACTGGAGCGCACCGCTGCGGGTGAACGCCCAACCCGAGCCCATCGCTGCCGATGGCGACAGCCAGCCGCGCATCGCCTTCAACCGCGATGGCGACCTGCTGGTGAGCTGGACCAAGCCCCTGCCCCGCCCCTACACCGGCGAGATCCGCCTCGCCCGCCTGCCCGTCGGCGCTGCCGCCTTCGATGCGCCGATCACCGTGCACCACGACCGGGCCGAGATCACCCACCGCTTCCAGAACATCCTCGCCGGGCCCGATGGCCGCATCACCGCGGTGTGGATCGACAAGCGCGACCAGGAAGCCGCCAAGGCGAAGCGGGAGCCCTACCGGGGCGCGGCGATCTACGCGGCCGTCTCTACCGATGGCGGACGCAGCTTTGCACCCGAGGTGCGGGTCGCCGATCACTCCTGCGAGTGCTGCCGCATCGCCCTCGCGGCCGACCGCGACGGCGCGCCCATCGCCCTGTGGCGCCATGTGTTTGCGCCCGACGAGCGCGATCACGCCATCGCCCGCCTGAAGCCGGACGGTTCGCCCGAGCGCGTCGACCGCGCCACCTTCGACCGCTGGCGGGTGGATGCCTGCCCCCACCACGGCCCGGCGCTGGCGGTGGATGAGGCCGGCACACGGCACGCCACGTGGTTCAACGTGAAGGACGACGAAGGCCGTGTCTTTTACGGGCGGATCGGCGTGAACACCGTCGAGGGGCAGATTCCGGTGGGCGGCCCGCGGGCGGCCCACGCCGACATCGCCATCGCAGGCGGCGTGCTGGCGATTGTCTGGAAGGAGTTCGACGGCGAGCAGAACCGCCTGCGGGGGATGCGCTCCACCGATGGCGGGCGCAGCTTTGAAACCTTCGAGATCGCCGCCACCGCCGGCGCCGCCGACCAGCCCCGGGCGCTGGTGAAGGGCGGCAAGCTCTACGCCTTCTGGCGTCAGGCGAACGAAGGCTTCCGGCTCTATCCGCTGCCCTGAGCGCCCGCCACCCAACCCAACGGCCTGCCTGATCCAATGATGAAATCCGCCCTCGCCGCCCTGCTCCTCGCCCTCGCCACCAGCGCAGGCGCGGCCACCGACGCCGGCAGCTTCACCCTGCTCGACCGCCACGCCGCCAGGGCCGTGACCGCCCCGCGCAGCGACGCCCGCCCGACGGTGGTCGCCCTGTGGGCATCCGACTGCGCCTATTGCAAGCAGAACCTGCACACCCTGGCAACACTCGCCAAGGCCAACCCGCAGCTGCGCATCGTCACCGTGGCGGCGGAGCTGCCCACCGCCGACACCGGGCCGGCGATCAACAGGACCGGCGTGAAGAGCGAGCGCCTCGCTTACGGCGACGATGTGCCCGAAGCCCTCGCCTACGCCATCGACCCCAACTGGCGGGGCGAGCTGCCGCGCACTTATCTCTTCGACGGCAAGGGCGGCATGCAGGCCCGCTCGGGCGTGATCGACGCGGCGGGCTTCAAGGCGGCGCTGGGGCTGAGGTAAGCGTCAGCGCGAGCGGGCCAGATCCACGTCGGCCCCATTGCGCTCGTCGGTGTAGGGCGCGGTGAGCACCGGCTGGCTGCTGGCGTGGCAGCTGACGATCACGTTGGAGAGCGGCTTGTCCCGGTGGAGCACCTCCACCCCGCAACGCCCGAAGACGCTCTCGATGGTGGCCAGCAGGTTGCGGGCGTAGGGCGTTTCCAGCCGCCCGTCGAGGATCAGGTTGGCGAGCAGCACGCCCTCCGGCGCCAGCACGCGACGGGCGTCGTGCCAGAACTCCCGGGTCACCAGATGGCCGGGAATCGACGTGTGGCTGCTGAACACATCCACCACCACCGCGTCGAAGCGCCGCTCGGTGCTCTTCACGTAACGGCGGGCGTCATCCACCACAAAATCGCCACGGATCGGCCCCCTGAGGAAACGCGTCTCGGCGATCTCGCGGATCTGTGGGTCGATATCGACGAAGGTGTAGCGGTTGAAGGTTTCCCGGTGCGAGAGGGTGAAGCCGCCGGCGCCCAGCACGAGGATGTCCTTTGCCTTGAAGCCGAGGTCTTCCAGCAGGATGCGGCGCAGGTGGGTGACGTACTTTGCGTAGCGTGGCGGGTCGTCGGCGTCGATCAGCGAGGCCAACGAGTTGTTCACGAAGAAGGCCCGGGCATCGACGCTGCCGGGTAGCGCCACCGGGGTCACGGTGTAGTCGGCGTAGGGCGTGTCGTGCACCTCGGTGGGCGGAAAGACGTTGATCGCCACCGCGCCGGCCGACGCCAGCGCAGCACCGGCCCAGCCCCGCCAGCCGGGCGCCGCCAGCCGCAGGCTGCCCAGCGCCAGCAGCAACGCGCACACCAGCACCGCCGCCGACACGCCCAGCCACTGCATCACCCCCAGCGACAGGCTCACCGAACCCAGAAAGCTCCCCAGCGTCGACCAGTACAGCGCGTAGCCACTCGCCTCGCCGGCGCGCATGTGCTTCATCAGGTTGGTGAGCACCGGCACCGTCTGCCCCAGCAGCCACGCCAGCGGGCACAGCACGCCGCCGATGAAGATCAGGTAGGCCACGCCGGCCGGCTGCAGGTGGGCGAACAGGCCATCCACCGTGAGCCGCGCCAGCCCGAGCCCGGCCAACACCGCCGAGATCAGAAAGTTGCGCGCCACCACCTGGGTGAAGCGCTCGCTCACCTTCGCGCCGGACGCGTAGCCCAAAGCCAGCGCCAGCAGAAAGAAGCCGATAGTCGGCGCCGTGACCACGATGGCGCTGCCCACGTGGGGCACCAGCCGGCGCAGGGCGATCACCTCCGCCCCGAGGGAGCAGAAGCCTTCGATGAAGACGATCAGGTAGAGCAGGTGTCGGGGCATGGCGGGCGATGCATGCAGGTTCGGCGGGCCGCCATTATGACGCCCGCCGGGGTCAATCCGCCCCGGCCAGCGCAGCCTGCCATGCGGCCACCATCGCCGGGTTGAAGGCCTGATGTCCGCAGCCATCAATCCACACCAGCCGGCTACCGGGTATTGCAGCGTGAAGGCGCTCGGCGTTGGCGGGCGGGCACACCTGGTCGTCGCGGCCGTGGATCAGGGTGACGGGCAATCCGCCGAGCGTGCCGCAGCCGGCCAGGCACTGAGCCTCGTCCAGAAAGCACCCGGCCGCCAGGTAATGGCCCTGCAGCCGGTACTTGCGCGCCAGACGGTCGAGCTCGTCTGCCGGCAGATCGGGCAAGCGCGGCGCGGTAGGTTCGGCCACCGCGGATTCGTAACGCGCCCAAGCCAGCGCCGCGGCACGGGCGACAGCCGGATCGGGGCTGTCAAGGCGACGCATAAGCGCGGCCAGCAGATCGCTCCGTTCGCCCTCCTCCACGCCCGCCGCCAGCGCCTGCCAGGCCGCCGGGCAGTGCTCGGCGAGATCCTGGAAGAACCACCGCACATTGCCCATGCCCGGCAGAAAGCTGCTCCGCAGCACCAGCCCTGTCACCGCCTGCGGGTACGCCATCGCGTAGGCCAGCGCCAGCGTCGCCCCCCACGAGCCGCCCGTCACCCGCCAGCGGGCGATGCCCAGATGGGCGCGCAGGAGCTCGATGTCGGCGATGAGGTGGGCGGTGGTGTTGGCCCGCGTCTCGCCCGCTGGCTGCGACTGCCCCGCCCCGCGCTGGTCGAAGGCCACGATGCGCTGCCGGGCCGGGTCGTACAGCGACAGCAGACGCGGGCTGCATCCGCTGCCCGGCCCACCGTGGAGCACCAGCACCGGCTCGCCAGCCGGGTTGCCAGACACTGCTACCGCCAGCAGATGACGGTTACCCACCGGCAGGAGAAACGAATCGTCGTGCTCAGTCATCGGGGCGACACCGGAATCATGATTTTCGTGAGGCGCGAGTATGCCGCCCTTCGCAACAATCCGTCTCACGGCTGCGCCATTCCGGCGGGCCGCACTCAATCAACAATTGGAGACAAGACATGACCTGGACCACCCCCCAAGCCTGCGATCTGCGTTTCGGTTTCGAAATCACGATGTACATCGCCGCCAAGTAAGCCACCCCGCGTTTGCGGCCCGGCCCCCCGGCCGCAAACGCCCCTCAGGGCATCGCCATGTTCATCCGAGTTCTCGGCTCCGCCGCCGGCGGCGGGTTTCCCCAGTGGAACTGCAACTGCGCCAACTGCCAGGCCGTGCGCGCCGGCGAGCCCGGCTTTCTGCGCCGCACCCAGTCGTCCATTGCGGTGAGCGCCACCGGCACGCGCTGGACGCTGGTCAATGCCTCGCCCGACATCCTCCAGCAGTTCCAGGCCTTCCCCGGCAGCTGGCCCGCCGAGGGGCTGCGCGGCTGCGGCGTGGAATCCGTGGTGCTGGTGGATGCCCAGATCGACCACACCACCGGGCTCTACATGCTGCGGGAAAAAGGCAGCCCGTGGCCAATCTGGACTACCGACCCGGTGTATGAAGACCTGACCCGCGGCAACCCGATCCTGCATCTGCTCGAACACTACTGCGGCGTTAGCCGCCAGCCGATCCCCGCAGACGGCGCGCACTTCCACCCGCAAGGCGCCGAGCGCCTCGACTGGCAGGCCCTGCCGCTGGTCTCCGCTGCGCCTCCTTACTCGCCCCACCGGGGCGCGCCGGTGCCCGGCGACAACGTGGGGCTGGCGATCGCCGACCCCGCCACCGGCCGCCGGGTGTTCTACGCCCCCGGCCTCGCCGAGATCGACGACGCGCTGTTTGCCACCATGGCCGAGAGCGACTGCGTGATGGTGGACGGCACCTTCTGGACCGACGACGAGATGATCGCGATGGGGCTCTCGAAGAAGCGCGCCCGCGACATCGGCCACCTGGCCCAGAGCGGCCCCGGCGGCATGATCGAACAGCTCGCCCGCCTGCCCCGGCATGTGCGCCGCATCCTCATCCACATCAACAACACCAACCCGATCCTCGATGAAGCCTCGACGGAGCGGGCCATCCTCGCCGCCGCCGGCATCGAGGTCGCCTTTGACGGCATGGAGATCGAACTGTGAACGCCCCCCAACCCTGGACGCCCGAAGAATTCGAAGCCCAGCTGCGCGACAAGGGCGCGGCCTATCACATCCATCACCCCTTCAACGTGATGCTCAACACCGGCAAGGCCAGCCGCGAGCAGATCCAGGGCTGGGTGGCCAACCGCTTCTACTACCAGATCATCATTCCCCAGAAGGACGCCGCGGTGATGTCCAACTGCCCGGACCGCGAGGTTCGGCGGGAGTGGATCCAGCGCATCCTCGACCATGACGGCCACGGGGACGACCCGGGCGGCATCGAGGCGTGGATTCGCCTCGGCGAGGCCGTGGGCCTCACCCGCGAGGAGATCGTGGACCAGCGCCATGTGATCCCCGCCGTGCGCTTCGCCTGCGACGCCTACCTCAACTTCTGCCGCCAGCGCCCGTGGCAGGAATCGGTGTGCTCCAGCCTCACCGAACTGTTCGCCCCCACCATCCACAAGCAGCGCCTCGCCAACTGGCCCGAGCACTATCCGTGGATCGAACCGGAGGGCCTGCAGTATTTCCGCAACCGCGTCACCCAGGCCCGCCGCGACGTGGAACAAGGGCTGGCGATCACCCTCGCCTACTTCGACACCCGCCCGATGCAACTCAAGGCGCTGGACATCCTCAAGTTCAAGCTCGACATCCTGTGGTCCATGAACGACGCGATGATGCTGCGCTACGGCCTCGAAGGCGGCCCGCGATGAGCGCCCCCGCCGCCGCCCGCCCGCGCATCCACCGGCTGTTCCGCTTCCAGTGGGAGCCGGCCCAGCAGGCCTACGTCCTGCTCTACCCGGAAGGCATGGTCAAGCTCAACCAGAGCGCCGGCGAAATCCTCAAGCGATGCGACGGCAGCCGCAGCGTGCCGGAAATCGTCGCCGACCTCGAAACCGCCTTCAAGACCGGCGGCCTCGCCGGCGACGTGGATGCCTTCCTGACGATGGCCGAAGGGCAAAACTGGATCGTCTGGAGCGCCGACTGATGGAAACCCTCCTCGTCCCGCCGCGGCCCGGCCCCTTGTGGCTCCTCGCCGAAGTCACCTACCGTTGCCCGCTGCACTGCGCCTTCTGCTACAACCCGGTGGATTTCGCCAAGGCCGGCCCGGAACTCTCCACCGACGACTGGCTCTCGGTGATCCGGCAGGCGCGCGAACTCGGCGCCGCCCAGTTCGGCATCTCGGGCGGCGAGCCGCTCTTGCGCGACGACATCGAAATCCTGGTCGCCGAAGCCCGCCAGCTCGGCTTCTACACCAACCTCATCACCTCCGGCGTCGGCCTCACCGAAGCCCGCCTCGCCGCGCTCAAGGCCGCCGGCCTCGACCACATTCAGCTCTCGTTTCAGGATGCCACCCGCGAGGCCAACGACCTCATCACCAACACCCGCACTTTCGACCTCAAGCGTCAGGTCGCCGCCCTCACCAAGGCCGCCGGCTACCCGACGGTGATCAACTGCGTCCTGCACCGCAGCAACATCGACCACCTCGACCGCATCATCGAAATGGCGGTCGAGATCGGCGCCGAATACCTCGAACTGGCCAACACCCAATACCACGGCTGGGCCTTTCTCAACCGCGCCGCGCTGATGCCCACCGCCGCCCAGCTCGCCGAAGCCGAAGCCGTCACCGAACGCTGGCGTGCCCGCCTCGGCAAAAGCATGCGCATCCTCTTCGTTACCCCGGATTACCAGTCGAAAAAGCCCAAGAAGTGCATGAACGGCTGGGGCGAAGTCTTCCTCGCCGTCACCCCGGACGGCCTCGCCCTGCCCTGTCACACCGCCCGCATGCTGCCCGGCCTCGACTTTCCCGACGTGCGCGAACACCCGCTCGACTGGATCTGGCAACAATCGCCGCTCTTCAACCGCTACCGCGGCACCGCCTGGCTGCCCGAAACCTGCCAAAGCTGCGACCAGAAAGACAACGACCACGGCGGCTGCCGCTGTCAGGCCTTCATGCTCACCGGCAATCCGGACGCCACCGACCCGGTGTGCCCCAAATCCCCCGACCACGCCCTGATCGACGCCGCGCTGGCCGAAGCCGAACGCCCCGCTCAAGTAAAACCCCTCGTCTTCCGCGACCCCAAGCACTCCCGCGCGCTCAACCGGCCGTTCTGACCCCTCCCCGCGCACCGACAAGGTGCAAAAAAATGCCCTACGTATAACTTTCGACAGATGCCACGGAGATAAGCTGTATATAAAATCAGGCTTTCACAACAAGAAGGCCTCATCATGAAAAACACCCGCCTTGCCCTTGCCTCCCTGATCGCCCTCGGTCTTTCCGCCTGCGGCGGCGGAGGTGGCGGCAGCTCGACCGCCACCGCGACCACCACCGACCCGGCCATCACGATCTCCGCCGGCAACATGACGACCGTCGCCGGCATGGGCGCCAGCACCGTCGACATGAACATCTCCGTCCAGCAGACCAGCACCGACTACGTCATCGGCGCCGAAATCCAGCCCCAGGCCGCCGCCAAAGGCCCCGACCTCGCCAGCCTGAGCCTCGCCCTGCTGCAGAAAATCAAAAAAAGCGCGCCCTCGAACGCCCTCGCTGTCGGCGCCCAGATTCTCGAGACCTATCCCTGCGCCAACGGCGGAAGCGTTCAATACTCCGCAACGATTGCCGACCTCAACAGCGACACCTTCACGCCAGGCGACAAGGGCAGCCTGACCATGAATGCGTGTTCTGAGCTCGGCGTCGTGCTCAACGGCGCCCTCGACTTCACCGTCGTGAGCTTTGTCAGCGACCTGAACACGGTAGGCGGCTCGGAAAAGCACCAGTTGACCTACCGCGACTTCAAGATCACCAACGGCGCCGAATCCCTCACGGTCACTGGCAGTTCCAGCTTCGACATCGCCCGGCCCACCCTGGAGAAACTCACCGGCGCCCTCAGCTCCGACAGCCTGAGCTACACCGCACAAAAAGGCAGCCAGACCGGCACCCTCACCCTCACCGGCTACCGGATCAGTTTCGACCGGAGCGAGGCCACCAGAGCCACCACCACCACGGTGAGCGGGACCTCCGCCTTCAATTTCCCGGCACTGCGCGGACGTTTCGCGGTCAGCACCGTCGAGCCCATCACGGCCTCGGCCGACCGCACCGAAACCGGCGGCAAGGTCAAGATTCTCGGCAACAACAGCGCCCTTTACCTGACCTACCTCAGCGAAACCCAAGTCAAGATCGAGCTCGACAGCAACAACGACGGCGTCATCGACTCGACCACCACCGGCACCGTCGCCGCCCTCGGCACATCCCTCTGGCAATAAGCCACCGCCGAACCCGCCGGCAGGCAGGAGCGCCCGAAACGGCGCTGCGGCTTGCCTGCCGGCGGGCTGTTCACCCCCACCGACCGCCCCAGGACCGCCATGCCTCCGCCAACCTTCGCGCGCCGCGCTGCCCGCCTGCTCCCGTTTTTCGCCACCCTCGCCGCAAGCATCGCGGGCCTTGCCGAGAGCCACGCCGCCGGCCCCGATTTCAGCCTCGGCCTGCATCTGGTCCATCACCGGGTCGACGAGCGCGCCGCCAACGGCGCCCACCTGCTCACCGAAACCGGCTGGACGCCGATGCTCGTAGCCCGCCTTACCCAGCCCCTTCCCCTGGGCCGCCTCGACGCCCACCTTTCGTGGAACGACGGCAGCCTCGACTACGACGGCCGCAGCCAGACCGGCAGCCGCTTCAAGACCACCACCGACCAGCGCATCTGGCGCACCGGCTTCGGCTACGCCCTGCCTATCGCCCCAACCCTGGATCTGCGCGCCCGCTGGGAACTCGAAGACCGCCGCCGCCACATCCAGGGCCGCGGTGCCGTAGCCGGGCTCGACGAACGCTATCGCCAGCACTACGCCGCCCTCGGGCTGATCTGGACGCCCGCCGTCGCCCCCGCGGGCACCACCTTCAGCGCCGAATGGATCGCCGGCCTCGGCGGCCGCCAGACCACCCGCGCCGACGGCTACATCGACCCGGTCACCGCGCCGGGCAACGGCGTGCATGGCGCCCGCCTCGGCGCCCGCATCCCCCTCGGCGCCCAAGCCGGCAACGCAGCCCAACGCCCGCGTTTCGCGCTGCTGCCGCAGCTCGAATACCTGCACGCCGACCGGGGCGAAACCCGCGCCTATCGCAGCAACGGCGTCATTGCCGGAAGCATCGTGCAGCCCGAAACCACCCGCTGGCAGATCGGCGCCGGGCTCGAAGTCGTGTGGTGACCTCCTGCGCCGCTCGAGCCTTTTCCAGTGCCGCCTGAAGCGCCGCCCCAGGCAGGCGCACCGCCCGTGACGCTCCGATACGCCACGACGCTCCCGCAAACCGCCAGCGCCCCTTTTCCGACGGACTCTTCAGGCCGGCGCGGCGCGCCCATCGACCGGCCATCCATTCCAGTCGTCGGACTGCGGACCAAGGCCTTGTATAATCGTGGGCTTTTCCGCCATTGCCGCACCACGCCATGTCAGCAGCCGTTCAAGAAATCGCCCGCCGCCGCACCTTCGCGATCATCTCCCACCCCGACGCGGGCAAAACCACGCTGACCGAAAAGCTCCTGTGGTTCGGCGGCGCGATCCAGGTCGCCGGCGAAATCCGCGCCCGCAAGGCCGCCCGCCACGCCACCTCCGACTGGATGGAGCTCGAAAAGCAGCGCGGCATCTCGGTCACCTCGTCGGTGATGCAGTTTCCGTACCGCGACTGCGTCATCA